>VMHT01082844.1_pt1 | contig 15377 bp, 11 predicted proteins | sample 4693611 | NCBI WGS metagenome assembly VMHT01 (sample SAMN12280063, study PRJNA550983) | marine metagenome | isolation source: seawater sampled from same location over 5 years 0.02-0.2 micron viral filtrate | place: USA: collected off the coast of southern California halfway between the port... ... | reverse complement strand
CCTGCAAAAGCTATCGGTTCTATTAAGAAAATGCTTGCAACAAGCTAAAACCTTATTTAATCAATTACATCATGAAAACTATTGAGCACTTTGTTAATGGAAAGTCTTTCAGCGGTGATTCAAAAAAGATGGGAAAAATTTTTAACCCAGCCACAGGCGAGGAAGAGTCTCAAGTAAAATTAGCTACCACAAAAGATGTAAACGAAGCAGTTGCAAAAGCACAAAAAGCATTTGAAGCTTGGTCAAATAAACCACCTCTTCAAAGAGCTAGAGTGATGTTTAAATTTAAAGAATTAATTGAAAAAAATTCAGATGAACTAACAAAAATAATAGTAGCTGAACATGGAAAAGTATATGAAGATGCTAAAGGTTCATTAACAAGAGGTCTAGAAGTCGTTGAATATGCATGCGGAATTCCACAAATGTTAAAAGGAGAATTTACAGAAAATGTGGGATCAAGCGTTGATAGCTGGTCTATAAGACAGCCGCTTGGAGTTTGCGCTGGAATTACACCTTTTAACTTTCCAGCTATGGTTCCTATGTGGATGTTTCCTATGGCAATAGCTTGTGGAAATACATTTGTTTTAAAACCGTCAGAGAAAGATCCATCATGTTCAATGAGATTAGCAGAACTACTAAAAGAAGCAGGTTTACCAGACGGAGTTTTTAATGTTGTTAATGGAGATAAAGAAGCAGTTGAAGCTCTGATAAATAATAAAGACGTAGTAGCAATGAGTTTTGTTGGATCAACACCAATAGCAAAGCACATATATGAGAATTGTGCAAAGAACGAGAAAAGAGTTCAAGCTTTAGGTGGTGCTAAAAATCATTGTGTGATAATGCCAGATTGTGATTTAGATCAAGCAGTCAATGGCTTGATGGGAGCCGCCTATGGTTCAGCAGGAGAAAGGTGTATGGCACAATCAGTTGCAGTTGCAGTTGGAGGTATTGGAGATAAATTAGTAAGTTCCTTAGCCAAAAAAGTAGAAGCACTTAAAGTCGGACCTGGAATGGATAAACAATCTGAAATGGGTCCATTAGTTACAAAAGATCATTTAGACAAAGTTAAAAGTTATGTCGATATTGGTGAAAAAGAAGGAGCTAAGTTAATTGTAGATGGAAGAAATTTTAAATTACAAGGATATGAAAAGGGATATTACATTGGAGGATGTCTATTTGATCATGTAACTAAAGATATGAGAATTTACAAAGAAGAAATATTTGGTCCAGTTCTTTCAGTCGTTCGAGCGAAAGATTTTGATGAAGCGTTGCAATTAGTTAATGATCATGAGTTTGGTAACGGAGTTAGTATTTTTACAAGGGACGGAGACATAGGTAGAAATTTTTCTAGTAAAGCCAAAATTGGAATGGTCGGCATAAATATACCCATCCCAGTTCCAATGGCTTTCCACAGTTTTGGTGGTTGGAAAAGGTCTTTATTTGGAGATCAGCATATGCATGGACCTGAAGGTGTAAGATTTTATACAAAATTAAAAACCATAACATCAAGGTGGCCATCGGGACAAAGGTCAAATGCAGAATTTGTTATGCCAACAATGAAATAAAAAGGAGATATATGAAAAAAAAAATTACTTTAATAGGAGCAGGTCAAATTGGAGGAACATTAGCACATCTAATTGCGCTGAAAGAATTGGGAGATGTAGTTCTTTTTGATGTAGCAGCAGGGATTGCCAAAGGCAAAGCCCTAGATATTGCCCAATCATCTCCAGTTGATGGATTTAATATAAATCTATCTGGAACAGATAATTACGAAGATACAAAAGATTCAGATGTTATTATAATTACTGCAGGTGTTCCAAGAAAACCAGGAATGACAAGAGACGATTTGTTAGGCATAAACTTAAAAATTATAAAACAAGTTGCGGATGGCATTAAAAAAACATCCCCTAATGCTTTTGTTATATGTATTACAAATCCACTAGATGTTATAGTGATGGCTCTACAAAAATACTCTGGCTTACCTAAAAATAAAATTGTAGGTATGGCAGGAATTTTAGACTCTTCAAGATTTATTTATTTTTTATCTCAAGAACTAAAAGTACCTGTAAAGAAAATTAAATCTTTTGTCTTAGGAGGCCATGGAGACAGCATGGTAGCAATGTTGGGAGTGACTGAGGTAGAAGGGAAAAAAATTAACGAGCTAGTAAAAGAAGGAAAGATATCACAAGAAAAACTTGATAAAATAATAGATAGAACAAAAAAAGGTGGAGCCGAGATAGTAAAATATTTAGAAAAAGGTTCAGCCTTTTACGCCCCAGCTGCATCAGGAGTGGAAATGGCAGAGTCTTATCTTAAAGATTTAAAAAAACAACTTCCTTGCGCAGTTCATTTAAACGGCGAGTACGGAGCAAAAGACATTTATGCCGGTGTTCCCGTAATAATTGGCTCCGGCGGTGTTGAAAAAATAATAGAACTAGATTTAAATAGTGATGAAAAAAACAATTTTGATAAATCTGTAGATGCTGTAAAAAATTTATTTAATGCGGCAAAAAAAATAGACGGCAGCTTATAAACTGTCTATTATAAATGATAAAAAAACACTTTGTATTTTCTTATACAAATATATTAAAACAAGAAATTAATAAAAAAAATTATTTTTCTTTTGGAAGAAAAGTAATTAACTTAATTTATAAATTAATTATAAATATTTTAAAAAAAAATTTTAGAAAGATTATTAATCTAGATAAAAAAAATAATAATTTAAGATTCTACAACTCATCTTTAAGTGAGTTATTTGATAATTTTAATTGCGATAAAGGAAAATTTCTAAAAATTAACCACAAAGAAAAAATCAAGGGGCATAATTATGCAATTTTTTATGAAAAATATTTTCAAGATTTAAAAAATAATAAAATTAAAATTTTAGAATTAGGCTCTCATGAAGGTAAAGGCATAGCATCATTTTACTATTATTTACCGTACGCAAAATTATATGGGGCAAATATTAATCCTTTTCAAATGAAATTTTGCTCAAAAAGAATTGAAGAAATCTATATTGATGTATCATCAAAAAAAGTGATAGAAAGTTTTAGTGGGTATTTTAAAGAGGGGTTTGACATTATTATTGATGACGCAAGCCACAATATTAGAGATATATTATTGACGCTTCCAATTTTATTTAAAAATCTAAAAAGGGGAGGCTATTATGTAATAGAAGATATTAATCAATTTGAGGTTTTTAAAAACCTGAACCCAACTAATGATAAATTAACTCCATTAAAAATATTACAATATATGCAGGAAGGTAAAAAATTTAGTTCAGAATTTATAACTGATGAAGATGTAAAATATTTGAAAATAAATATAGACAAATATCTTTTTGAAAAAGGGGAGATGTTAGTTAATGGTATAAATATTTCTGATATAGTTTTTTTGAAAAAAAATGCTTAAAAAATTAAATTTCTTAGAACAGTTTGATTATATAATATTAATATTATTGTCATTTACTATAAATTTTTATTACTCTAGTATTGGAGTGCTACCACAAGATACTTTCGCATATTATGATAGTGCTTATAGAATTTTAAATGGATCAGCTCCATTTAGAGATTATTGGACAGTAAGTGGGCCATTTATAGATTATACGCAAGCATTTTTGTTTTATATTTTTAATGTTAGTTGGAAGACTTATATTTTAAATGGTTCTATTATAAATTCAATTATAACAGTATTTTTTTATCACACTTTAAAAAGCTTTAGTCAAAAATATATTCTTAACTTATTTTATGCAATTTGTTTTTCTATTTTAGCTAATCCTTCAATGGGCGTACCTTTTACAGATCATTATTCGACTTTTTTATCTTTAATGGGAATATTTTCTTTTTTACTCGCAATTAAAAAAAAAAATAAGTTGTTTTGGTTTTTTGTGCCAATATTTTTATTTTTAGCGTTTTTTTCAAAACAATCACCCGCTGCTTACCTTTTACTTCCAATATTAACTGGATCTTTAATCTATATTTATTTTTATAAAAATATAAACTTTATAAAATATTTTTTTTTAGGCACCTTATGTTGTGTTATTTTATTATGTTTCTTTTTTTATTTAAATAAGATTGATATAAATCAATTTTTTAATCAATATATTTTATTTCCTCAAACTATTGCTCAAGACAGATTACAAAACTATAAATTTAATTTTGATAATTTATTTTTTCAATTTAAATTTATTTACTTATTTTTAATTCCTTTAATAGCAATTGCATTGACACAAGCAAAAAGAAAAAAACTAAAAAATGAAAAAGAAATATTTATAATGAATATAATTTTTATTTTAACAAGTGGATTATTAATTTTTCATCAAATAATCACAAAAAACTTTATTTTTATTTTTTTTTTAATTCCAATGTTAGGAAGTCTTTTGCATTTAAATTTTTTAAATGTAAAAAAATATAGAGTTATCATAAGTTTTTTTATAATTTCATTGACTTTATTTTCAACAATTAAATATCATTATAGATTCAACGAAAATCGAAAAATGTTAAATTTAGAAAAAGTTGATTTGAAGTTAGCTGTAGATAGCACCTTATTACATTCTAGTTTAAAAGGTTTGAAGTGGTTAACACGTGAATATCCAAATAATCCCTCTAATGAAATTAGAATAATAAAAGAAAGCATGATGATAATTAAAAAAGATAAATCAAAAAAAATGCTTTTATCAGGGTACTTATTTTTTTCTTCAATTTTAGATGAAGATTTGAATAACCCAAGTCGTTGGCCATCTTTAGGTGATGCAAGTAATCCTAATTTAGAAAATGAATATTTCAAATTTTATGAAAAATTTATAAAAGGTTTAATTAAATCAAAAAAAATTGAAACTCTTTATTCTACGAAAGATAACCATGATGATGTTTTTGTGAAAATTTTTGATAAAAAATGCCTTAAAACAAAAGTAATTAATGATTTTTTAACTAAACATGATATCAGAGACTGCAAAATATAAATTTTATGAACATACATGAACATCAAGCTAAAGAAATTTTAAAAGAGTTTGGAGCTCCGGTGTCAAATGGGATAGTCATTTTTTCAATTGATGACATTAAAAAAAAAATTTCAGAATTAACAAGTAAATCTTTTGTACTAAAAGCTCAAATTCATGCAGGTGGCAGGGGTAAAGCAGGAGGTGTAAAACTAGTAAATAGCATTGATGAATTAGAAATTGAGGCAAAGAAAATGATGGGAAAGATTCTAATTACTCATCAAACTGGACCAGAGGGAAAACAAGTCAAAAGATTATATATTGAAGAAGCCTCAGAGATTGATAATGAATTTTATTTATCGTGTTTAATCGATAGAGAGACTTCTAAAATAGCCTTTATTAGTAGCACTGAAGGTGGGATGGATATAGAAAAAGTTGCGACTGAAACACCTGAAAAAATCATTACAAATAAAATTGAAATAAAAAATGATGGGCCAAGTCAGGATGAGATAGAAAATATTATCTCAATATTTCAATTAAATGAGTCTCAAAAAGAAGTAGCATCCAAACTAATAAAATCACTTTATAATATAATCCTTGAAAAAGACGCAAGTCTCATTGAAATAAATCCTTTAATTGTAAATAAAAATGGAAAAGTGGTTTGTCTAGATGCCAAAATGAATTTCGATGATAATGCTATTTTTAGAAGACCTGAAATATTAAGATTAAGGGATTTGAATGAGGAAGACCCCACTGAAATTGAAGCTAGTAAGCATGAACTTGCTTATATAAAGTTAAATGGAACTATTGGATGTATGGTAAATGGAGCAGGACTTGCTATGGCAACTATGGATATTATTAAACTTTACGGAAAAGAGCCTGCAAATTTTTTAGATGTTGGTGGTGGAGCTTCTAAGGAAAAGGTAGCGGCAGCTTTTAAATTAATATTATCAGATAAAAATGTAAAAGGTATTTTAATTAATATTTTTGGTGGAATAATGAGATGCGATATTCTAGCTCAAGGAGTTGTAGATGCAGCTAAAGAGATTAATTTAGCTGTTCCTTTAGTTGTCAGATTGGCAGGCACTAATTTCCAAAAAGGAAAAGAAATATTAGACAAATCAAATTTAAAAATATTATCTGCTTCAGATCTTAATGACGCGGCAAAAAAAATTGTAGAGGCTATTAAATAAATGTCAGTCTTAGTTAATAAAAACACTAAAGTAATATGTCAGGGTTTTACAGGTACACACGGTACCTTTCATTCTGAACAAGCTTTAAAATATGGAACAAAATTGGTTGCGGGTGTTACTCCAAAAAAAGGCGGTCAAAAGCATTTAGATTTACCAGTTTTTAACACTGTTGAAGAAGCTAAAAATAAAACTTCTGCTGATGCAACTATGATTTACGTCCCTCCTAAATTTGCAGGCGCAGCTATTATTGAGTCGGTAGAAGCCGGAATGGAATTAATTGTTTGTATCACAGAAGGCATACCAGTTCTTGATATGCTTAAAGTTAAGCAGATTTTGAAAAATAGTAAATCAAGACTAATAGGTCCAAATTGCCCCGGTATTATAACTCCAGATGAATGTAAAATTGGTATCATGCCTGGAAATATCCATAAAAAAGGTAGTGTAGGAATTGTTTCAAGATCAGGAACTCTAACTTATGAAGCAGTGGCTCAAACTTCAGCTAATGGTATGGGCCAATCCACGTGCATTGGAATTGGAGGAGACCCTATAAATGGAACAAACTTTATAGATTGTTTAGAATTGTTTTTAAAAGACGATGAAACAAAATCAATAGTTATGATTGGTGAAATTGGAGGGACTGCAGAAGAAGAAGCTGCTGAGTTTCTTAAAAGAGAAAAAATTAAAAAACCCATGGTAGGTTTTATAGCAGGTTTAACAGCACCAGCTGGTAGAAGAATGGGCCATGCTGGAGCCATCATTTCAGGTGGCAAAGGAGGAGCGAAAGATAAAATAGAAATCATGCAATCTGCTGGAATTACTATATCTAAATCACCAGCTGACATAGGAAAAACTCTTTTTCAGAAACTAAATAGTTGATTTTTAATAATTTATGTTAGAATAAATTTTTAATGTCTTCATCAGATAACAACATAACTTATAAAAAAACCTCTTTTTTAGCTGGCACTAATTCAGAATTTATAAACGAATTTTATGCAGATTACATCTCCGACCCAAGCTCTTTACCTGACAGTTGGAGAAATTTTTTTGATGGTTTGAGTGATAATGAGAAGTTAATTTATGATGATATAAAAGGACCAAGTTGGTCTCCAGAAAAAAAATTAAAAAAAATAAAAATTCCTAAGAAGTCATTAGAAAAAGAAACTGATACAGATAGTAAAAATTTAACATCTATTAAACAAGCATCAAAAGACTCTGTAAGAGCCATAATGTTAGTCAGAGCTTATAGAATTAGAGGGCATTTAATTGCTAACTTGGACCCTCTTTCAATTCAAAAAAAGGAGGAACATTTAGAATTAAAACCAGAAACTTATGGTTTTAAAAAAGAAGATTATGATCGAAAAATATTTTTGGATGGTGTTCTTGGTTTACAATATGCAGATTTAAATCAAATATTACTAATACTGAAAAAAACTTATTCTTTTAATATTGGCTATGAATTCATGCATATGGGAGACCCTGAAGAAAAAGCATGGATAAGAGATAGAATAGAAGGAGCAGAAAAAAATATTTCTTTTACAAAAAATGGTAAAAAGGCAATATTAAATAAAATTATTCAAGCTGAAGGCTTTGAAAAATATCTTCACGTAAAATTTGTTGGGACAAAACGATTTGGTTTAGATGGAGGAGAGTCTCTCATTCCAGCATTGGAACAAATAATAAAAAAAGGTGGAAATCTAGGAGCAAAAGAAATTAAAATAGGAATGCCTCATCGCGGTAGATTAAATGTCTTAGCTAATGTAATGGGAAAACCTTTTAAAGCTATCTTTAGTGAGTTTTTTGGTAAAACAGTAGGTACAAGTAAAGATTTTGAAGGAGATGTAAAATATCATTTAGGTGCGTCTTCTAACAGAGAGTTTGATGGAAACTCTGTTCATATAAGTTTAACAGATAATCCATCTCACTTAGAAGCGGTTAACCCTGTTGTTCTCGGGCAAGTCAGAGCAAAGCAATTTTTTCATAAAGATAAAGAAAGAAAAAAAGTTATTCCAGTTTTAATGCACGGTGATGCAGCTTTTGCAGGACAAGGAGTGGTTGCTGAGTGCTTTGCAATGTCTGGCTTACCAGGGCATAATATTGGAGGAACCATACATATAATTGTTAATAATCAAATAGGTTTTACCACAGCTCCAAGATTTGCACGATCATCTCCATACCCATCTGATGTTGCTAAAATTGCGCAAGCTCCTATTTTTCATGTTAATGGCGATGATCCAGAAGCAGTAGTGCATTGCGCAAAAATTGCAACAGAGTATAGACAAAAATTTAATCGGGACGTAGTTATTGATATGGTTTGTTACAGAAGGTTCGGTCACAACGAAGGAGATGAGCCGTCATTTACTCAACCAATAATGTACAAAAAAATTAAATCTCATCCGTCAACCTTATCAATTTATGGCAAAAAATTAAGCCGAGAAGGTTTAACGACAGAAAATGAATTACAAAGAGAAAAAATAAATTTTAAAAATTTTTTAGAAAAAGAATTTGAGTCATCCAAAAATTATAAGTCGGAATTAAAATGGTTTGACGGCGCTTGGTCTAGATTTAAGCCTGGACTTGGAAAAGATAAAAGAGGAGCTAGCGGAGTTGATAAAAAATTATTGACAAGCATCGGAACAAAAATATCAAAGGTTCCAACTAATTTTAATGTTCATAAAACTTTAAAAAGGATATTTGATTTAAGATCAAAAGTAATACGGGAGGGTAAAGAAATAGATTGGTCCACTGCAGAAAGTCTCGCTTTTGGGACTTTACTTACTGAAGGGTTTTCGGTCAGGTTATCAGGACAAGATTCTGGAAGAGGTACTTTTAGCCAAAGACATGCTGTTTTACGAAATCAAGATAACCATGAAAGATATGTACCTCTAAATAATATCTCTAAAAAACAAAAAAACTTTGAAATAATAGATACTTTACTTTCAGAATTTGCAGTTTTGGGATTTGAATTTGGGTATTCTATATCTGAACCAGAAACATTGGTATTGTGGGAAGCTCAATTTGGTGATTTTGCTAATGGAGCACAAATAATTATAGATCAATTTATTTCATCTGGTGAATCAAAATGGGGAAGAGCTAGCGGCTTAGTCATGTTGCTCCCACACGGTTATGAAGGACAAGGTCCCGAACATTCATCTGCAAGATTAGAAAGATTTTTACAGTTATGTGCTGGAGAGAATATTCAAGTTGTTAACTGCACAACACCGTCCAATTACTTTCATGTTTTAAGGCGGCAAATGCATAGAGAATTTAGAAAACCTTTGATTATTATGACCCCTAAATCTTTATTGAGGCATAAAAAATGTGTTTCAAATATTTCTGAGTTTTCATTAAAAAGTACTTTTCATAGAGTGCTCGAAGACGACTCCTACTCAGAAGCTAAAAACTTGCTTGATGTTAAAAGAAAAGACAATAAAATTAAAAAAGTCATAATGTGTTCAGGTAAAATTTATTACGACTTAATAGAAGCAAGAAAACTGATAAAAAATGATACGGTTACATTTATCCGAATTGAGCAACTCTATCCTTTTCCAGTAAAAACTTTAGCAAATATTTTAAAGAGATACAAAAAAGCTCAATTCATTTGGTGTCAGGAGGAGCCAAAAAATATGGGTCCGTGGAACACTGTTAGAAATTATATTGATAGAACATTGGATATGATTGATTTAGGGGATATTTCAGTAAAATATGTGGGTAGAAAAGCATCTTCTTCCACTGCGACTGGAAATCTTAACAAACATCTTGCACAACAAAAAGAAATATTAGAAAAGATACTTAAAGATTAAATGGCAGAAAAAATTACAGTCCCAACATTAGGTGAATCAGTCACAGAAGCTACTGTATCAAAATGGCTCAAAACACAGGGAGAAAAAGTTTCTGCGGATGAGCCTCTAGTAGAGTTAGAAACAGATAAAGTAAATGTTGAAGTGCCTTCACCAAGTAGTGGTGTATTGGGAATTATTTCAGTTAAAGAAGGTGAAACAGTAAATGTGGGATCTTTATTGGGAACTGTTGAAGGTTCATCAATAAAATCAGACAATAATATTAAAGAAGCAAATACCTATAAACCACCAAAAAAAGAAAGTGAAACCACAGAGCCAAAAATTTTTAATGAAGAAAAAATTCTGAAACCTAAAACAAGTAACAAAAAAAATAAAAATATAAAGTCATTATTTAAACAAGAGGAAGAAGAACCTTTAATTCTAGAACAGGTTCACGAGGAAAGATTAATAAAAAAAAAGGAAACTCAAGTCTCTCCTGCTGCTAGAAAGATGGCTAACGAAGTTAAAGTTGATCTAAGTCTTATTGAGGGTACAGGAAAAAATGGTGTTATTTTAAAAGAGGACATTATGAGTCTTATGGGATCTAAACCTGCTCCAGCGGAGAGAAAAATTAAACATGGGCCCGAAGAAAGAGTTAAAATGACTAGGCTCAGATTAACAATCGCTAAACGATTAAAAGAAGCGCAAGAAAATGCTGCAATGTTAACAACTTTTAATGAAGTTGATATGAGTGAAGTTATGTCAATGAGAAATCAATATAAAGAAGATTTTCAAAATAGTTATGGTGTTAAACTTGGCTTCATGTCATTTTTTGTTAAAGCCTGTGTTATAGGATTAAAAAATTACCCAACAATTAACGCTGAAATTCAAGGTGAAGAAATAGTTTATAAAAATTATTATAATATAAGTATAGCTGTTGGCACTGATAGAGGGCTAGTTGTTCCTGTGCTTAGAGAAACAGATGAAATGTCATTTGCTGATATAGAAAAAAATATTGGTGATCTTGGTCAAAAAGCTAGAGACGGAAAAATTACTATTGATGATTTACAAGGTGGAACTTTTACAATTACTAATGGTGGAATTTATGGATCAATGTTATCGACGCCAATATTAAATCCTCCCCAATCTGCGGTTTTAGGTATGCATAATATTATACAAAGACCAGTTGTAGTTGACGGAACAGTAGAGGCAAGACCGGTAATGTATTTAGCTCTATCTTATGATCATAGGATAATTGATGGAAAAGAGGCAGTTTCTTTTTTAAAAATTGTAAAGGAGTCGCTAGAACAACCTAAAAGACTTTTTCTTAATATTTAACCATGGAAAATAATTTTGATTTAGTTGTTATCGGAGGTGGACCTGGTGGTTATGTATGCGCAATTAGAGCAGCTCAACTTGGCCTTAAAACTGCATGCATTGAGTCAAGAGGTGCATTAGGAGGAACCTGTCTTAACGTTGGCTGCATACCTTCAAAAAGTTTATTAAATCTTTCAGAAAACTATCATAAAGCAAAAAAAGATTTTAGTAATCAAGGTATAGAAATTTCTGACATTAAGTTAAATATAAATAAAATGATGTCTAACAAAGAAAAATCAGTTCAAGTTTTGACTAAAGGTGTTGAATTTTTATTTAAAAAAAATAAGGTTTCATATTTTAAAGGCAAGGGAGTAATTTTTTCAAAAGATGATGTTGTTGTTTATGAAAATAATAATAAAAGAACTAACATTAAAGCAAAAAATATTGTTATAGCCACAGGTTCTTCCCCCACATCATTGCCTGGAATAGAAATAGATGAAAAAAATATAGTATCTTCAACTGGAGCCCTATCTTTTTCTGAAGTTCCTAAAGATCTAATAGTCATTGGTGGTGGCTACATAGGACTTGAAATGGGTTCAGTTTGGTCAAGACTGGGGTCAAATGTTACTGTGATAGAATATTTAGACTTTATTACCCCTGGAATGGACAGAGAAATATCAAATGAATTTCAAAAAATTTTAACTAAGCAAGGAATAAAATTTAAACTTAATAATAAAGTTACAGCAGTTCAAAACATAAAAAATAAGGTTGTCGTAGATTATGTGAATAATATAACTGCAGTTAGAGAGAAAAAAGAATGTGATAAAGTATTGGTCTCAGTAGGCAGAAAGCCATACACAGAGGGGCTTAACTTATCAAAAATCGGAATTAAAAAAGACAATAAGGGAAGAGTTGAAGTTAATGAAAAATTACAAACATCAATAAAAAATATTTATGCAATTGGCGATGTTATTAAAGGTCCGATGCTAGCCCATAAGGCAGAGGAGGAAGGCATAGCCGTAGCAGAAATAATAGCTGGCCAAGCAGGACATGTAAATTATAATGTAATCCCTGGGGTCGTTTACACTGCACCTGAAGTAGCGACTGTTGGCAAAACAGAAGAACAATTAAAAATTGAAAACCAATCCTATAAAGTTGGTAAATTCCCATTTTTAGCAAATTCTAGAGCAAAAGTTAATAATGAGACAGATGGATTTGTGAAAATATTAGCAGACAGCAAAACAGACAAAGTTTTAGGTGTCCATATTATTGGCCCCCATTGTGGTGATATGATAGCTGAAATGGCATTAGCTATGGAGTTTGGAGCAAGTGCAGAGGATATAGCAAGAACCTGTCATGCACATCCTACACATACAGAGGCTATTAAAGAAGCAGCTTTAGCTGTTGATAAACGTCCAATTCATTTTTAAATAAAAAAAATTCATCTACTATTAATTAATGAAAGCACAAGTTTTGTTGCCAAAAATATTTAATTTTTCATTCACATATAATTCAAATAATATTCCAATTAAAATAGGTGATTTAGTAGAAGTCCCTTTTGGAAAAAGTAAGGAAATAGGTGTTGTTTGGAAACATAAAGACAAAGATCTTAAAAATATAAAGATAAAAAATATAAATAATAAACTTCAAAATTATTCAATAAATGAAAGTTTAATAGATTTCATAGATTGGTTCTCAACTTATAATATGGTTTCACCTGGGCTGGTTTTGAAGATGGTCATAGGAAATAAAGATAATTTAATAAAAAAAGTTGACCCAATTTTCAGCAATTACAAAAAAAAGAAAAAAAAATATAAGCTTAATAATGAACAAAAAAAAGCCTTTGAATATTTAGATTTAATAAACAATAAGTTTGATGTTTCTGTTCTTCAGGGAACAACAGGCTCAGGTAAAACATTAGTTTACTTTGAGAGAATAAAAAAAATTATTAATAAAAATAAACAAGCATTAGTTCTATTACCCGAAATTTTTTTAACTAATGAATTTAAAGCAAGATTTGAAGATTTTTTTGGTTTTGAGCCTGCGATATGGCATTCTAAAATAACACCAAAAAATAAAAGAATAATTTGGAAAGGAATAATAGAAAATAAAATTAAATTAATTGTAGGTGCTCGATCAGCTTTGCTTTTGCCATTTAAAAAACTGGGTCTCATCATTGTTGATGAGGAACATGATGTTTCGTATAAGCAAGATGAAGGAGTAATTTACAACGCCAGAGATATGGCTATATCAAGAGCATCTTTTGAAAAAATTCCTATTCATCTGGTTACTTCGATTCCATCAATAGAAACTTATAATAATATTCAAAATAAAAAATTTAGGCATGTAAAGATATTAAAAAGATTTAACGACTATCCATTGCCGAAAACAAAAATAATAAATCTAAACATAAATAAAGTTAAGAATAAGTTTATTTCTGACGAAACTATTAAATATGTTGATATTTTTTTAAAAAAAAAGGAACAAATATTATTTTTTATAAATAGAAGAGGTTTTGCGCCATATTTAATTTGCCAAAAATGTGGTTACAAACAAGTATGCTCTAACTGCTCTATGTACTTAACTTTTCATAAAAAAAAAAATAAAGCTATTTGTCATCATTGTTCATTAGAAAAAAATATTAAGAATAGTTGCAAAGAACAAGGTGATTGCAATTTTATAATGTATGGTCCAGGAGTAGAAAAAATATTTGATGAAGTGCGAAACATTTTTCCAGATACTAAAGTAGAAATATTTTCTAGTGATTATATGAAAAAAAAACAACAAACTAGTATATTATTCGATAGGATTAATAAAAATGAAGTAGATATTTTGATCGGTACTCAAATGATATCTAAAGGTTTCAATTTTCCAAAGTTAAATTGTGTTGTAGTAATAGATGCAGATTTTTCAGGAAGAGGATACGATTTAAGAACTACTGAAAAAAATATCCAATTGTACCATCAGCTTAGCGGAAGAGCTGGTAGGTTTAGTTCAGAATCGTTAATAATCTATCAAACCTTAACACCCGAAGACTCAACACTAAACGAAATAATAAAAAATGAATCAGAAAAATTGTTAAAAAGTGAATTACTTTTAAGAAAAAAAAATAAGCTACCACCATTCGTACGATTGATAGCAATAATAATTTCTTCTAATCAGCACGATCTAAGTATTAAAGGCGCGAGAGAAATTAAGATACAATTAAAAAAAATTGATAATATAGAGATTTTCGGCCCTGTTGACTCACCTTTATTAAAAATTAAAAAAAAATTTAGATCTCGCTTACTTTTAAGGTTCAGAAATGGAGTTTTAGTACAAAAACAAATAACAAATTTACTAAATTCGCTTAAAATATCATCAAAAATTAAACTTACGGTTGATGTTGATCCAACAAATTTTAGTTAATTATTGATTTGGCAACTTGATCAACATATTCTCATATGATACGAAACGCTCATTATTTCACTAATTTTCATACAAAATAAAAATGAGCACAAATAAATCTTTCTCAACAGAAACTTCTGAAAGATACGCGCGCGCGCTTTATGAACTTGGCAAAGAGACTAAAGAGCTAGATAAAATAGAAGCAGATGTTAAAGATTTTCAATCGTTTTTTAACGTAAATTCTGCAATTAAAAATTTTTTTCAAAATCCTACAAACGTTATTGAAACACAAAATAAAGTATTAAACATTTTATCTGAAAAATTGGATTTCACTAAAAACCTACAGAATTTTTTTTTATTATTAATTAAAAAAAGAAGAATGTTTTTTGTTAAAAAAATTACCGACAGTTTTTTGAAATTGTGTTCAAAGAATAGAGGAGAAATTAAAGCTTCTTTAATTTCATCTAAAGAGTTATCACCAAACGAATTGGAAGACATAAGTAAAGAATTATCACTTTCAATGAGCTCAACAATAAAATTTGACTATAAAGTTGATCAAAGTCTAATTGGAGGTCTTAAATTACAATTAGGAAGTTTTATGATTGATACCTCAATTAAAAATAAATTAAGAAAATACGAACAAAGAATGTTAGAAAGTTAGAATGGCAATTAATCCATCAGAAGTAACAAAATTATTAAAAGATCAAATTAAAAACTTTGGTGAGACAGCTGAAGTTTCTGAAATAGGAAAAGTTTTATCAGTTGGTG
>VMHT01084033.1_pt1 | contig 15382 bp, 17 predicted proteins | sample 4693611 | NCBI WGS metagenome assembly VMHT01 (sample SAMN12280063, study PRJNA550983) | marine metagenome | isolation source: seawater sampled from same location over 5 years 0.02-0.2 micron viral filtrate | place: USA: collected off the coast of southern California halfway between the port... ... | reverse complement strand
TAAACATATTGGCAACTTTGTTTAAATATCCAGCAGTTTTCATATCATATAAATCTAAGGCTTTGTCAGTCTTTTGTTTTATTTTGGATTCTACTTTGACTTTAACTGTCATTAAGTTGCTACTCCTTCCTCTGCGTCTATGATTTGATATCTTTCTTTACCCTCTAATAAAGAAGCCACATGCTGAATATTAAATAATTTGGAGTTGTAACTGATTCTATGTTTCGGTGTCAAAGATGAAATATATCTTATGGTAAAACGATAGTTACTTCTGTCTTGTATCTGATCACCAAAAGAATTTTCTGTGCCAGATAAGTTTTCTACTTTAGCCCATACTGTGTTTGCTGTTGAGAAAGAAGCTACTTGACCACCACCTGTATCAGTTGATGTTCCCAGTGATTGGATAACAATTTTGTTTCGCATTTCGCCTATCATTACGCACCCATTTGTCCTACATATTGAGCTTGACCTCTATATGGATTGACAGATAAAGATTTAATTCTGTAAGCCTGTAATAATTGTGTCGCACTTGTTGGAGCTAATACTCTTTTCCCATCTAATAAATCACCTCTATGCTCAAATAAATAAGCAGAATATTCTAAACAAGCTGATTTAATATCATAAGGAACTGCTGTGGTTGCTCCATATCCAGCCACATATTGAATCTCTAAACCATTGGCAACTCTTAAACTTGTTGGATAACTTTTGCCTTTTCTTAACACTATCTTTGCTGGAACACTTATATTGTCTATATAATAATTTGAACTCGCAAAAGTGGTAGCTGTATCTGCGTCATCATAAGATTTAATATGAGTAACACTTGAAACAGGACTTTTTGGCAGTAAGATATTTTTAGTGCTAATATTTCTATCAATGCCAACATACATGCCTTCTTGAAGTGGTATGTCAACATCATAAATTGAATCAATAAACAGTTGATAAGTAACTGTGGTCAAAGTTCTATTGGTATATTCTTTCGCCCAGTTATGAACTGCTCTTTCTATTAATGCGACAACTGTATCATCATCAGATGAATCTATTTTATTCCATGCTTTTATTTCAGCTTGAGTTACTGCGTATGCTGTTTCTGCTGTGTGAACTTTTAGTCCAGCCATTTAGTTTCTCCTAATCTGCTTCTGATATGGTGTTACCGTCTATTGCTTCCCATTCTTGTACTGCTTGATAGTCTGTGTTGTCTGTTGCTATCGGCACAAAATACACATCATTATCATTATCAACAACTTTATAAGTATTGACTTCACCAGCAAGAATTACTTTCTTGACTGTACTTATTATTTCTTTAGTTAACTGTTTCATAAGACTTCCTATAGTTCAGATGTTGCATGAAATTGAAATTGTATTTGTACTGCATTGGGAACAGTAGCACTATTCTCAACGTGCATAGCTGATGTTGAGCCAGCTCCAGCAGAAAGAGGTACATCACTTGCGTCATTACCATTTCTTCCAACGCCTGTGCTAGTACCACCAGACTTAACAATTACTATGGTTGGAACTGCCCTCATTACTGTTCTTAACGGAAAACCCGTTGAGGCTTGTCCAATTCCTGTACCACTAGCATTATAAATAATTACTCCTGCTGTTGTAGCAGAGCCAATAGCTGTGCCTTGTGAGTATGAGCTTTGACAATAGCGTTCGCACCTTGACACGTTATCACCATACGATTCGTGTTGAAATGGTGGTATGGTTGTTGTGTCATACTCACCTACTTCTAATTGTACACCTGTTAAATACCAGTCATTACTTGTGCTGTCTGCTAAATTTACATTACCTACTGCTCTGTTTGCTTGAGTTTGACTTGCCCAAGAAGTATCTAATGTGCCACCAGAATATGTGCTACCAGCTACTAACCAAAATAATAATCTTAAACTTTCTAAATTATCATTACCTAATGTTCCTGTTGTATCACCAGCAAAACTTAATACTTTCTTTTCCCAAGTATTAGCACTTGATATAGTATAAGATTGTGATATATGTCTTGAGTTATCTGTATCTTCTATTTCTAAAGTATAAGTTCCTGTTTTTGCAGATTTAACCCAAAAAGATACAGTTACTTTTTCAGCACTAGATGTACCTTTCTTTAATAATTGTAAATCTTGTCCTTCAAGTCTATGTTGAATTGTAAGAAAAGAACCAGCAGATAAACTTGTATTTGCTGTCGTACAATCCATTTTTAATGAGGTTGCAAAACCAGAACCTGATGGAGCATCTGTTGCTTGAGAAAATGTCCAAGTTCCAGCAGTCCCAATAGCAAGTCGCATCCTATCTAATGTAGAATAACCATCACCACCAGAAATACTTGCAAGGCTTGTTGCTCTTTGAGCTATTGCCATATCACCATTGATAACAAGTGGTTTAGCATTTTGTCTTGTTATACCTGTTTCAGCCCATGATAAAGTACCAGAGCCATTAGTTACCAATGCTTGATTAGCAGAGCCGTCTGCGTCTGGTAAAACCCATATCTTATCTGCTGATAAAGCTGGAGCTTCAAAGCCAACATAGTTTGCTCCCTCATAAAATCTTAATTCATTATTTGAGCCACCTATAGATAAGTTTCCAGCAGTTGTTAATGCACCACCATCTGCAATCGCTAGTGCGTCATCTCCATCTGTAAACTCTATTAATGCTGTTCTTACTGAATCAGATTTAAAATATTCTACTGTGTCGTTACTTTGATCTAATTCTGCTATTGGGATATTTCCATCATTATCTTCATTACGAATATATAAAATATTTGCAGAAGTATCATACCAAAGTTGATTAGCAAAAGTTGTTGATGGTGCTGAACTACCAGAGCTTGTACTTGCCAAAGCCTGTAGTGCTGAATTGATGTCAGCCCTTGTATTCGGAAAGGTCTGGTTTGCTATGGTAAAATCATTCTGGCTCATTTTTTTACTCCCTTAAAATAATTCTTAGATTATCATAATAATTTTAAATTAACTACTCTCTAAATATCCATATCCTTTGGCAACATAGCTGAAATCTTTTGCAACTGCATTACCTGTTCCTGTGCCTTGATAAAAGTTTATGGTAAATCCAGTTGCTGATTTACTTGATATAACATAATGTTGATTTTGGTCTAAGTCATCTATTGTTAAGCCTAGCCCTTGCAACTCTTTAAAAGCTGGACTAAATGTTATTGTTTTTCCACTTGTGGGAGCTTCTACATTATCCTCTGCAACAGTTCTGTCTGGCATATCAATGGTTGCTGATAAAACTGATATAGCTGGTGTTGAATCTGCATTGGTGGTGGTCAATTTAGCTCTTAACTTAATATATCTAGCCTTATAGTTACCAAGCACATAATCTTGATAATCAGTATAGGTAGAATTGTCATTAGAGGTTGATATTTGGATTTTTGCGTCTACATCATCAAATTCAGTATAACTGCCATCAAAATTACCTTCTTGGCTGTCAAATAGCCCTTCAAAGCTGTCAAAAAGGCTGTTTGCGTTAAATCTACTGCTGGTCATAGAGGTTGTTACATATGAATTAAAAATACCACCTAAATCTATTGGATTAGAATTAAATTCATAAAAACCATCTAAATTATTTGCCACTTCTCCACCATCATCAAAGTTCCCTAAAGCAGAATCAAATAAACCAGAATGGTCATCAAATAATTCTCCTAATATTATCTGTAAAAAATTTGTTCCATCTCTTGTTACAACTTCCACATCTGTTTTTGTACCAGCAAATCCTGTGGATTCTGTTGTCGTTGTTACTGCATTGAAATCATCTGCAATCTGATTTCTTATAACTGCTTTTTTGGTAGATGTAATAGAAGTTATCCCCAAGACATCAACAGCTTTTATCATATAAGTTCCAGTTTGAGCTGGTAAAGATATTTGATTAGTCGCTTTAGATATATAATTTGCAATAATACTAGCACCAGAATAAACAGGACTTGAGGTGGCTGGTGTGTGCCTAATAATATAATGCGACAAATCTAATTCGCTATTTGCAGTCCAAGAACACACAGCTAAATTATTGACAATATTCACAGAAAAATCTGCGACATCTGCTGGTGGTGCTGTCTTTCCTACCACTTCGTGATTAGCTGATGTAAAAGAAGAAGCAACATTAAACGCATTAATTGATCTTGCTCTAACCTCATAAGTTTGACCATCTTCTACATCTTTGATTTCAAACTTCATAGAAGTTCCAACAGTTTTTGCTCTACCTATGCTTGTGTACTCTGTGTCTGTTGATGTATTTCTATATTCAATTTCTATTTCATTAGTTGTGCCTTGACTGGAAGCCACTTTAATAACAAGAATAGTAGATATAATTCCAGAATATGCTCTCATAATATCGCTTAACTCTAAAGATGGAGCTGATACTGTTTCTGCTGTTGGCAGAATAGTATTGTCAGATATAAACTCTGATTCTTCTGCGTTCCAGTCAAACACACTTGATGATGTTTCTTGCAATACTAGATCAACACCTGTATCAGTTTCATCTGACACAAAAGTCCAGTCTGCAACTTGAAATATTTTTGAATTAAATCCTAACCTAGAATTGTTGATAGTAACTGTATCTCCAACTTGTAATTTAAAAGCAGATAACTTCATTGGTGCTTGTATAACCATTTGCTGTCTGTTTTTAAATAACACAACTTTGGCAATTCTTTGAGCCATTGTTGATGATATAGTAAAAGGCAGATCAATATTCCCAAATATAGTTTCATCATTATCTTCATTTACAAAAGTGCTTGAAGTTACCATTGGATAATCAGATGGTTGCCAATTACTCTCTGGGCTAGTAAAAATACCCTTTACTGTATTAAATAAATTTCTTCTGGATTGTTTAGTCTGAATAGTTATGCCACCTCTAAAATCATCTTCGTCTAAAGTAATTGAAGGAGAAACAAACTTGCCACCAGCTAAGATAAATTTACCATTTGAATAGCTTAATATTCCAAGCATAGAGCCTGTAATTTCATCTATAGCTCTCATTGGGTCTACATTTGAAAAAATAATACCATTGGCTTCATAACGATTTTCTGTACCACCACCAGCAAGAGTGATATCTTCATCACAAATGTTTGCAACTGTGGTAAATGATGTTGTGTCTATTTGCGTTGTAGGAACAGATAATCCAAATCTTGTGTCTGATAAATAATCATATAAAACTAATGCTGGATTTTTAGAAAATGCTGTTGAGCCTGTTCTAAAATCTAAGACTTTTTTGCCTTTAATTTCTGCACTAATATTCGGTATGCCATTTGGAAAAACATCTGCGTCATATTTTAAAGTAACATATAAATATGCTATCCCAGACAACATATGAGAAGTAGTCCATTGTGGAACTTCTCTTACTAAATCATCATCTGCTTGTTGTGTATCAGTTCCTAAATGTTTTTTTATTCTTACTGTTAATTCTGAAGAATCTGTAAATGTTTGCGTTGCAACAATCGCATAATTTGTTTCTGTTGATGTACCAGCTAAAAAAGGCTTTGGCGTATTTGGATTATCTCTATATGGTGTTATTCTTCCTGTAGCTCCAAATGCACCAGCAAAAGATATTGATGTTGCTTGAACATCTGTTTGCAATCCTTCAGATATTGTTACAGCCAATGTATGCCTTGCTCCAGAAGCAGAAGAACTGCCACCAGAAGATATGCCATAAGTTATCCCATTGATATTCAATGTGTCTGTAGTTGCTACTGAAAATGCTACATCAGAAACTAATGTGATTGAGGTAATACCTCTTTTTATACCTTTACCATCAACAACTCTACTTCCACCAAAAGGCATTGATGTATTAAAAGGCATAGAAACATATTCAGAAACTACTAATGACCTTGTTTTATTTGTAAATCTTGATTCTGTTGCATATTTACTTGGGCTTGTTACTTTGAATTTAGTTAATCCATTACTGTCTGTTCCAGCACTTGCAAGAGTAAGTTCATCATCTCCAAAGTAAACTTTATCTATAGACTGTATTTCATGGGAAGCAAGTTGCACAATTAAATGAAGATTTTGATTATTGTTTGTGGATTCCATAAATAAAATGCCACCAGATTTTTTTGTTTCTCCATAAACAGTATCTCTGGTTATAATCGGCTGTTTAACCATTCTAGTTCTATCTTTAAGTTGATTGCTAAAATTAGCTGTTTCATCTACTCCAACCGCTTTAGATAAAGTTGCCGATACAGCCATTGAAACTACTGCCGTAACTACATTTGCCATGAATGTGCTAAAACCAGCCTGTAAGGCTTTTGCTCCAGCAACACCACCAACATAAATTCCAACTGCCATTACTGCTAATTGTCTTATTGAACTTCCCATTATACAAAATGCCTTTTGGTTGTTATTTCTTTGGGTATTATCTTATCGTTATGTATTCTTAGCCACTTTACTTTTTGATTACAGCCAAGTAACTGCGTAAAATATTGTCTAGTCCAATCCATTATTTCTTTGACATTCTTTCTAGCAACGATATCCATGTGCCAAACAATATCACCAGAGTTCCATGCTTCTTGATAGACATTGTTTGTTTTTAGTAAATATTCTTCTTCAATTTCATCTAAAAAAGCCCAATTAGAGAAGCCATATATTCTTCCATTTTCTTTGTGAATTTTATATTGATTTAACTCTAATGATGGATATATATGTGCAAGTATTTCATCATCTGAATATTTTTTATATTTATCAAATTCTTTGTATAAATTTATAATAGGAGAAACATTTATCATGTTGTGCCACCACCCCAGATAATTTCTTTATCTTGTAAATCATCAACAAACTCTAAGCCCTTATCATTTGGAAAAAAATGTTTTTGATCTTGGTCTGTGTATCTAAAATTTAAAGGTGTTTCAAGTGAAATTAATTTGCTTTCTACATTAAATGTTATTGAAGATGTTTCGCCTGTTTCAGCTATATTTACAGTATCAACAAATCCAGAAAATATTTGGTATGGCACATCTACAATAGCAAGAGCATTATCTGTGGTTGTTAGAACTCCAAAATAAACATTAACCACCACTCCTTGCTGTGTTTGTGTCAACGCACTTGCTAACACATCTGTATTTAAACCACTAGCAGATATTCTTATACCACTAGCTTTGGTTTCTGCTGTTTCTTGTACTTGACCAATAGATATTAAATTACCTAACCCTGTATATACTTGACCTTCAACAGTAAAGTCGCCATAACCAGTCCACACTCTTAATGGTTGCGTGTATAAAAATTCTACTGCATAGAATGGTCTAGTTTGGGTGCTAGATAATTGAGTAGAAAATGTGCTACCAATCGTTCTAGCCATAATGATTAACCTTTAGACTTAGTGGCTTTTTTCTTAGTGGCTTTTTTCTTTGTTTTAGTCTTGGCTTTAGTTTCTTTTGGCTCGTCAACTTTAACCTCTATCGCTGAATTATTAGAAATAAAGTTGTTCGCTAAATCTACTTTCCATTGTTTATCACAATCAATAATCTCGTTGTTTTGATAAATTCTGGTTGCATTTCCAGATTCATTACTAGAGCCTTTGACATCTCTTAACATTTTTATCTTCATATTTCTCTCCGTTATTCATTACATAATATTCTTTAAATACTATCTAATCAATATAAGAGTGAGGAGCAGACAATGAGCAATCAAAACCACTCCCCACAAACTTATCAGATATTATGCGTCTGTTGAATCAATAGGATTACCCAACACAGCTTGAACACTTATAGGTGTTCCGTTTGAGTGAGTACCTGTTGCGTCAATTTTAACTCTCACATATCTGTTTCCACCGATATAACCAATTTGGCTTGTCTGTGGTGTTTCGCCATTTGCGTCTAGTGTTAAAAAGATACCAGAGCTATCAACACTTCCCTCTGTTACTGCTGTTGAGCTAGTAACGGCTGAAAATGAAGAATCGTCTGTTGAATCTTGCAGTATAAAGTCAAACTTTACACTCCCAGATAATGTATCGCCTTCAATACCAGAGTTAACTATGAACATTACTGATTCAAAACCAATAGTATCAACAGTAGTTCCGTTTGCGTCTGCTGTAAATATTTTTGCGTCTTGGCAAGTAACTGACTTAGTTCTATTTGCAATATCTCTCATAATAAACCCCCTTATGCAGAAATGTTTTGTAGTCTTATAGCTTCAGCTAAAACTACTGCACCACCAACTCTTCGTCTGGCGACATAACGTATATTTCCACTTGTTGCTTGTGAGTAAGGATCTCTCATTACTGAAAGATTAACTCTGTCAACGATAGTATAAGCTCTTGAGAAATCTCCATAAGCGATTGGTTTAGCTGACCCACCAACATCTGGCATATCTTCAGCTAAAATATATGGCTTACCTAAGATAGTTGCTGGTGTTCCACCAACATAACTCATAGCATTAACAAATATTTTTTGACCTTCAGTATCTTCTAACTTTAACACATCAGCAAAAGTTGCTCTATTCATCACAAAAGTTGCATTTGCCATATAGTCAGACTTGATAGCCATTGTAAGATCAACAAGACCATTGGCAGTTAAAGCTGTACCACTTCCAGAGTTGGTTGTGCCAACACCAGCAGTTGTATCAGTAAAGCCTTGTGGTCTGCCTACAGAATTTCCAGATACAAATGCAGTACCTTCAGCTTTCGCAAACTGTGTACCAAATTCTTCTGACATTTCTGCTTCTAAATCAAAAGCACTATCTTCCAACATAGCTTGTGAAATATCCACTAAAGCATAAAGCTCATGTGCGTCTATTTGCATTAAGCCTGTTGTATAGCCTGTTGTTTCTGATCTAGTACCTGTTTCAGCAACAAACGTAGCACTAAATTGCCCAGTACGCTTTGGTATTTCGATACCACGATTTGATGTAGTTCTAACTCTAGCAATAGAACGAATTGGTGAAATTTCAGTTACGCCTTTGATTAAATCAGCAACGTATTCTGCTGGAGCATAAAAACCACCTAATGTATCGTCAGATTCATAAAGTGCTTTTTTCTCAACTTCGTCAACTTCCCCTTTTCTTAACCAATCGCCAAATGCTTTCATTTGAATGTCAACATCTTTTGATTCGCCTGTGTTTGGTCTAGCAATAACTGTTTCCAGATTATTTAGCTTCGCCTGTGCTTCTGCTAAGTTCTTTTCTTGAATCTCAATAGCTTGTTTGGTTTCTGCCATTTTAGAAATGTCATCAGCCATTTTATCAACTTTTTCTTCAAGTAGAGGATCAGCAGAGCCTTTCTTTTCAATCTCGTCTAGACGTTTTGAGTTCTCACTTTTAAAATCTTCAAAAGTAGAATTCAAATTGTCTATTACAGATTTGATTTCATCACTCATAATAAACTCCGTTAATGTTTAATTGTATGTATTAAGTGTTTCAGACTATCAACAACATCACGTTGCTCATTCTCCAAATGGTTGAACGATTTATATAGTACATTGGCACTTTGTTTTGCAGTAGAGCTAGACATTAAACCGACATCACGAAGGTAATGCTCTATCTCTCTTACATTCATTTCAGCTAATTTTACTTTGGTAATCTTAGCTTTTGGATTCATAGGAAAAGTTACTAGTGATATTTCCATTAAATCCAAATTTGATATTGTTCGTTTCTTCAACTTGTCGCTGTATTTATAGTCATCTGGTGTTAGCTTATAGCCGATTGACATAGAATCTAAAGCACCCATTTTCATAAGTTCATATACCTCTTTGCCTTTCTGTGTACCCATAGCAAGTCTGCCCTTGATCTTCAATCCTCGCTTATCTTCTTCCAGAGAATCAATCACACCTATAGGCTCGTCTGTCTTGTGCTGGTATAACAGCTTGATTTGGCGTGGCTTCTTATCGTAAATTGATTTGGAAAATGCACCTTGTTTGATGACATCATTACCTAAATCTTTGTTGTTGAATACAGAAGCATAACCTTCAAAGCTCCCATCTTCATCTGTATCAATACCTTTATAATCACATTCAAGGTCTAAAACATCATTTACTATTTCTAAATGTTCATCAGACATAACTCAAATTCCTTGTCAAGTAAAAGTTCCTTTATGATAGCAACACTTGTGCATTAATTACAAGCAAAAAAAAAGGTGCAGAGAATTAGAAAACTCCACACCAAGACTTTAGCAAGTTTAAATCTTTAATATGTTATTAATAAAAATAACCAAACAGTACCCAACATCATAGCAAATAAAATGGTACTTGCCACAATTTCCCAGCCTGTAAGATATTCTTCATTTTGGTTGTGTTTATGTATCATATTGCTGTCCCCCAAAAAACATTGTTATCTTCTAAAATAATATCTCTTACGGATTCTCTATCGAATGAATCGCCATTCCCCCATTTGTTAGAATAATCTTTGATGTACTTGTTAATAGCAACATCTATCATGCTATGTGTTATATTTTTGATTGGATAAATACCATCTGTATCATTATAAAATGAATATATGTAATCATGGAATGATTTGTGTTGCTCATTTGATATCTTCATACTGTCTCCTGTTTAAGTTTTTATATAAGTTGTTATTAACTTATAAGACCTATTATATACATTTTAATTGTATAGTCAACTTTATTATATACTTTATTTAATCTGTAAGTGTTTGATTTGTAAAGAATTATGAAATTATTTGATCTTCTGAATCATAATAAAGGGTAAAACAGCGACAATTTATGACATTCAAAGCACCACCATTCATATCACCTGTGTAATTCATTTGTCTTTCTATAAAGCCACCACCAGCAATAGGTGTCATAACTTTGAACTTATCATCTCTGCTAATTGTAGTTCCATTCATTCCCCTATGCCAAGCTCTAGTTCTGTCATCTATCGCACTTCCCCAGCTTTTAACAGGTTTATTTAAACCAAGTTTCCCAGATATTTCATGGTTAGCATAATTCATGGCAGAGTGCGTTTCTGTTCTTGCAATCATAGTGGCTCTGTAAGGTGCAAAAGACCTGTTTTTTTGAATCAACTTTGCTATTTGTGGAATAGATAGTCCATCTGCTATCCCTTTTTTTATAGCTTGTTTTATTTGATTTCTAGTTGTTTGAGATATTTCAGCTACTTTATTAGCTGTAACTCCAGCAATATAACTAGCCACAATGACATCTATATCTTCATCTTCTTCTTGTTTAGTTTCTCGTTGCTTAATTAATCTCTGACTTGCTGTTGTTATGACTAACCTATAATGACCAGATAATATTTTATATAATTGATCGGAAAAATCCTCTATAAAAAGATAATACATATCACCAAGCTCAACATATTCTCGTTCAGCTTTTCTTGATGTTTTTCTTAATAATTTTTTAACTTTTGCGTTTAGACTTTTGGATAGATTTAGATATAGCTTGAGTTGTTCTTTATAGTCCTTACGCCTATTAATCCTTATTTTTGCCATCTATTCAATTATTTCAAAATGCACAGCGTCAATAAAACTCATATCCCTATTCAGTTTGAAATCTCCTGTTACCCATCTTCCACCCCATCTTATTTTAATGTCAAGGATTTCGCAAACCTCTCCAACCACTCCAGCAACAGCTTCATAATATTCTAGCTCCCAAGTAACTTTGCCATTATCATAACAAACAATGTCAACTGCCTTACCTTGACAATGAAGGGATTTTGCACCAACCTTGCTCAATCCATCAGCTTTTAATTGTTCGGCTCTTTCTAGGCTTCTCATGCCCTCTGTGATACCAAAATCAATCGGTGTGAGCTTAATAACTTCAGTCATTACTAATTTTAAATCTGGGTGTACTGTATTGAGTTTTTCTAGTGAGCCTTTGCCAAATTTAAACATAAGTTACTCCTTTGATGATAAAGGGTGGTCTTTGGGTAATAAATCTAAATCAAACTTACCACCAGAAAATCTTCCACTACTGACTGCTCTTAAAAAGGTATTAACTCTGGCATAAGCCCATTGATCTTCTGACCTTACGCTTGGTCTAACAGATTGTGGATTAGTCCTATAAGCTCCTATGCCACGCTTAAAAACCTTGCCTAACATACTAACCGTTACTCGTTTGCCTTTCTTATCACCATGCTTTTCATTATGCTTATCTACCTTCCCTCGTAAAGCCTTTTCTACCGTCTTAGATAATCCAGCTACTTTGGTTTCTATATCATTATATGACTTTTCTCTCTCTGCCATAATCTGATTTCTTTTCTGCCTTGACCAACTGAATCCAGCGTTTCCTCCCCACAAAGCGATCGCTATACGCCCAGCCGAAGGGTATCCTTTATCTCCTACATTATATCCTTGACCTTGCTTATCTACTTGATGTCTTGAATGGAATGAAAACATTCTAAGAACTGTATCTGGCGACATTCTCTCACCACTTACGATTTGATTTGCACGAGCAACACCCACTTGAGTGCCACCCCTATTGAACTTTTTTCGCCAGTCCAGCCCTCTCCTAGCTTCTTCCTTCATGCCTTCGGTGGCTGTTAAATCTAAATCAGATAAAGCCTTTTCATCTACTCCTATTGTGTCGTGATAGGCTTCATGGCTTCTGCATGGCATAAAAACTGTTTCTCCATCTTCCGTTTTATGTGTATGGCTTCCCTCACAACCAATTACTTTTGCTCTATCTAGTGCTTCTTGTTCTGTGGTAAAAATATCTTCTTCCAGCATTTCTTTAGTTGTCTTTGGCTTTTTCTTTCTTGGGTTATAGCACTTTTCTTCTGAATCTAACCCATATATATCTTCATACTGTTCTTCATAAAACTTAGATTCATCTTCATCTTCGTCTGGCTGTACAGGTGGAGTATCATCTACCTCGCCTAATGGGAATAAGTTTGATGGTACTAATAAGCTATCACCACCATCTATAGGCTCAAGTCCTAGTCGTTCTCTGGCTTCGTTTCTGGTCAAAATACCTTGCTGAACACCTTGACTGACATTGGCAAAGATTTGCTTTCTTTTTTCTGATAATGCGTCAATGCTATCTATATCGTATCTTATGCTTAAATCGCCATCATAGAGTGGAGCTAAGTATTCGTTTAAATCTGATTCTAGTCGTTTTAGTAGAGGTATAATGGTTTCTTCATACAATGATAATCTTGCTTCTGCCACATTCGCATACGTCTGGTCTGCAATACCAACTAATTGAGCTGGTACACCAAAACATAATGCAATCTCTCTGGCTGACATATTCATCAGTTCCAAGAAGTCCATATCTTTTGGATTCAATCCCATCTGTACATAATCAAAGTCGCCTTCTAATAACATTGGTCGCCCAGCATTGGTACTTGATGAAAACCTAGTTTCCAAGTCTTGTAACAACATGGCTCTCTGATCATCTGTCAAAGTGGCAGACATACCTGTTTCATCTTTGGGTTGGAACTTCAACATAGCTGATGGTGTACAGCCATTTTTTAACAAAGCAACATTATGCAACCCAGCCATATTGTGCTGGTCAATGTTATACGCTGACGCAACAATAGGAGATAACCCATAAAAATCATCTAATGGATTCCATAGCTTAATGTGTTTAAGCTGTGAATAACCTGTTAATGGATTTACTTCATATGAGTTAATCACCTTATTATCTATCTTATATTGATAGGCTTCTGGAATCATAGATGTTCCTGTCTTGATATGAATCCTGTCTGGTCTAAGCAAATATAATTCTGTCGGAGCAGTTGTGTCTTTATCTTTAATCATGTAAGAGTTACCAGATATTAAAAGATAACTTATCAAAGAATGAAAATATTCTACTCCAGATTGCAACGGATTTGGTCTTTCCAGTAAAGATATCAATGGGTGGTTATCTAATTGATTATCTCCAGAAAATACTTTTATCTTAACTGCACTTGCGTTGTTCGCAATCATACTCACAGATTTATATACTATGGCATTGGATTGATAACCTTGTTGTGCTTGCTCTTGATACTTTCTTATGCCTTTACCTTGATACGCTTGTATTTTATTAAACATCACTCTCGGAGCTTCTTTGGTTTGCATTTGCTCTGTTTGTTTTCTAAACCTATCAAATAATCCCATTATATAATCCTCAACTGATTCTAAAAATTGCTCTGCCAGAATTCATGAGTGAGCTAATTCCCCACACAAGTGCGTCAAGCCTGTCTGGACTTTTTACTGTGTCTGGAGTGTAACTGCACATCTGTTCTTCTAACTCCTTAAAATATCCCACATGGTGAACTTTACCTTGTTCATACAATGCACTTATCGGCTCTGCTCTTAACATCTTTCCCCTTGTCGCCCTAACAGATGAATAAGGCACATTTACATCTTGCACTCTTAATAACTTTTCTATTAAGTCGCCACCATTGTTGACCTCACAGACTATTCTATCTGCGTCAAACTTATAATACAACTCAATAGCTCGTTTTATCCATACATCAGGACTGAATACACCAGATTTATCCTCTAAAATATAAAAATGATTATCAATACCACGACCAGCAACAACAATTCCTGTTTCATCTGAATTAGAATTAGCTGTTACGGCTGGATCAACAGCAATCACAATCCTCTGCATATCTGGTGTAACTTCTATTCTGCTCTGTTCTATGTTGGCACTATTAAATAATGCACCTTCTACATCTTCCAATATCTCTGCGTAAAGTTCTTGCCTTCCAAGTCTTGTTCCCTCATATCTTTCTTTCAACATTTTTATAGCAGATGGAGCTAAATTCTCTACGTTATCAAATGTACTTCCTTTTATTATTTTGGTATCTGATCTGACTGCAAGTTCTTTGATTAACTCGGTTGGTCTGGGTGTTGTGGTAATAATACATTTAGGACTTTCACCTAATCGTAAAGCCATCATTAAGTTATCAAATGTTTCTCTGTATCGCCAAGAAGCTAATTCATCACACCAAACTCTGTGGAACTGTACTCCTCTTAATCTGTCTGGTTCTATCGCTGGAAAGCCGATAATCTTACTGCCATTATAAAATTCTATCTCATTAGCTGATTTGTTATAGCCTGAATCATTTAATAAACCTTTATCTAATATGCCTAATAAACCAGATTCACCAGCAAAACAAACTCTTTTTAAGTCGCCATATGTTGGAGCAACTACACCACAAATAACATTTGAATTTAGTAAGCAATATTGAATTATATCCATGCTTCCGCACTTTGTCTTTCCCCACCCTCTGCCACAAAGATATAAATTTATATTTATATTATCTTCATCAACAACTATTTGATTCTTTCTAGCTTTGATATACCAATCAGTTAATAGTAGTGTCGCTGTCTTTTTCTGCGAGTTTAGCTCTTTGAATGTCTGTGATAAGTTCTTTGAACTTGTCATCTTGCTCTGTGCCATCTTGAATCTCCAATACTTGTTTTTCAGTCCATCTAGCTTGTGTTTTCAACCAAAATATACATGCTGTTACAGCTTCTCTGCCTGTGCCTGTGGCAATCTTAAAAAGATTCTC
>VMHT01205081.1_pt1 | contig 15389 bp, 10 predicted proteins | sample 4693611 | NCBI WGS metagenome assembly VMHT01 (sample SAMN12280063, study PRJNA550983) | marine metagenome | isolation source: seawater sampled from same location over 5 years 0.02-0.2 micron viral filtrate | place: USA: collected off the coast of southern California halfway between the port... ... | reverse complement strand
TGGAAGTTACCGTACTCTCGGTAGATGAAGAGAAAAAACGTGTTCAGCTTTCTTTAGTAGATTAAAAAAGACCCTGGAATAATTTTAATTTCAGAGTCTTTTAAATCTTTTGCTGAAGAGTATAGATATTTCTTCGTTCTATTCGCTATTTTTTGTTCTACCTAAAAACTCCTGAAGGAAAAACCACTACACTTTCGTGGCCATCTTTTCCTACTGCTGCAACACCAAAAAAGTAATTGTCTATCACAATACCTTCTAGCGTAAATTCATTTACATTTCCTACAAAACGGGAATATTGCCATTGTGCTTCGGTAGTTTCTCTCCAATAAATCTTATAACCGGCAATATCGCCTTCAACTTTGTCCCATCTTAGTTTTGCTGAAGGTTCTACAATTCCACCTATTTCAACATTTTTCGGAGCAGGAGGCGCCCAGGCGAGACTCGCCATGTTTATCGCGTTTACCGCGGTAAGTTTTTCAGCATAATCAAAATTCACAGCTTCTACCACATCGCCATATTCAATACCATCTTCGGTGCGAATATCCTGGTGTTGTCGGTTATAATTTTCGTGAGCTTCCATAATCCTAATTCCTGCAAAACCAAGATCGTTAAACGGACGATGGTGCCCACCACGACCAAACCTATCTAAACGATAAATCATCATCGGGTTCATTTCTGGCATATAGGTTTCAGTAGTTTTGTGAACATAACGAGCAAGCTGACGCGAAATACCGTCTACTTCCCCTCCGTAAAACCTGCGCATAGTTCGTTCTCTATCGGTTTCATTTGGTGGAACCGGTTCTGAGAATATTCTGAAAGTACGGTTGTCAATTACGCCGTCTACTCCTTCAATATTTCCGATCATATCATTATTTAAAACTCCAATAATCTCCCAGTTGTTTTCTTTAGCATATTCGGCCAATCCTTTTCCGCCAAACAAACCTTGTTCTTCTCCAGATAGTCCAACGTAAACCACGCTGCTTTCAAACTCATATTGAGATAAAACCCTGGCGGCTTCCATAGCACCGGCCATACCGCTGGCGTTATCGTTGGCGCCGGGAGCATCGGTTTCGAAATCCATCGTGTTGCTGGCGCGTGAATCTATATCGCCACTCATAATTATATACCGGTTTGGGTATTTAGTTCCTTTTTGAACAGCTACAACATTCACTACCCAGGCATCGTGCGGAATACGCTCTCCATCCTCTGTAGTTACAAAGTCTTTTTGATAAAAAACATCAAGACAATTATCGCAGTTTTTAGAAAGATAATCGAATTCAGATTTTATCCATCTTCGGGCTGCGCCAATTCCCCGGGTATCAGATACCGTGTCGCTAAAGGTATTCCTGGTACCAAAACCTGCAAGTTTGCGTATATCGGCTTCAATACTATCTGCTGAAACCTTATCGATAATTTCATAGATACGCTGATCTGTTTGTGCATTTGTTTGTTGAAAAATTAATCCTGAAAAAAGGAGTAGGGCAAGAGTGGATATCTTTTTAATCATATAAAAAATGTAGTTTAAGCTTCTAAAATACCCAAAGTTTCTGTGATATCACAAATTATTGCGATTTTGCAAAGGTTCTAAACAAAAAAATCCCGGCAATTATACCGGGATCTAATATTGTATTCTAATTAAAATTAGAATTTAGCTTGCTTTCATATTATGAATTTCAGCTTTTGCTTCGTGAGCTTTTTGGTCAGCTTTAGAATTTGAAAGACTGGCTTTAGTTTTGTTTTTCAAGGCATCAACTTTATGACTTAAAGAATCAGAAAATTCATTGAATTTTCCTTTTGTTCCTTCTATAGCTTCATTGCTTGAATCTGAAATCGCCTTCCTTGTATCTTTCCCTTTTTTAGGGGCAAATAATAGTCCCAATGCTGCTCCAGCAGCTGCTCCTGATATTAATCCTAATAACATTTTTCCTGATTTCATCGATCTAAGTTTTTTAGTTTTGGTTCGTAATATTGTTTAATGTAAAATTAGATGATAATGCAGTGCCTGCCATATTTTTGGAGTTAAGTTATGCATAAACTTTACTGGAAAATGTCAAGGATTTTAACAATTTCAGCTCTTAAGAATTTTCAGCGAAATCCTTTAGAATATCTCTCACTTTAGAAGTGTCTTCTATATAATAGCGGGCACTGGTTTTTTTCATCCCAACTTTAACGGTGAAAGACTCTTCAGGGAGTTCTTCAAACATATATTCATCTGTCCAGTCATCACCAATAGCAAAAATAAAATCGTAATCTTTGCCTACCAGTTTTTTATTGGAAGCTTTTCCTTTATTTACTCCGCTACTTTTTATTTCCAGTACTTTATTTCCTTCAAGAACACTAAGTCCGCGGTTGGAGATCAATTCCTTTAAAACATTAGAAAGCTCATTGGCTCTAATTTCCCCAAGTTCGGGATCGGCTTTTCTGTAATGCCAGGCCAGGGAATAATTCTTATCTTCTATAAACGTACCTGGCGTTCTATCAACAAAGGTTTCAATTACGGGTCTCACCGCGCTCATCCAATCGTTATTTACATTTTCAGATAATTCCCATTCACTATCTTTTTGGCGCATCCAAACCCCATGTTCAGAAATAAGTTCTACAGGAATTTCCTGCCACCAGGAACCAAGGGTGTCTTTATCTCTACCACTAATAAGAACTACATCTGTATTTGCTGATTGATTTAATTTGTGGACTAAATCAATTAATTCCTGGTCTGGTTTTGCTTTTTCGGGTTTATCAGTGAAATTCACCAGAGTTCCGTCATAATCAAGGAATAGAATTCTGTTCTTCGCATTTTTAAATTTCTCCAAAATCTCACCTGAAACTTTAGAGGAAATCCGGGTGGCTTTAAAGGCATCCCGATCCTGACTTGTATTTTCTAAGGCTTTCATAAAATCATTTGCCCATTTTTCTACACTATAGCGTTTTAATCGCTTTTGAAGCGTTTTATTGCGTTGCTGTTGTTCTTCTACCGGCATTTCTATTGCCTGGATCAAGGTTTGTGAAATTTGCTCAAAATTATTCGGATTAATAATTAAAGCTTCATTCATTTCGTGCGCCGCACCGGCCATTTCACTTAATATAAGCACCCCGGTTTGATTTATCCTTGTAGCCACAAATTCTTTTGCCACCAGGTTCATTCCGTCTCTTATTGGCGTTAATAGGGCAATATCGCAGCTCGTATAGAGGTCAATTAAATTTTCAAAGGGCATAGAGCGGTAAAAGTACCAGATAGGCGTCCAACTTACCGTAGAGAACTTACCATTTATTCTACCTACCAATTCATCTATCTCCCTTTTTAATCGTTGATACTGCGGTACGTTAGATCTTGATGGTACGGCCAGCATCACCAGTCTTACTTTTTCAATAAATTCTGGATGGTTATCAAGAAAATATTCAAAAGCACGAATTCGGTTGGCGATTCCTTTAGTATAATCTAAACGGTCTATGCTTAATATAAGTTTAGCTTCAGGCGTTTCATTTGAATGGTGGTCTAGCCTACGCTGTAATTCTGTTCGTTGTTCTTCGGTATTTTTAAAATGATTTTGCGCGGCAGCTTCAAACTTGTTGTAATCTATACCCATAGGGAAAGAGTCTACCTTTACAATCCTTTCGGGCAGCGTAATTTCATTGAAATTTACCTGGTGACGCAAAATACGACTTACAGAACTTAAAAAGTGCCTTTCGTAATCGTAGGTATGAAAACCAATTAGATCGGCACCGAGTACACCTTCCAAAACTTCATCACGCCAGGGAAGTGTTCTAAAAACTTCATACGAAGGAAAGGGGATGTGGTTGAAAAACCCGATAATTGCTTCGGGTTGTTTTTCCCTAATCATGTTTGGAACTAAAAGCAATTGATAATCGTGAACCCAAATGTGATCGCCATCTTCATAATGTTTTAGTACCTCATCTGCATATTTTCTATTTACACTTTTATAGGTTTCCCAGTGATCTTTATCGGCTTCGGTATATTCCATAAAATAGTGGAAAAGTGGCCAGATGGTACGATTACTAAATCCATAATAAAAGCCATCAATTTCTTCTTCACTAAGATTTACAGCAACACAATCTTCTTTACGGGCTTTTTCTTTAACATCATCTAATAGATTTTCTGGAATTTCTTCTTCAGTAAGTCCGCTCCAACCAATCCAAATACTATCACCATCCTTATGGAATGATTTTAAGCCGGTTGCAAGTCCTCCTACACTAGGCGTGACTTCCAGGTTGTTATCTTCTAAGCTAATTTGTAATGGTAATCGGTTGGAAATTATTATCGTTTTACTCATAATTATATGTGAATGCTGTTGTTGCGAAATTGATTTTTATTAAATTTCCGAAAATCATTTTACACTACAAGTCTTTTTAAAGAATTTTAAGAGTATATGGAGAATTTAGATTACGGTATCATAGGAAATTGTAAGAGTGCTGCTTTAATATCAAAAACCGGTTCACTAGATTGGTGTTGTTTGCCAAACTTTGCTTCATCAGCTGTTTTTGCAAAGCTCCTGGATGAAAAACAAGGCGGAAGTTTTGAGTTTATTGTAGACGATTCCTATAAAATTACCCAGGAATATCTTTGGGAAACCAATATTTTGAATACTGAATTTACTGACGGCGAAAATTCTTTTCAGGTTATAGACTTTATGCCACGTTACCCACGAGAAGACGGATCTTATTACGCACCACCAGATGTGGTTAGATTTATCCGTTTAATTAGTGGTAAGCCTAAATTCAGAATAAAATACGATCCTCGTTTAGATTTTTCTCGCGAGAAAACATACAATGATCATAAAGGAAATTATATTAAAAGCTATACCAAAGAAGGTAAATACGATTCCCTTTTCTTTTACTCCAGTTTAGACCTAAACGATATTTTAGAGCAAAATGAAATCGAATTAACCGGCAACGCTTATTGCCTGGTTGGTTATCACGAAAAGCTTATTACACAATCTTTAGATCGTTCTTATTTAAAATTTCAGCGCACTAAGACCTATTGGATGAATTGGAGCGCAAAAACTACCCGTTATACCCATTATGAAAATGAAATAATGCGGAGTGCTTTGGTGTTAAAATGCCTTAGTTATAAAAAATCTGGAGCCGTTTTAGCCGCAGCTACCACTTCGTTGCCCGAAACTATTGGAGAAGAAAGAAACTGGGATTATCGTTTCTGCTGGATTCGAGATGCCTCTATGGTAATTAAAGTAATGGCAGGCCTTGGCCATATAAAATCGGCTAAAGATTTTCTTCAGTTTATTATAGATATTATACCTGACAAGGATGAAAAAATCCAGATTATGTACGGTATTAATGGGGAAAAAGAACTTACCGAACATATTTTAGATCATCTATCTGGTTACAAAGATTCGCATCCGGTAAGAACCGGGAACGCTGCATATATTCAGAAGCAAAATGATATCTACGGAATTTTGATGGAGGTTATCTATCAGCAATTCAATCAATTTGAAACCTCTTTAGAGAATTCTGAAGAACTATGGACGGTAGTGCGCGGAATAGTGAGTATTGTTGAAGAAAACTGGCAAAAGCCTGATAAAGGAATTTGGGAATTACGTACCGAAGACCGCCACTTTGTATTTTCAAAACTATTATGTTGGGTGGCCATAGACCGTGCAATTAAGATTGGAGAAGTTTTAAGAATGGGTATAAATGATACGCACTGGAAATCTTTACGTGCCGAAATTTACAATGACATTTATAAAAATGGTTGGAACGAAGAGGTTCAGGCTTATACTCAATCTTATGGTTCTAAAGATTTAGATGCTTCCACTTTGTTGATGGAGCAATATGGATTTATTGAGGCTAAAGACCCAAGGTTTGTGAGCACCGTTCAGGCAACTGAAAGGGAATTGTGCAAAGACGGACTAATGTATCGTTATAAGAATAAAGATGATTTTGGCGAACCAACATCTTCTTTTACTATTTGTACTTTTTGGTTAATAGACAGTCTTTTTAAAATAGGAGAGAAGAAAAAAGCCAGGAAAATGTTCGATCAATTGCTTTCTTACAGCAATCATTTAGGATTGTTTAGTGAGGATATTGACTTTGAAACCAAGAGATTACTGGGTAATTTTCCGCAGGCATATTCACATTTAGCTTTAATAGAAACCGCTGCTAATTTTAGCATAGGAACAACTTCAGAAGAAAGCTGGCTTAGCGAATTCTAAGTTTTCGATTCATTGATCGTAACGCGACTTTTAGGGAGACTCTCCGGATAATTCTCTTTGAGAAAATCTATGAGCTTCTCCCTAATAAATACGCGTAGATCAAAAGCGGTAGGGGAATCTTTGGCGCTCACCAAAATCCTTATTTCCATAGACCTATCAGTTGCATCGGTAACCTGTACTACTTTAGCTTGTTTATCCCAAAGTGGAGTAATTTCAAGCAGTCTGTCCAATTCTTCCCTAATCTTATCTACCGGCACGGTGTAATCTGTATAGAGAAATACCGTTCCTAAAAGGTCGGCAGAATTTTTAGTCCAGTTTTGAAAAGGAGTTTCAATAAAATAAGTAGACGGCACTACGAGTCTTCTTTTGTCCCATACTTTTATTACCACATAAGTGAGCGTAATTTCTTCGATCCAGCCCCATTCGCCTTCAACAATTACGGCATCTTGCAGTCTTATAGGTTGAGTAAAGGCAATTTGAATTCCCGCAAGTAAAGTCCCAATAGCTTTTTGAGCCGAAAACCCTATAATAATTCCCGCTATTCCTGCTGAAGTTAAAACGCTAACCCCTACAGAACGTATACTTTCAAAACTCATTAAAGCAATGCCTATCGCAAGAATTATAATGATAAAAATGATAATATTTTCCAGGATATTGAACTGAGTATAGATTTTCCTGGCCTTTAAATTATCTGAAGTATTCACATCATACTTTTTCAGCATTCGGTTTTTTAAAATCTTAAGTGTTATAATAATTAACCAGGTGGCGCTGAGGATTAGCCCCAGGGTGCTAATTGGTTGAAGAATATTATAAGTATATTCATATATAAAGATCTTACTTAACAAGGCTATTTTTAAAATTAGCGCAGCCAGAAAGATTAAAAGTGGAATCCAAACCCTTTGTGCGAAATTCCCTGGCAAGATGTTTTTTGGATCCTTGCCTATTTTCTTCAGGATATAAAAAGCTATAAAAAAGCTTATAAGAAGTGTAATTACGCTAGCAAGAATATATCTGAACAATAAAGGATCTGAGGTCATAAATTAATTATTTATCCGTCTTTTTGATGTTTTTGGAATTAAAATGAGATTCTTTTAATTCTACCCTGGAGCGCGTAAAATAAATACCTTCTTCTAATTCTTTTATATACGCCACCATTTGCTCTCTTAATCTACAATGAAGATCCCAGGCAATAACTGCAGTACTGGCGCTGCAAATAGCTCGTACTTTTAAAGATTTTTCGGTCATTTCTGTTACCTGAATGATTGGCGGATGTTCTTCGTCCCAATCTTCAGAAGCTTCCAGCAGCTCTTTAAATTTAGCTCTAAGTTTATCTACATCTACCCGGTAATCTACGTAAAGTTCAATTTCATTTAAAGAATGCGGGCTGGTAATAGAGAGGTTTTCGAAGGTATCAGAAATTACAGTTTTTAAGGGAACAATTAATCTTCTAAGATCCCAGGTTCTTACGATCATATAGGTAAAGCGAATATCTTCAACATAACCCCAACGACCTTCAATAAGAACAGTATCACCAATTCTTGCCGGTTTTGTAAGCGCAATTTGAACTCCGGCAATAATATTTCCCAAAGTACTTTGCGCTGCAATACCTAAGATTATTGTAGCCAATCCTGCAGAAGCTAGCATGGAAACCCCGAGTTTTTCCATAGACCTGAATTGAGAAAGGATAATAGAAGTACCAATAATCACCACGGTAAAGGTTAGAATTCTCCGGGCAACCGATAAATACGTAAAAAGTTGACGAGATTCATGACTGTTTTCTGAAGTGACATCGCCAATTTTATGCTCGGCAACATAACGCATGGCAAAATCTAAGATGCGCATAAAAAACCAGGTGCCCGATGCAATTACAATTGCCAGTAAAATAGCATAGATGGTACTTGAGTAAGCGCCGGAATAGGAGATAAGTTCGTTGAGACTAATATAGAAAAAAAGCACTCCAGTGGCTAAGGCAGCCGGAATCCCTAATTTTTTAGATAAAGCTATAATTATGGGTCTATCAAATGATTGGGCAATTCTTCTAATTAATAGAATAACTACTTTTCCCAGAATGTAAGACACTATTAGGAGTAAAAATGTTAAAACCGGTTTCCATAAAGGAACCGTACCTATTTTTGCCTGCGACCATGTAGGCATATACCGGTCTAAGAATGTTGGGCCATAAACCTGGTATAACTCTTCTGTATTCTCTACGGTATTTGCAGAAATCAACCAAAAAGCTCCATAATCCTGGTATTTTACTCTTTGTAACCTAAAAATTATATCACGGGTTTCAATTTGAGCTTCACCAAAAACCACACTTCTTCTTGGTTTTCCCGCTACCGCCTGGTTGGTAGTGGTTCTTATATCTACCTGACCATCTGGACGGTCTGATAGCCCATCCCAATTAATCGCCACCCGTTGATCCATCACAAAATATAATTTTTGCGCAACATTAATCGCCTCTTCTTCAGTAATATTATCAGGAAACAAATTGAAGTTTAACGCATAGGCGGCTTCTTTAAAATTTTTATTCCTACAACTAATTACAAAGTGCTCTAGTGTAGCCTGTGGTGTTTGTAAATTAAATTTATTAGGCGGTAAGCCTAAAGGATTATTTAACCTTGTGAGCTGGTAATAAGCTTCATTATAATCTTTTAAGCTATTTGGAAGGTAGTTAGACTGGTTTTGTTCATCTATTTTATCTTCTGAAGGAAGCGTATCTTCAGTACTTATTGAGTCCTGTTGAAATGCAAGAACCGAATGTGGAAGCAAAAATATGCTGAAACTTAAAAATAACAATCTCATTTGGTTGTTCATACCTATTTATTCAAGTCTGTTCTAAAATTTTTAATTGAAATAGTTTTAAAATTAAGGAATAAAAAAAGACCGTCTAAATTTGACGGCCTTTTTTAAAATAGATTTATCAGAAATTTAGAAACAATATTTATTTTCTGAAGTAAGTTTTTCAGCAATAGTGTTTCTTAACTCTACCACATTTGGCATTCTGTCGTACTTGGTAAAACGCTTAAGTCCCATTAACATCATACGTTGCTCGTCACCCTCAGCAAAAGAAGCAATTCCTTCTTTGGCTTTCTGGTTTACGGTATTTACGGCGTGGTATAGATATAATTTCGCCATGGCGATTTGCTCTTTTTGAGCATCTTCACCAAAACGTTTTACATTCTTCTCAGCTCTTAAAATTCCAGATTCAGCCATATAAGCTTCGATAAGAATATCTGAAGCAGCAAGAAGCAATTGCTGGTGCTCTTCCAGGTCCTGACCAAATTTTTGAACTGCACTACCGGCTACCATCAAGAAAACCTTTTTCAGCTTTTTGATCATTTCCTTTTCTTCAGCAAACAATTCATTAAAATCTGGCTTGTCCATAGAAGGAATTCCTGTAAGTTCTTCCCCAACAGCTTGTGCCGGACCTAAAAGGTCTACGTGGCCTTTCATCGCTTTTTTAATAAGCATTCCAACGGCTAACATTCTGTTAATCTCGTTGGTACCTTCATAAATTCTGGCAATTCTGGCATCTCTCCAGGCAGATTCCATAGGGGTATCGGCTGAAAAGCCCATTCCACCTAACACCTGGATACCTTCATCGCTACAATTTTGAACATCCTCAGAACAAGCTACTTTCAAAATAGAACATTCTATCGCGTATTCTTCAAAAGTCTTTAATTCGGCATCAGAATGCGATTCTCCAGCTTCCAAACGAAGATTAATTCGATCATCAATGTTTTTCGCAGCTCGGTAACAAGCCGCTTCTCCAACATAAGCTGAAGTAGCCATTTCGGCAAGTTTAGATTTTATAGCTCCAAACTTTGCAATTGGTGTTTTAAACTGAACCCTGTCATTAGCATACTTTACGGCTACATCGGTTACTCTTCGTTGTGCTTCTAAAGATGCTGCTGCCAGTTTAATTCGGCCTACGTTTAGCGCATTCATCGCGATCTTAAATCCGTTTCCTCTTTCTGAAAGCATATTTTCAGTAGAAACTACAGTATCATTAAAAAATACCTGGCGGGTAGAAGAAGCGTGGATTCCCAGTTTCTTTTCTTCTTCACCAAAAGTAATTCCATTAGGATTCTCTTTATCGTATTCCACGATAAATCCGGTGATATTTTTATCATCCTGAATACGGGCAAAAACGATAAAAACACTTGCAAATCCCGCATTGGAGATCCACATTTTTTGTCCGTTTATTTTATAACTTTTTCCGTCTTCGGTAAGCTCTGCTTTTGTTTTTCCTGAATTTGCATCACTTCCGGCTCCCGGTTCTGTAAGGCAATAAGCGCCGAACCATTCTCCTGTTGCTAACTTCGGAATATACTTTTTACGTTGCTCTTCATTTCCATAAAGCAGGATTGGTAATGTTCCAATTCCAGTATGTGCACCAAAAGCGGTTGCAATAGAGCCAGAAGCTCCAGAGATATAATCACAAACCAACATTGTTGACACAAACCCCATTCCAAGTCCGTCGTACTTTTCAGGAACTGCTACGCCAAGAAAACCAAGTTCTCCTGCTTTGGTCATTACCTCTTCGGTAAGTGCGTAGTTTTTCTTTTCAAATTCTTCTTTCTTCGGCCAAACTTCACGATCTACAAATTCTTTAACCGAATCACGCATCATTTTTTGCTCCTCATTAAAATCTTCAGGAGTAAATACATCTTCCGCTTTGGTTTCCTTAACAAGGAATTGCCCACCGCGTAGAAGTTCTTTTTTATTTTCTGTTGTTTCCATTCTATTATTTTGAATTTTGAATTATAAAATTTAAATGATTTACCTAGCTTTCATAATTCAGTGTTATTAATGTTTTTTTGAGCTGTAATGATAATTTTAGTTATGATGTTTATTATATGTGTGATTTCATTTAAATGATTTGAAACTTCAATTTTTGTTATTTCTGAATCTTCTAAAAGTCTTAGCCAGTATTTAGTCTCTCTGGCTTCCTTGGAAGCGATTGACATTTTACTTATAAAATCTCGCTTTGATTGTGCCGCACTTGCTTCTTCTACATTAGCGCCAATACTTGTCGCAGATTTTAATAATTGTTTTGAAATTATAAACTCTCGTTCCTGTTTAAGTTTTTTGAAAGTGAGATGATATCAAGAGAAAACTTAAAGGTTTTGTCTACTATAATATTCTCACTTTTCAACTTAATTCATTTAAAATTCAACATTCATCATTTAAAATACTTCATAGATCCCAGCAGCTCCCTGTCCGGTTCCTACACACATGGTTACCATGGCGTATTTATCTTTTAAATTGCGTTTACGCATTTCATCAAAGATTTGCACCGAAAGTTTTGCTCCAGTACAGCCCAGCGGGTGGCCCATTGAAATAGCACCTCCATTTGGGTTTAAGGTTTCCGGGTTCAGTCCAAGTTCTCTAATCACCGCAAGAGATTGTGAAGCAAAGGCTTCGTTAAGTTCTATAAGTTGCATATCATCCTGCTTTAACCCAGCTTGTTTTAAAGCTTTTGGAATTGCGTGAACTGGTCCTATACCCATAATTTTAGGATCTACACCTACCGGTGCATAACTTACCATTCTGGCGATTGGTTCAAGATTAAATTCTTTTACCATTTCTTCACTCATCACCATTACAAAGGCAGCACCATCACTCATTTGTGACGAGTTCCCCGCAGTTACGCTCCCGCCTTCAGCAAACACAGGTCTTAGTTTTCCTAATACCTCCTTAGAAGTATCGGCACGTGGACCTTCATCTTTGTTAACTGTATAGGTTTTGGTTTGTTTCTTACCGTCTTTATTCACAAATGTTTCTTCAACATCTATCGGCACGATCTGGTCCTGAAAACGGTCTTCCTTTTGCGCTTTTAAAGCTTTTTGATGAGAATTGAAAGCAAATTCATCCTGATCCTCACGCGAAACTTTGTACTTTTCGGCTACGGCTTCAGCTGTAAGACCCATTCCCCAGTAATAGTCTTCATGGCCTTCTTTGGCTGCATTGTAATTAGGAACCGGTTTGTAGCCACCCATTGGAATATAGCTCATACTTTCTGCTCCACCCGCAATAATGCAATCGGCCATTCCACTTTGGATTTTTGCTGAAGCAATCGCAATGGTTTCTAGTCCTGAAGCGCAATAACGGTTAACCGTCATTCCGGGAACCTTATCGGTGTCTAAACTCATTAACGAGATTAAACGTCCCACGTTAAGGCCTTGCTCTGCTTCTGGCATCGCATTCCCTACAATTACATCATCGATCCTGGTTTTATCAAAATCGGGTAATTGCTTCATCATATATTCTATGGTTTCGGCAGCCAGATCATCTGGACGCTTAAACCTGAACACACCACGAGGAGCTTTCCCCACAGCCGTTCTGTATGCTTTTACTATGTATGCTGTCTTATTCATTGTATATTGTATTTTGTATAATGTATATTGAAATTATCTAGTTATAATGTTGATTGTAATTTGATAATCATATTCTGAATATGATGAATTTCATTTTCTAGAATTTTAAAATCATCTGAATTCATAAAATTTAAATTTTTTGCAATTATCAACTGCGTTTCTAATTCGAATGCCGATCCAAGAGATATTCCCAAGAAGTTAGCAAAATCCTTACTAGTTTTTCTGCCGCAACCTTCTGCTATGTTTGAAGGAATTGAAACTGCAGATCTTCTAATCTGAGAAGTCAATCCGTAAAGCTCTTCTTTTGGAAACTCCTGACTTTTTGTATAAATCTCAGTGACCAAATCGATAGCTTTTTGCCAAACTTTTAACTCTTTAAAATAATTCATAGCATCTTTGGATTACAGTATACAATCTACATTATACACTATACTATTTAGTTACGAAGCGGTTTCCCTTTCTTCAACATATGCTGAAGTCTTTCCAGGGTTTTGCGTTCTCCTGTTAGGGAAAGGAAAGCTTCTCTTTCCAGATCTAACAAGTATTGTTCGCTTACCATTTGTGGTTCAGATAAATCACCACCGGCCATTACATAGGCTAGTTTATTAGCGATCTTTTTATCGTGGTCACTAATATATTTACCGGCATTCATCTGGTCGGTTCCTACTAAGAAAGCTCCTAAAGCTTGTTTTCCAAGAACTTTAATATCTTTTCGAGCAATTGGTTTGGTATATCCATTCTCAGCCATCAACAAAGCGTGTTTCTTAGCGATAGTAAGCTGTCTCTCCTGATTTACTACTACGATATCTTTTCCTTTCTGAAGAAGGTTTAAATCGAATGCTTCGTGTGCAGAGGTAGATACTTTTGCCATTCCAATAGTTAAGAAATGCTCTCTTAATCTATTTAATTCTACATCGTCTTTTTCAAAAGTATCAGCAGCGCGAAGGGTCATTTCTTTAGAACCACCGCCGCCAGGAATTACCCCAACGCCAAATTCAACCAGACCCATATAGGTTTCGGCTGCGGCAACAACTTTATCGGCGTGAAGTGAAAGTTCACAACCACCACCTAAAGTCATCGAGTGTGGTGCTGCTACGGTTGGAATAGAAGAATAGCGCATGCGCATCATCGTATCCTGGAAATATTTAATCGCCATATTAAGCTCTTCATATTCCTGCTCTACGGCCATCATAAAGATCATCCCAATGTTTGCACCTACAGAAAAGTTCTTTCCGTTATTCGCAATTACTAATCCCTGGTAATCTTTTTCGGCCATATCTATGGCTTTATTGATGCCGTCTAGAACATCACCACCAATGGCGTTCATTTTACTGCGGAATTCTACATTCAATATTCCATCGCCAAGATCTTCAACTACAACCCCGCTGTTGCTGAACACTTCTTTTGATTCGCGAATGTTATCTAAAATGATAAACGCATCCTGACCAGGAATTTTTGTATAATCTTTTTTCTGAATATCGTAATAATAGGTATTACCTTCTTTTACTGTGTAAAAAGAATCTTTACCGTTCTCCAGCATCTCATTTACCCAGGCCGCCGGCTCTTTACCTTCGGCCTTCATCATCTCAACACCTTTCTTTACTCCAAGAGCATCCCACATTTGGAATGGGCCGTGCTCCCAACCAAATCCGGCTTTTACACCATCATCGATTTTATAAAGTTCGTCTGAAATTTCTGGAATTCGGTTAGAAACATAAGCGAATAATGCCGCAAAGTTTTTACGGTAGAATTTACCTGCTTTTCCTTTATCACCTACTAAAACTTCATAGCGGTCTTCAAGTTTATCTATAGTTTTGGTTTGTTCCAACACATCGAATTTCGCGCTTTTTCTATCGCGATATTCCATTTTATCTAAGTCTAAAGACTTGATTTCACTGGAGCCATCTTCTTTCTTTACTTTTTTATAAAAACCGGTATTATTGGTTTTGCTACCCAGCCATTCGTTATCCATCATTGTTTGGATAAAATCTGGTAACGCAAAAAGATCGTTCGCCTCATCGTTTGGCACACCTTTATGAAGCCCGTTGGCTACGTGTACCAAAGTATCTAAACCAACTACATCTACCGTACGGAAAGTAGCGGATTTTTGACGACCAATTACCGGCCCGGTAAGTTTGTCTAATTCCTCTATGGTCATATCCATATCTTTAACCATATGGAAAAGGCTCATAATACTGAAAATACCAATTCTGTTCCCAATAAAAGCAGGAGTGTCTTTAGCTAATACCGATTTCTTACCAAGGTATTTTTCGCCATATTCGTTTAGGAAATCCAGAACTTCCGGTTTGGTATCTGGTCCCGCAATAATTTCAAATAATTTCAGGTAACGTGGCGGGTTAAAGAAGTGCGTTCCGCAGAAATGTTGCTGAAAATCTTCGCTTCTTCCTTCATTCATCTGTTGAATAGGAATTCCCGAAGTATTGGAAGTTATTAGTGTTCCTTTTTTACGATGTTTTTCCAGTTTTTCAAACACCTGCTGCTTAATATCCAGGCGTTCTACTACTACCTCAATAATCCAATCAGCTTCAGAAACCTTAGAAATATCATCTTCCATATTTCCGGTTTCTATTCTATTGGCAAAATCTTTATGGTAGATAGGAGAGGGCTTAGATTTTAAAGAAGCTTGCAAAGATTCGTTTACCAGGCGGTCTCTTACTTGTTTGTCTTCTAAAGTGAGACCTTTTTTCTTTTCTTTCTCGTTGAGTTCCCGCGGGACGATATCCAGCAAGAGAACCTCTACGCCAATATTGGCGAAGTGGCAGGCAATACCGCTCCCCATAATTCCGGAGCCGATTACTGC
>VMHT01215907.1_pt1 | contig 15390 bp, 19 predicted proteins | sample 4693611 | NCBI WGS metagenome assembly VMHT01 (sample SAMN12280063, study PRJNA550983) | marine metagenome | isolation source: seawater sampled from same location over 5 years 0.02-0.2 micron viral filtrate | place: USA: collected off the coast of southern California halfway between the port... ... | reverse complement strand
CTCCTCATAAGTTATTCGATTTATCTCGTTATTATAGTTGTTTCCGAGATACTCCCATTTTATACTCTTTTCTCCTAGCTTGTCAAGTATTGCTTTTTCAACATTTTCTGCTGTGTCTTCACTATGTTCAATAGTAAATACTGCATGATGATCGTAAGCCCAGATATTTATGAGAGTTTTTTTCATTTACACACCTTGTTGTAGTTAAAAAAAGGGCCGTTTTTAGGCGGCCCTTTAAATTATTTATTATGCTCCTGGAGATCCGAAGATACCTCTAGGGTCAGAGAAACCAAATACGTATCTCTCTCTAGCTTTGTATCTAACGTTACCAGTATCGAAGTCACCTTCCATAGTCGTTTTGATCGGTGATCTAACGAAATGTTTTAGACCATTTGGAACATCAGTTTTGATAAAGAATGCATCAGTATCAGTTAAGTAATGGTTTACAGTATAACCTTGAGAAACCATTCCCATGTTTTTGATTGCATTGATATCATTGTCTGCAGTACCAACTCTACCTTCAGACTTCATAAGTCTGTCAGCAGTAAACTGAAGCTCAGAAGGGATGATTAATTTCATTCCTCTAGCTGCAATTTTTAGTCCTCTTTCATCAGTGAACCCTGCGATGTCAATTAAAGACTGCTCTAAAGAAGTTTCGTTTAAATCAGCAGAAGTTGCTAATTCATTTGCGAAAGTTCCAGAAAGCGTAGGGTGAACTGCAGAACAAAGTTCTACTCCGTCACCACCAGCAAAAGTTGCGTTGAACGCGTTGTTCAATACTGCTGCTGCTTTAACTTGTTTAGTGTTTGCCATAGATCTTGCTAACGCTTTTGTATATCTAGACGCAAGTCTGTCATACAAGTTATCTTCGATAGCTTCTTCTGTGATTGCAAACGCTAACGCAATTGTTTCGTTTGTGTAACGAGCTGTGAAAGTTTCTTGCGCATCGTCGAATGATACACCTTGACCTTCAGGTTTAACTGATGCATTTCCAAATCCAGATAACATTACTTCCTCTTCGAAAGCTCTGTCTGAAGTTTCTGTATCGAAAATCTCAGAATGCTCATTAGCATATTGTTTGTACTCTAGTCCGAATAAAGCATTCAAACCAGGTTCTAACTCTTTTACGAGTTGTGCTCTTGATATAGCCATAGTTTATTTCTCCTTATTCGCTATTAGTTGTACAAGTGTGAAGCCGAACCAATTACAACAACGACATCGCTGCCGGCTGCTGTGTAATCGTTTTGACCCGGAATGTTAGCGCCTCTTACCAATGTAAACATTGAAGCGGCGTTTACTGTTGCAATAGAAAGTCTTTCATCAGACATTCCATTAAGACCAGTTGCTCCGTTATCACCTGTGTTATAGTTAAGACCAACATCATTTTGTTGCCAAGCAGCGTTTGCTCTCATGTTGAATTCCTGATTAGGGTTATCCAATACATAAGCACATCCATCGCTTGAACCTGTGTTGTAGTCAGTTCCAAAGTTTGTTCCACTTGGTACTGAGTTACTCCATGTTGGTTTCGATGTTCCTGAGTCTACCCAGAAAGCACCATTAAAGACACCTACTAATAGAGGGTCAGCACTATTTTGCCAACCAGCTCCACCACTATTGTCATCGTCAGTTGAATCGTAAGTTGCGTCTTGAATATAACCTTTTTCAGCTGCCTGAGTTCCTGCATTTAGAGAAACCGGATCACCTTTAAAGATTGTATTGAAAGCCGCACCACCGAAATCATATAGCTTATATTCAGATTGACCAGAAGTTGCAGGTGTTGAACCCACAGTCATTACTGCTCTACATCCGTATCCAGCTGTACTATCATTTGCCATAGTCGTTTTTCCTTTACTAATGTACCTGCCCCGAAGGGCCTCCAGTACGGTTTAATTTATTTTGTTGGATAGGAATTACTAAATAATTAGTCTTTCTTTGTACCACCAAAAGTTACACGTGTCTGTCGTTCTTGATTGAACGGCATACTTGGGTGCTGATCCTTTAGTAAATCGTTTTTAATAGCTTCGTCTCTGTCTTGTACTTGTTTCTTAAAGTACTCTTCACGAGATTTCGCGATTTCCTCTGGTATCCTAGCCAGCAATAGGCCTCCTACTCCGATAACTCCTGCATGTTTTCCATCTTTAAGCGTTGGATAATCAGTTTCTGGATATTCATCCGCTCTAACTAATTCCCATCCGGATCTTAACTTTCCTGCCATGTTTTTTGTATCATCAAAACCCATAGTTTCAGCTCTGATCCATCTGTGCCTAAAACCTTGTGGCGCATCAGGTGCATCTAGTGATGAGGGTGGAGTCCAAGTTTTTGGGGCTTCCGCCTTTACTCTTGTTTGACTCGCACGAGAAGTTTTTATTTTTTCGTTTTCCATATGCTTATACTCCTTCCGTGATATTTAATTGTTTCGCATAGTCTTCTAATGGCACGCCTAATCTTTTAGCAATTGCTACCTGTGATGGCGAGAGTCTCACAGTTTTTTTGCGTCCTGTTGTTGAGCTTGAACGTCTAGCTGAAGCTACATTTTGAGCAGGTTTTGCTCTTTCTGTAGTTGTTCCATCTATCTTATCAAACTTATGCGGAAATTCAAGTCTTATTCTTGAGTCAACTTCCTTATAATATTCGTCAGATTGTGGATCATATCCCTCTTCTTCTACCAATTTTTTATGAAGATCAAAAGCAGTATGAGTCATTGCTGAATCACTGCCAAACCAAGTGTTTTTACTAGCCCAATCTTCAGCTTTAGGGTCAGATTGTGCTCTTCTAGGTGTAGGAGCTTGATAAGGCTGTTCTACAACTCTTTTTTTTGGTTGCTCTTCATTAAGTTTTTTTAATGCTCCTAATCTTGATGCGTCTTGTGCAAGTTTAGCAATTTGTTCTTGGGCTGCAACTTGACCATCTACATCACCAGCTTCAATAGATGCTTTTAATGATTGTCTTGCGGCATCCATATTTGTAGTGACTCTTGATTCAAACTCATTAACATAAGATTGGTCTAAAGTAGAAAGTTTTTTTTCTAATCTATCTTTATCCATTTTAGCAGCTTGAGCAAATTGAACAGCTTCTTCTCTTTGTCTTTCTGCTTCTCTCATTTTACGAGTTAATTTAGAAATACGTTTTTGAACGCTATCACTATAGTCTTGTAACTCATCTTCTGGTTTTTCTTTTTTAAGTTTAACCTGTTTCTCATTTTCATAAGTTTTATCTTCAGGTACTTGTTCAACTTCTATTTTTTCTTCTACAGGAGCTTCAACTTTTTCAGGTTCTCCTTTGTCATCTAAATTAATATCAGCACCTACTGTTTCGCCAACATCAATTAAGTCTTCTGATTGTTTTATATCTTCTGGCATAGTTTCCTTCCTATGTGGTTAAATAAAATGAAGAAGAGATTCGGGATCTTTTACAGTTCCTATCACTTCATCATCGTTTAGTATTCTCACTTCTCCACCTTCAATAGGTAATCTTGATCCTGCATATCTTGCAAAAATTACCCACTCTCCTTTTTTACACCAAGGCTCTTCAAACTTATCTTTGTCTTTATAAGCTAATGGTCCCATTTTTAAAACATATCCACAAGTCGTAGCAATTCTTGCTTTGTCTAAAGTTTCTTGTGAAAATATAATTCCTCCTTCAGATTTATTCTTAGGAGTAAATGGTAAAACTAAAATTCTATATCCTGCTGGTTGTGGTAATTCATCAACAGTATCTGTTCCAATATTTTCTGGAGTTAAAGGTTCTGGTTCTGGAGGTAATCTTTTTTCTTCTTCTTTGTATTTTTCTTCAAGCGCCAGTTTAATTTTTGGTGCTTCCTTCTCCGATGTCGATAACGTTTCCTTGCTCATCTTGTTGCTCCTTAGGTTTTAGCAGGTTAGAGATATCCTGTAGTGTTAATTGTATGGCATGTGCCTGTCCTATTAAATACTTGTATTTTTCCATATTGTCAACCCCTCCGGCTAATATAGAATCTCCAATATTTTGTAGTCTTTCTTTTAAAAGTTTTTGTGTCTTACTTACTATTGTCATGTCGTCCATTACTCTTCTCCTTGTTGTTCTCGAAAATCTTCCAGCACTTTAAGTTTTTCCTCTGCTGCTGCAATTTTTTCAAATTGTTTATCTACTTCATCAATGTGTTGCGGATGTTCTCCAATACCTACTGAATTTTCTAAAAATATTTTAACTGTTGCGTCTGCTTCAGCTATTTGTGCTTCGTATCTTGCAGCTAGTGCATCTAGTATTGCTCTTTTCACTAACAATTCCACTTTCTAAGTGATTTAGATAATCTATCGTCCCCAGTATTATTACTGGCTTTTTGTCTTTTACGCATTCCGGTCATCCTTGCGCAGAACGATTTACGCCTTTTAGCAGCTTTAGATCCTTTTTTTAATTTTGATGGTTTAGTCGTAACAGCAGTTTTTAATTTTGATCCTGGATTTGCTGCTCTGTATGATGCAACACCTTTAGCGTTAAGTCCTCCTGATTTAGACTTACCTTCTTTTCTCTGCCATGCTGCAGTTTTAGCCATTATTTTTTCTTAGCTGTCTTTGCTGCTCTTTTAAAGTTAGCTGCTGTTGGTGCACCTTTAGCTCCAACTTTTCTCATAGACTCACCACTGCCTGCAGCGATTCTTTTACGCTTGGCGTGAATGTTAGCATAAAGACCACCACCTTTTTTATAACCCATTCGTTTTGCAACTTCTGGAGCTTTTGATTTTAGTGCTCTTAAACCTGCACCCTTTTTACCTGCTGGTATTTTTTTTTTCATAACATTATCTTTCCGCAATCAATGCATTCTATTATTGTTTTTGTTTCTCTTTTTCTATTCACACACTTACATCTTTTTCCAAATATTTTGTCAACTAATTTTTGCCAAAATTTTTTCATTATTTACCTTTAGATTTTTGTGATATTTCAAAAACAGTTTGATCTAATTTTGCTTTAGATCCTTTTGTTTTTTGTTTTGCAATAGCTAATTTACTTTTAGCTTTTTCTAATTTTGTTTTTGGAACATTAGGCTTAACAGAATCAATAGTTTTAGAAACTTTTTTAGCTGCTCTTTTTGCAAGAGCTTTTCCAAAACCTCTTAACGCTACTCCTACTACTGCTCCTACTATTGGTATAGGCATTATTTTTTTGCTCCGTGTTGTTTAAATATTTGTGTACCCTTTATACCATATATCGACGCCACGACAAGGATCCATAAATTTGTGAACCATTTTGGGAGCTCTGAGAACATATCAAAAAACAATTTTACCTTGTCCATAGCGGTTGGATCGTCCGATACGACTGCCCAGGCCAGAATTGCTATGGGCAAACTTAAAATTATTAAAACTGCCTCGTCCTTCCAATCTGATTGACGGGCTTCTAAAAGTTTTCCCTGGTAAGCTTCCTTACCTTCAGCCATACGTGATGCATGCATAAGCTGTGCATCTGACATAGCTATTTTCGTTTTCTGCTTGTTAGCATAAATTTTACTACCTGCAGAAACGGCTAATTTAATTGCCGAGAACCACATGAATTAGTACCACTTAGCCTTAACAGGTTTTTTATCAGCTCTCATTGCCTTTGTTCCTCTAACAGTTACTGTTTGAGTTTGCATAGGGTCTGTAACTTCAATTGTGACACCACCTGTTTTGTATCCGTCTTTACCAACGCCTACTTCTGTAACAGCTTTAGAGTCTTTTGCTTTTTTAATCATAGTTTTCTCCTTAATAATTTATTATACTTAATTTTTCTTAAAGTTTCTACCAAAATCGTTTCGTTTACTTTGGTCAGCCATTTGTTGTCTTTCTAAAGCAGCATCCGCAGACATTATTTGTTTAGTTATTGAAGTATCCGCTCTTAATTCTGCTAAATCTTCGTTTTGATCAAGTTTTTCGTCGTGATGAGTGTCTCCCATCATTACTTTCATAGTATCTAAACTAATTCTACCTTCATCATAAGCTTTTTTAGCTTCATCTGCCTTAGCTTTGATGTCAAGTTCTCTTGATTTTAGTTTAAGTAGTGGATCACTGCCCATTTCATTAATTATTTTGTCTTCTTCGGCCATATAATCTTTAACCATTTCAGAAATTAACACAGCTTTTCTAGAATTAATTTTATTTGTAAGAATAGTTGCTTGTTGAACAAGTTGTTGATTCTGTGGTTGCTGTTGTAACATTTGTTGCATCTGTTGTGCTTGTTGTAATTCTTCTTGAAACTCTAATTGTATCTGTTCTTGTGCCATTAGACTAATTCTTTCCAAAATATTTTTTTGTAAAGCTGCCATAACTGCTGGACTATTTTGTACCATGTTAGATTGCATAAAATTTAAGTGTGAATCTATGTGAGCTTTGTGGTCTTGACCAGGAAAAGCTTGAAAAGGTTTCATACCCATTGCTGCAATTTCTTCTAATGCAGGGTCAATGGGTTGAGGTTGTTGCGGTGGAGGTAATATTGCATTAATATTTTTTACCCCGACCGCTTCATACATGGATCTGTACGCTTGGTACAAATCATGTATCTGAGGATTCGATTGCGCTAATTGTAATTCCATTTGCGCCATAGAAATTCTTTGTGTTTGAGAAAAAATGTTAGGATCAGCGACAGGAAGTATATCTACTCTTTCATCAAAATCTGCTGCTTTAACTTGTCTAGTAGCACCAGGAACATCATAAGGATATTCTGGAGGTAGATAAGTTTTAAATACTTCTGCTAGTAATTTAAATTCTTGTTTTAATCCAACATACAATCTTTTGTGAATAGCTGACATAACACGTGATCCACGTTCCAATAATGCAACTGTTGTACCTACCGCTGCTTGTTGGTTCATATCACCAACTTGTGCATCAGCAATACTCGCGAATCGTTGGCCCGCATTAACCACAACTCCCATTAATTGTAATAGTGTTGCATCAGGACCTTTAAAAGGTAATTGCATAAACTGATCACGTATATTTCCACCAGGTGCATCTACATCTCTAAACTCACCAGGTTGTAATGGTTGTGCATCGTCTCTAATTCTTATACCTCTAGTTTTAAAACCAGCTGGTAAATTTGCTAAAGTTCCTGCATCAAGTAATTGTCTTAATGCTGCTGTTGCAGTTCTAGTTAAACCACCAATCATGTGGATTAAACCAAAACCATAAAAACCTGTACCTGGTAAAAATTTATATTGTACAAAGTATTTTATTTTTTTCATTAGTTGATCGTCTTCAGCATAGTTTCTTCTAATAGATAAAATTTTATTATTAGATTCTAATATAGTTACAATATATGGAAGTTTAATTCCTGTTGGTTCACCATCAGGTCCCATGTTTTCAAAACCTTCTAAATCTAAATCAACATGCATTTCTAAAAGACTAAATTGATCTTCATTACCATCTTTAGTAATTCCTTCTAGTTCTAATTCTTTTTCTTTAACTTGATTTTCTGTAACGGGTGGCTCACCAATTTCCATGTCTTTGTAAAAACCAGAAACTTGTTGTTTTCTAACTTCATTCTCGGACATTCTAATTACATGTACAATTGCTTCTGCATCTTCTAAAGAGTTTGCAGAATAAGGAACTATTAAATCATCTGCTTGTACAAATTTAGATACTGCTCTACCTAAAAGATCATCATAGTAAACTTTTTTAAAAGTAGAACCTGATAAAGGTAAATAGAAAAGCATTTGATCAAATTCTGGTTCATACTCAGTCATCTGATCCATGATTTGATAATTCATAAAATCTTTTACTCTGTGCGCTTGATCTTGTTTTTCATTTGACACATCGCCTAAAATTTGTGCACGGACTGGTCCGTCTGCGGGTAGTAATTCTTTATAAGCTTGAGCTTGAAATTGTGTAACAGCTTCTGCAAGAACTGGGTGATTAACACCGCTAGCACCTTTGAAAGGTTGAGTTCTTTTTTCATACTTAAATCCTAAAAGACTTAAACCTTCTCTGTAACTATCTTCCCACTCACCACGTGATTGTTTGTATTCTGTGTATTGATCAAAAAGAGTTGTACCTAATTCATCTAGGTATTGTTCATCCATAACCTCAGCTAAATTAGAAAAATGATTTTCAGTTTCTAATCCGGTTTTTGCATTAGGATCAAAATTAATTTCTGCTCCACCTTCTTCGTCCATTGTAATTTCAGCATTGTCAGAAGTTTCTAATTCTTCATTAGGAACTTCAACTTCTTGCTCTACAAAAGCTTCGTCTTTAACTACTTCATTGGATAATGTATCGTCTATTTCAGCCATATCTCTTTCCTGTTAATTAAATCACACCTCATTTGAACCAGTAGTTATACTGTATAATCCCGAAGGAATCAATGATATATCTTTTTTTTGTTTTTTCTCTTTTTCTTCTAAATATCCTAATCCACCCTTGTAAAAAGGACCCATGTAATTTTTTCTATTTAATTCTCGTGCAGCATCTATTTCTTGTCGTGTTGCTGGTATTTCCATATCATCTACCATTGTCATACTACCACGTTGAGCATTAAATTTTAAATCTGCTATATTTCTTAATCTTTGTTCTTTAGTTAAACTAGCTAATCCTTTATCTAAATTTTTATCTGCAAAAACAAAAGGATCATACAACCTATTGTCTTTAAATTTTAAATCATCTCCTCTTTCGCCTTTTAAAAAATCTGAAGCATATTTTGAAGCCCCGGCAATAACATTTGGAAGGTTAAGTGCATCTTGCACAAAACTTTGTCCTACAAATTTTGCTATCTGTGTTCCACTAGCTCCTTTACCAGAAGCTTCTGAAGCATCTAGTGCTGCAAAAATAGGATCTACAACTAAAGTTGCTTTTCCTAATCCTCTTAAAAGTGTTCTTCCTGAATTAGCTATTTGTCTAAGAGAATTTTTAACAGACTCTGGTATTTCTATACCCAGTAAACTTGGATCTATGTTTCCAACAATACTACTATACATTTTAGCAGAAGAGACTCCTGTTTTATTACTGTAGTCTTTTACATTTTTTAAATGAAACTCATCTCTTTCTAAAATTTTATTTAATAGTTTTTCACCTTCATCTATAACAGGTAGTTTTGTAGTTTTGCTAACACTTTTATCTTGTAAAAGTCCTCTTACATCTATTCCTAGTCTATCTATATCTGTACTAGTTTTTGTTGGTTTAGCACCTCGTATTTTTTTATTTTTTTTATCATAATAACTAACATCATTTTTTAAAAACCAAGATTCTAGTTTTTTAATTTTTTTCTTTTCTTTTGGATTTTTTTCTATCCAGTTTTCAACTGATCTTTTAACATTGTTGTTCATGTTTTGAGTTAAGATAGAATAGTTTTTAGGATACTCAATATCGGAACCACTTATTATTTTTTTTGTTTTTGGATCATATATAACTGTTTCTCTTCCTCTAATGTGGTCTCCTTGAATGACCGCCTTACCACCTATATATACTTTTCCATTTTTATTAACTATTCTAAATAAATCTTGATTTTTAATTTTATCTAAATCCATTCTTGTCATTTTTCCTTTTTCAGAATCAAATTTAGCTTCAATCATATTTCTAAGTTTTGGATGTTGTTTAATATATTTTCTTAAAGCCTTATAATCAGTTCCATTTTTTGAAATATCTTTTAATTTGTTATTCATGTTTTTAATTAACTTTTGTAAATTAGATAAATCTACAGCGTACCTTTGTTTTTTCCATTCAGGAGTTTTTTTAGACATTTGAGAAAACTTCTCTAGTTGTGAAGTTCCTACACCATCTTTTATATTAAATTTATAATCATTATTTAATTTAGCAATTTGAGGTTTAGTTGCTAAAACTCTAAAACTACTACCTACTCTTTTAATTTCAATTCCTGCATCTTTTAATCCTTTTAAAAATTCTCTTGAAGTTTTTATTCTAGATCTTGTTTCTATTGCTTTTCTACTTTGATCTAGTTCCGAAGGAACTTTTTTATTTGCATCATATATATGGCTTTTTACTGTAGCAGCAGATATTGGTAAATCTTTTGCAAAATCTTTAATAGTTTTTAAACCAAAATTAGGTTGAAAACTATTTTTAAAAAGAGTCATAAAATTAGTAAAAGATCCCGATGGTAGTCTTCTACCTTTAATTTTTTTACGAGCAGCTCCTATAGCAGAATGATCAGATACGATTCTTTTAAATTCTTTAAATATTTTTTCTTTAGGAGAGTTTTTAGTCAATCCTGCTTCTTTCATAGCTTGTTTTAAATTTTGATTGTTATCCATTGCTGAATCCATGTATTCTAAAAATCCTCTTTGATTTTTAACTGAATCCCAAGTAATAGTTTCTTTACCACCTTTTAGTAATCCTCGTTCTTGTAATTTTATTTTTCTAAATTGTACAGCATCAGAATATTTTGGAAAATTTTGTTCTATGTAACCAGGTTGACCTCTTCCACCAACCGTAACAGTATAAGTAAAATAATTTTTTAAAATACCATTTTTTGTTTTATATCTAGTTGCTTTTTGTTTAATTCCTGCACCAAGATCTTGACCTTTTTTAATATTGTTATCTGGATCAACTACTCCTGCTGTAGCGTAACCAACTCGTCCACCTGTTGAAAATAAACTTCCAAATATTTTTGTAAAGTTTGAAGACATAGATGCTTGTGCTTCTTCAGGACTCATATCTAAATTTATATCTCTTACTACCATTTGCATATCTTCCTCTTTCATACTAGGAAATTTATACATAAGATCATCAACTAAAGACTGTCGTAATTGTTGAAGTGGACTACCACCGCTGTCAAAATTTATACGTCCGCCGTCCGCGAATGTTTTTTTATATTTAACAAATAGTTCTGGTTCTCCGCTGTCAATGCCGTATTTACCATAACCACTAAAACCTTCACCACCTTTATTGAAACCTATGCCAACTTTTCTATCTATATTGCTTGGTGCGTCTTGTAAAAAAAGTTCATTATCACCTTGTTCAATTTTATCTCTAAATTTATTGTATTGACCATCTAATAAAAAATCTACGTTGTTTGTAATAGGAATTTCTGCACTACCCGCAATATTAATTGTTTCTTTGTTGGAAGTTATGCCTGAAGGTGCATTTTGAATTTGTTCTTTGCCTGATTTACCACCAGACCCTGTTATGTTAATTTTTGTCTTACCTAAATTTTCTATAATGTCCGTGAATAGCGTTTCTGCCATTATCTTCTCCGTAAACTAACAATACCACCATTAAAATAATTTACTCTTCCGCCTGTTGCCATACTTTGATTATTAAATGGAACTGCTCCTGTTAAAGGATCTTGATTAAAATAATTTTGATATAAAGAACTATCTGGATTTGCATAAGCATCTATTCCAACAGCATTTAATCTAGATTCTTCTTTTGCTTTATTTAAAGCATTGCCAACAGTCATTCCTCCAGGACCATCTGCTATAGCTCTTCCCACTTCAAATACATTTTGATATCCAGTAGCTAAACCTTTTGCAATATCTGGATTTAAATTAGGAAATCTTGCCATAAAATCTAATCCACCTAATTCATGATAGTTTGGTTTTTTACTAGCTTTTAATTGATCTGTATACTCATCATGAGCTTTAAATTTTTTTAGAAAGTTAAATGAAGGAAAAAATGAACCTGTTGAAATATTTTTTTTAACTTTAGGTTTAGGTTTTTTAGGTGGTGGTGTATTATCTTTAGGTGGTGGATTATTATTTCCGCCTCCGCCGTTTCCGCCTCTAAAATTTCCAGAAGCCGTTGTGCCTGGTGACATTGATTTACCTTTTTTTGTATCTGCTAACGCACCTTTAAAATATCCTGTTCTACCCCCATTTTTAAAACTTGCAATACCGCCGTCGAAATAACTTGCTCTTCCACCGTATCTATAACCAGTTCTTCCTTTACCTGATTTATTAGAAAAATTTTCATTAGTGCCTGCTGATTTAAAACCACCTCCAGGATTTGTAAAACCTTGCCTATCGGCACTGGCATATACGTCTGGATTGGCTGCTCTTGCTCTAGCTGCAGTGTTAGCTTCTCTTGTTCTTTGTTCTCTTTCGTTTTGTTCTTTCTTTTCTTGATCTTTTATTTTTTGTTGTTCTCGATAGTCTTTAAGTTCTTGGTTTGCTCTATCTATTTTTCTTTGTTGAAAAGCTGTTTTTGTTTTATAACCCATCATCTTTTCAAGATACTTTTCTAATGCTGTTTCGTAATCATTAGAACCAAAACCTGAAAATACATTTTTACCTTCTAGTACTGTGCCTGGTCCATATTTCATAAGACCAGATTGTGAATCTCTACCAATCTGGGGTGCAGATGTTTCTGTAAAAATTGTTTCTCCTGTATAAGGATCTTTTTTTCCTTTTATATTAAGGCCATCCATTCCTTCTAAATAATTTAACTGATTGGCCATGTTTGGATTGTAATTTCTTGAATCTGGATTAAATGGACTTTGCATTCTACCTATTGCAGCAAAAATACTTGGAAGTTTTTGTCCAGCATCATATGCTGCTTTTCGTCTGTCTCCTAAAGTACCTCTAACTTTTGGTCCAGAATTAAATTTACCAAAAAAATCTTTAACACCTGTAATTCCTTTTTGTAAAAAACTAGGTTCTTCAAAATATTTGCTTGGTGCTTCGTATCCTTTTTGTCCAGGTATATTACTATCTTTAAAACCAAAATTAAATTTTTGGTTTGCTGGTAAAGAATTAAAATAATCAACATCACTACCCATAGGATCTAATCTGCCTTTGCCCGTTAAAAATGCTGCAGGATTTATATTAGGATTAAATGTAGGAGCGTTTGTTGCACCAGGCGTATAAGTTAATTGTAAACCTTGTATTCCGCCTCCACCGCCACCACCAGCGTTTTGAATAGGTGGAGCAGGAGTTGGATCTGGATCCGGTGTTGGATCTGGATCTGGATCAGGATCTGGTTGAGTTGTACCACCTTGTCCAAACAAATCTAAATATTGTTGTAAACTATATTGACTTTGTAAAGTTGGGTTGTTGTTATATACGTTTGTTAAATTTTCTGGGCTCATTAATAATATTCTCTTACTGTTGACGGAATGCTATCTTCTTTTTCATCTTCAGGGTGAGATATAAATCCACCTTGTCGAAAGCGCATTACCGCTTGTGTTGTACTGTCCACCAAATCGTCATTATCTCCATACGGAAATGATGCACACTCTTCAATCACCTCTTCTGCGAATTTCATATCCGGCGCCCAAATTTGTCCCGATTCAAAGATCGGAGACACAGCGTTAACTCTAGCATGTTTATCGTTTCCTTTGCTAGGTGTGAAATTTATAACAGGTATCCCCATTTTTCGCAACTCATAAGTTAAAGGTAGTCCAGATGCTTTAGACTCAATTATAACAGTCTCAGGATTCCAATACTTATACTGCTCCATTGCTTTTTTACGTAACTCTGGAAACTCTAACCTTTCTTTTACTGCATCTAATAATATTAAATTAGGTGCACTATCTTGATCCGGCCTAAACACGCCCCACGTAGTAATAGCAGAATAGTCGGCTGTTTCTTTTTTAAGAAAAGCTGTGTCATAAGATTGTATAATATGTTCTAAAGGTGGCATATAATCTTTTTCCCAAGTGTTCCACCATTCACGTTTAATGAGTGACCCTTCCTCTGCTGTTGGGTTTTGCATCCATTGCGCGTTCCACTTACCTATACTTAAACTAGCTTTAACACCTTCTAATTCTTCTAACTTCCAATATTCAGGCCATACTGCTTTACCTGATGGAAGTATTGCAGGAAATTCTATTATCTCCCATTGATCTGATTTTAATTCTTTTTGATTTTTTAATAACATTCCTGTTAAATCTTTCATATTCCATCTTGTCATAACCACAACAATTGCTCCGCCAGGCTGCAAACGCTGACGCGGACCAGATGTATACCATTCATAAGCACGTTCCATGCTCGACATATTCAATGCGTCTTGCTCAGAGTGTGGATCATCAATAATCAGTAAATCCGCACCACGGCCCGTGATTGCAGAACCTACACCCGCTGCATAATATTCACCACCTTGTTCAGTTTCCCATTTGCCCGCGGCCTGTGAATCTTCTCGTAGTCTAGTTTTAAAACATTGTTTGTACTCTGGAGAATCCATCAAAGTTTTTGCCTTACGACCAAATCGTATAGCTAGTTCAGTTGTGTGAGTAGATTGAATAATTTTTAAATTAGGTTTACGGCCCACCATCCACGCAGGAAGTAAAAAAGATGCAAACTCAGACTTAGTATGTCTAGGGGGCATATTAATAATTAATCTTTTAATTTTTTTATTTGCTATGTCGTTAAATTTTTCTGCAATTTTTTTGTGATGTCTACCTTCTATAAACTCTGGCCAAACGTGTTTGACAAAAGTCATGAAATCATTTTGGATTTTGGTTTGGGTTTTCTTTTCAGCATACTTAATAGCATACTTCATAAATTCTTTTTTAACGTCAGGTGGAAGCTTGTTTATTTGTTCTTGATCCATATAAATTTTTGCAGAATTTTTTAAGGTTCTGTTTCTCTCCTTAAAACGATTTTATAGCCTATCTATTTCTAAATCAAGCCATACATGTAAATATTATGGGACCCCTATCCTAAAAAGGGTTGTAGGGGGTTAATTGTTTTTTTGCATGTGTGTGATTGCTTGGGACCCCTCGGTCCAGTTCCGGCGCACAACCTGTAGTTGTGCAGTTTAGAATCATTCTAAACTGCACTGTTTATTATTAACAGAAAGTTAATCTAGTAATACCATATAAGCTTCTGCATTGTGCTTTCTAAAGTAGTTAAGACCATCTCTAACTGATTGCCATTTCTTAGAATGTCCATCAATACCAATCTCCTTGTCCTCGATAGTAGCTTCTACTTCATTGATAAATATATCATCATGTATCTTAGCTTCGTGAGGTGTAAGCAAAACAGACTCGCCATTAAATCTATTCTTTCTTTCCTCTGTTGCGTCGATCATTGTTTCTTGTTTTAATTTACTCATTGTTATCCTTTCTGTTATATATTCCTATACTACTCTACAATCTGTCCGTTGTCAACCCTTTGAATAGAATATTCTGGACCCCACCTAGACTCATCATTCTTAACCTTGGCATAGCCTTGGCTTTCTCGTCTGTGTCTGATAAACTGTATCGGTCGACCATGTTCAATGTTTTCCATGTTCTGTGATAACCATGTAAATTTACATTGCTGACTACAAAAGTATTTATCTGCTTTAGTTCCATAATAATGTTCTTCAACATCACGATTAAAGTATGCATAACGACCTCTAATTATTCCTTTTGATTTTAAAAATCTATCATTAGTAACTTGTTCATGACAAGTTGGTCCTTGGCAAAAATGTTTATTAGGCATTATCTGGCAACCCCACAAACATTGACATCATACCACCAAAGCTAATCATTAAACCTAACATATGATATTCTGAAT
>VMHT01031989.1_pt1 | contig 15392 bp, 10 predicted proteins | sample 4693611 | NCBI WGS metagenome assembly VMHT01 (sample SAMN12280063, study PRJNA550983) | marine metagenome | isolation source: seawater sampled from same location over 5 years 0.02-0.2 micron viral filtrate | place: USA: collected off the coast of southern California halfway between the port... ... | reverse complement strand
TACAGATATAGAAACTCTTTCTGATAAAATCAATAAGATATCCACGTGGATATTCTAATACAGTTCCACCTAGAACAATTAATTCTATCTTATCCAATGGATGACCTTGATTCTCAAGAGAGAACATACGATCATGAATCTGTTCAATCGGATCAAAATTGTTTCTTGATGCTCTTAAACATGCTGGTTCATTGGATAGATATGAACGAGGCATAATTGCCTTACCATCCTTATCCTTTTCATTTGGACAGAAATAGCAATCATGCTTACAACTAAATTCTTGAAGATGTACAATACCATTTTCATCTTCCCATTCAGGATTGGGTGAAGTTAGATAGGATATAGTATTTACACCTGATTCAGACTTACCTGGCTTCTTGACTAGCATTTCATCTAATATTTTATCATATGGAAGTTCATTAATTTCAATTAATCCAAAATACGCCTTCCTCAACTCAATCTTATTAACCATATTAATCTTTTTACTCTTGAGAGTTAGTTTTAATAAACGATCATAAGTCATTTCTGGATTTGAAATATAATTCTTATAAAATCCTCTTGTAATATCATAAAATTGTTCATAGTTCTTAGCAAGATCTTCAAGATCCATTATAAGTTTTAATTATCTTTAATTAATAAATCAAATTTAAACATTCTTAAAGACTTCTATAGTATAAAAGAATATACAATTTGCTGGTATAAGTTTAATATATTGTGGGATTAATCCAGCATAGAATGCTCTTAACCCATTCTGTTTGAACATGTGTTTAAGGCAATGTGCAGTATTTTTATAAGTGGGATTACCTAATTCACCACTAAGTTGCATTCTTCGTTTAATGATTTCAAATGGATAACTTACAGATATAGATGTGAATCCAGCAAATGAACCAAATAATAGTAGATTCATATTTGTATTTTCATAGTTATCTTTTAGATATTGATATGTTAAAAAGTTTGTTCCTTGATAAGGAATTTGACCAAGAGTATATAAAACATTTCCTTTATAAAATCCTTGAATTCCATTTCTATAATATGATTTCTTTACACAATCAATATAATTATTATACATATTTTTGTTTGATTGTGCTGTTATTTTAGTTCGAATTGTTTCAAGCGGATATACTACACAAGACCCAGTAATTCCTGATATACTACCAGATATGAAATAATTAAGATTTTTATCTATTTCTTTTTGATCAAAATATTTTTTACTATAATCAAATACACTATACCTTATTGCTGATTCTGGTACAACACGAATACAATTTATACCATTTCCATTAAATAATGATAAATAACCTTCTTTTTTTATTAATTGTGGTAAATAATTATAATATGACATTTTAATATCAGTTTTATTTTGATATAATACTTTTAATCTTTCTAATGGAGCTGTCGCTGTCCGTGAAAGCATTCCACCAATTCCTGCATAAACGAAATTTTTGACATGTTCATCCATTTACATATAAATTATTTTAATAATTTTAAATACTAAACTTATAATATTTCCCATTCATTTTTTAAATATAATTCATATATAGGTCTAGGTTTTCTATATAATATTAATCTGTATCGATCATAATCAATATTTTCTTTATCATCTATAATATTTCTATTAATAAAAACAACTCTATTATTAAATTTTAATTCATTTTTCTTTTTATTTTTATTTTTATTTTCATATAATAAACAATATATTATTGTACTAAATCCTCCTAGAAATCCTATCATAATTATTTTATTCATAATAATATATAATATATTATATATGGACGATTTATTATTATTTATATTTGTTATCACTATATTTTTTGCATTAATGTTTTTGATAAATAATAAAATATTAGATAAAGATGTTATCAGAGTTAAATCAACTATAGATGATGCTGTATATATTGTTCGTGATTTACCGAACTCTCAAGAAGCAGCGAATAAATTAGCAACACTTAAAAAATATATTCTTAAATTTGTTGACCATATGAAAAATCAGTATCCTAATAATCCCGGGGTGAAACAGATGATTAATAATCTTAGATTAAATGCTTTAATTGAGTGTGATCCCCATCATAAGTATAAAAGTTATAGTGTAAATAAAGGAGAAGAACTAGCTATATGTCTTAGACACACATCTAAAGAATATCCTTTCAACGATGATAATACTATTATGTTTACTACCGGCCATGAGTTAGCACACGTTATGAATAAAACAGTTGGACACGATGAATCATTCTGGTCATATATGAAATTTAATCTTGAAGAAATGGAAAAAATTGGTCTTTATAAACCCATTGACTATTCTGTATCACCAACTAAGTATTGTGGTATGACTATTAATCACACACCATACGATTTTTCTAAAAAATAATATTTTATTATAATATATATGTTTGATCATAAAGAGAAAAATATCCACTATAAAGTTTTAAATATCATTACAGATAAAGAATTTATCTTTAATGATGATTTATTGTATCCAGATGATACAAATAAAATGATCATAAATAAAATTATTAATTATTGTTATCCAGATATATCCACATCTGTTGATGAAATATATGCTTATTCTAATTCTGAATGTATATGTTTTGAATATGATAATATCAGTGAAATGAATAATATTATAAAAGATAATAAACTTATTGATTTAATACCTGATTCTGATTTTGTTAATGATTTAGGTATCCAAAAAATGGTAAAGATCACCAATAAAATGGCCGGATTGTTTGAACAAAATGATATATCTAATAATACTATTTATTATTTTAGTCTGAGAGATTTATTTAATACTAAAAATATTAATCTTATGTCTAAACCTAGTATAATTGAACTGAATTCAAAATTAGATGGGGATTTTAAAAGATTTTATAATGGTATTATTAGAAAATTTTTTCCTAAAATAAGTGAAAATAATATTAAAAATTATCCAGCATTTAATAAAAGATCTGAAAAAGAATATCTTGATATAAAAAATCTTGTTAAAAATAATTATGATATATTTAAATCATTAAATTCTAAATTATATGATGAATCTAATCTTCTAAAAGAAGATCAAAATATTTTTAAATTAATGAAACTTAGTACTAAATTTACTGATAATAATACTATAAATATTACTAAATTATTTACAGATTTTCCTCTTACAAATAAATATATGTTATCTAAATTAATTCTTGAAGATTATGAAGACACTTATTTTAAATTATATAAAAATTCACTTAAATTAGAATTATCATCTGATGATAAATTAATCACAAAAAAGTTATGTAAAGAATTCCTTAAAGATTATAAAGAATATATTCCGATAAATATAGGTTTTGTTCCATCATTTATTAAATATGAAAATGTATTCTTTTTGAAAATACATACTAAGATTAAAACAGGGGATGTATTCTTTTCATTAATTATTCATCTAGATGGTAATATTGATTTAATCATAAATAATTATAATAATATATTCATTGAAGAAGATGATTTAAAACAAATTGTAGATGAATCAAATCAAGTCATAAAAAGGATAAATAATAATCGTATATATTCTGTACAAAATATTCCAGAACTTGTTTTAAATGATAATCTTAATCTAGAATATTATAATATTGATTTAATATATGCTCTTGAAAATTTTATTGATGATAAAGGTAGATATATTTATAAAAAAGTGAATATTATGAAATTTATTAATAATTTTTATACTCATTTCAGATTACTTAAAGAACGTATGGAATTAGAGGATAATGATAGTATTCATATTCATTATAAAAGAGTACCTGAATATGAGAATATGGATGTATTTGATTCAGTAATTTCTGCTCTAAAACATCCAAGATTTGAATATTCAAATGATCAAATTATTGATATTATTCATGAAAATTATGGAATAACTATTGAAGCTGCTAGAAATGTATATCAACATTGGGATGAAAAGAATACTATAAAAGAAGAAGAAGGTAAAAAGATTTATAGATTTGCTTCAAAAGAACCCGGTTCAGAAATTATTATTGATAAATATGTTGAAAAGTTCTTCCGTATTCAAATTATGAATGTATCCTCATTTCAAGAATTAAATCGATTAACAAGATTTATTCATTTTATGATGAATCAATATCAAGGTTTTATTTCTGAAAAACTTGATAAAAAATATAATGATCTATTCTTAAATGTAAATAAAGTTACTGCACAAATTAGTAAGATTGAAAATAAGATAATTGAACCCAGTAAAATAAAACCAAAAGAAGTAATTGAAGAATCCGAATCTGAAGAAGAAATTATTGAAGATGAACCTGAACCAGAACCCGAATCACCTTCTATACCACCTGCTAAACAACCTACTAAATCTAGATCTTCATCTTCAGGGGATGAAATTACTTCATCTGATGAACCTGAACCAGAACCACCCTCTAAACCGCCTGCTAAACCTTCTAGATCTTCATCATCAGGTGATGAAATTACAACAGAAGAATCTTCTGGTGGAGGATCTTCTGAATCTGAAATTATTAATATCGGTAACTATTTCACTAAAAAACTCGATTCACATGATTCTGAACTATTTAAAGGTAGAGCTAGATTATGTCAGGCAAGTGATAATAAACAAGTCGTTGCTTTATCAAATGATGAATTAGAAAGAGTAAAGAAAAATGATATATTAAATTATCTTAATATACCTGCAGATGAAAAAAGAAAAGATGCTAAACTTTCAATAGATGCATTAATTGAAAAACATAAAATAAATGCTTCCATTGTTCAATCATATTCAGATATTATCACACAATCCAAATCAAATGACTCATCTATTAAAGTCAATTATATTTGTCCTAAATACTGGAATGTTAGAACTGATTTACCTATTCATCCTCGTGATATTCATAAATACGTTGATGACATTATTCCACCCGGTAAGAAAAAAGGCCGTTCTGATAAATACATATTTAGTAGAACTGGTCCACAATGGAAAAATATTGATGATGATAAATTCAAAAATGAAATTGCTGGTTCAGTTAAAAATGGTAAAGAAATGTCTATATTAAAAAAACACAAGATCAAATTCGATCCAAGTATAGTAAACCTTAAATGGAACGAATTTCAAAAAAATATTGATTCCTTAAAATTAAGTCCAGAAATCTTAAAAGAAATAGACGATGTTTACATAAAAATTGTACAATCAGTTGAACCAAGATGGATGGCCTCTAAAAATGATATAGGTAATAGTAGATATCCTTGTTGTTACAAAGGTAACCCAGATAAACCCAAAAAAGTTGAAAAAATTATCACACAAAAGTCATCTATACAAGATATTAAAATTAGTAAATTATCACCTTGTAATCCAGGTAAATTCTGTCATGTTCATCCTAAGTTGCAAAAAATGTTCAATCATAATGATGAAATTACTGAATCTAATTTAGGTGGATTTGTTGTAAATGGAGTAATTCAAGATAATTATTCATTGATTCATTCATTAATAAAATTAGATAATAATTATAAACAGGTTATTCAAGGAATAAAAGATAGTGAAGAAATTAAAAATAGAATTGAAGCTTCCTATAAAAAATATGGATATAATAAAGAAAACATTGAAAAAGAACTAAAAGGTAAAACAATTGATTATAAGAAACAATTTCTTATGAATAATCCTTATGATTATATTAATAATGTATTAATCGACTATTTACAACAAAAACCATATTATAATATGATGCGTTTAGGTGATGGTAATATGATTCAATTATTTAAATCAGATAAATATTCTGAAAAAGATATATCATATTTTATGAATCAAATACATAATAGCGATATTAAAGATGATTTATCTGAGTTATGTTTAGATAAATATATTGATCCAATTATAAAACATTTAAAAGGATTTAAATCATCAAAAAATACTATAGATGAATTTATTAATAAAGTTAATAGTTACTCTGAAACCAATGGTAAATCAAATATTATGATATTAATTTATAATATAATCATATCACATAAAAATTATATTGAATATTTAGAATCAAATGAAATTAAAGATTATAAATATATTTTACCACTTGTTAATGAAATAAATAGTATATTTAATAAAAATACATTTATATTTGAAAATGTTAATGATATAATTAATATTCGCTTACAATTATTCAAATATGATACAAAACGATCTAAAATGAATTTTATTTATAAAAAAAATAATATTTATGAACCTATTTTCTATTTTAATAAAAATCTTTTATATCCTGAAAATAATTTACATAAAACTTTTAATAAAGATCCTAAAGTAAATGCATATATAGAAATAATAGCTGATAATATTAATAGTCATATTGAACAAATATATAATCAATCATATTCAAAACTAAATATCAAGAATTATAATGATATCGTAGATGATCATAATAAATATAGTTTCTTTGTGGATAATTATTGTAAAATATCACATATAATAGATGGGTATAATATTGTTCCTATATTACCCACTTCAATTAAAGAAGATCATAATTTAATTTATGATTTTAATGATAATTTACCTGAATTGAATAAATTAAATTATATAGATTGTGATATAAAAGGTATTATTGTTAATAAAGATAATTATATCATAGAAGTTGTTTTTACAAATAACACATTTGTTCCCATAAAACCTATAAAATATAATAAAAGGTACAGATATACTATTCTCGGTGATATATCAATGAATGATATAAATAATTATTTACAATCTGAATTAAGTTGTAATGATAGTTCTTCTAAATACAATAATCAATATAATTACATGAAATATTTTACACGATTGCTAGTTCAATCAATTATTTATCATATAAAAAATGATACAATTAATAATGATTATTATACATATGATAATATTTATGAACGTGGTACATCTTATAATTTAAAAATTGTTCCTAATATTTATAATGGACAGAAAGTTAATTTTATTTATAAAAATAATGATCTATTTGATAAACAAGAATCACATAAATTTACAGGAAAAATTATATCAATCACAAATGGTGATATTCCTAATACCTATAAACTAAATATAGAAATAACACAATCTTATATGATTGATATGATCATTAATAATAAAATATTATTGAATTATGATAAACAAAACGAATTATATAATAGAATTAATAAGATTATTGATGATAATAATATATTTAATGAATTAGATAAACAGGAATATAATACTAATAAAAATACACTTATTAATGATATTAATATTTATACTGATAAAACATTCTCAGATAAATGTCTTTATGATAATAAATCTAATAAATTAGTTATTAATAAAAAATATAATAAACATTTATCTACTATTAAAGATAAAGTTGTATGGAATCTTGTTGAATTATTAATCATTAATAAAGATATTGATTCAGTTAATAATATTTTACAAAATAATATTGATCGTGGTGATCTTTCAAAATCAGAAAAAGATGGTGAAATATTTTTCACTTATGACGAATTTAATCGTAAAGATAAATTTACTAGAAACTTTATTAAACTTGATGAAATATTTAGATTTAGAAGTTCATATGTTCGTGAAATAAATTTTTATGATTTTAATAACGATATACCTATATCACAAAATACACCTGAACCAATTACACCCTTATTACCTGAAATACCCAATATAATAAAATTATTATTTGGTAATAGTACCACTATTTTAACATATTTAGATCATAATATGGATTTACGTGCTATTGAACGCGGTTTTAAATCATGTGTCCCTGATTCATCAATTAATTTTAATCAAATCAGAAATATAGTTAAAACTATTAAACCTGGTATGAATGTTTCTTTAAAAGTAAAAGGAAAAATATACAAAGGTGTTGTTAAAGGATTTAATGAAGAAAAGAATAAATTTGAAATTCTAAATAAGGGTAAAATTTCATTTATCCCTTCTAGAAGATTAACTATTATCGATGATGATTCGTATAATTCAAATATCACAATAGATGATCTTAAACTAATGGTTAATGATGAAATATTTAAATCACAAAATATAGGATTTCTTTTAATCACAAATATTAATGATACAAACCAACTCAAACATACACTCGAATTAATTTATCAAGACCCCAAACCAGATACTAAATTTATATTATTATATCATTTATATAATAAAGATAAAGATATTAAAGATCCAACTAGATATAATCTTACTAATATTATGATTAAAAATACACAAAATTTCTTAACACTCGAACAATTATATAAAAATAATAAAATAAAAAAAATTATTAATTCTGATTATTCTGATATTAAATTATAATATATATATATATATATATATATGAACTATTTTAAAAGAAAAAGAGGAAGAACAGATTCATTATCAGATGATGAAGGGTATGAATCGCCTAGTGATGAACCATATGACTTACAAGGTGAAAATAGATATGAATTTACACCACAAGTTGAATCTATGCTTTCTGATATGATATTAGTTCCTGATGATATTCTTTATATTATTGAAGAATATGGTTATAAACCTACATTACCAAAAACATTTGGAACTTATAATGGAAAAGGTATTACATTAAATGGTGTTACATATATGCAACGCTATCCACAATATTGGATGAAAGATAGGGCAATCAGATTAGATTATTATCTTCGCGATTCATTTTCAGAAGAAGAATTGGATAAATTAAAAAGTGTTGTAGATAATATTAAAATTAAATTAACAAGTATTGATACATCTCAATTTCCACAATTGACCAAATTGAAAGCATGTTTATTAGAATTTGGAGAATCACAGGAATTAGAACATTATCCTAATTTAAAAAAAACTATTGATGGATTAAAGAAACAATTTAGTGAAGAATTCGTGCCTTTAGATTTAGGATTTGAAAGAGGTACAAATGATGAAAGACATGTTAGTAAACATATATTAGATGAAGCTATTCGTTCATTATATGGTTCTAAAAAATATAAAATAAAAAAAAATCATGGTAAAAAAGATAAAACTAAAAAAAGAAATAAAAAGAAAAAACAATCCAAATAATTTAATTATCATAATTTAAATATTTCTCTTTTTATATGGAGTATTTGTCTGATATTCGTGAATTCCGTATACTCCGAAATTATATAAATAATGATCCAGTTTGTGATTATTTTGAATTACAAACACATTTAAACAATAATATGAACTTTGAAAAAGATGTTCATAATTATTTTAACAAATATGTTAATAAAGTATCTTCTGATTATATTACTAATTTTATTAATAATCTTATAACTCTTTGTAAACATTTTTATCCTAAATTATCAGTTGATAAATTTAATAATATAAATCAAACTATTGATAAAATATATCACGATATTCCATTAATTATTAATCCAATTCTAATGAATGATAAATATAAATTAATTGTTAAATGTGATTTTATGATTAAAAAAGATATTTTTATGAAAATATTTAATCAAATCAACAATGTTTCATTCAATCAGATTAAAAATAATGAATATTTAATCATAAATATAGTACCAGAAATACTTACATTCAAAAAAGGACGCAGAGAAATATGTAATACCTATAATGTTTTTTATAATAAATGTGCATTATATACTTTTAACTCTGCTCTTAGAAAATATGTGAATAGAAATAATTATTATTTTATATTTGGTAAAGAATATAAATATGATAATAAATTATTAAATAAAAAAGAACATATTGGATTAGTTTTATTTGATAATGTATTCAGAGAAAAAGTATCAATGGCTATTAATTGGTTAGACAGATTAAGAGAAAATAAACTTATATTATTTCCACAACCATCTAGTATAGAATTGTATCCTAATATGAATAATAAACAAAGTTGCTGGGAATCTGAAAAGAAAAAACTATCTGAACAGCTTAAAGAAATTACTTTAATATGGCGTATATCATATGAAGACAGAAATCGTCTTATTAGTATGGGTATTCATACTTGGGATAATCCATATCTTTTAAATAATCTTTATGAATTAAAAGATTCTAATACTAGAGACATTCAAGAAAGTATTATTCATATGAATAAACATAATAACCTAATAATTGAACCAAGAAATTTATCAAAAGATTTTAAAGATATACTTAAACCAGATAAAATTGAATTTGTATTAGATATTGAAAGTGTTCTTAATTTAGAAGAAAAAGGTAATTATTTTAATAATGATACTAATAATGAATTACCTAATATATGTATCATAGGATTAATTATAATGAAAGAAGGTAAATATATCTTTAAAGATTTTACTATTGATCATTTAACTATTGAATCTGAAAAACGAAACATTCAGAATTGGTTAACTTTTATTTCTAAATATGATCATATTAAAATATATCATTGGGGTCAGGCTGAAAAATCTTATTTGGAAAATATTAATAAACGTTTTCCCGATATTAAATTACCAAAAATGATTATGATTGATCTTCTTCATTTCTTCAGACAAGAACCTATTATAATAAAGAACTGCTTCAATTTTTCATTAAAAACTATTGGTAAAAATATGTACAAACATTGTATGATAGAATCTACTTGGTCTGATACTGATAATGGTTTAGACGCCATGATCAAATTCAAAGAAATATGTTTGAATAAAGATAAATCAATCCCGTTAAAAAGATATAATGAAATCGCTGAAATAATTGAATACAATAAAATGGATTGTGTAATATTAATGGAAATATTATGTTATCTTAGAGATAAGTATTTGTGATTATATATATTAAGTATTGCACCAAGGATCTCCAATTAAATTCGGAAACCATGGTGAAGAACTAAATTCACAAAAAACATTTGGTTTTATAAATCGTGGATTAGAGATATCGGATCGAGGGTCAAAGCACGAGCGCGGTGCTCTAAACTCGTTGCTACCGTTTCCGTTTGAAGCCATCGGCCAATCCTCAAAACCAAGATAAACACAATCACTTCCACAAGTATCGGTCCTATATGATTCCGGCGTACATATTTTTCTACAGGCACCATCATTTCCCACTGCACAATCGCCTAATGTATATGTAAGATTACCTCTCTGGTCTGGTCTTTCACCGGGAGCTGGCAAACTCGCATTATAACATTGTTCTTTAGATCTTTCTTCACAAGACGGCGGTGGAGATGGACATTCACCCTCGTTGCTGGCATTATAACATTTTTCTGATTCAGGACAATATTTACAATATGCATATTTACAATTATTATCATTATCAGGAGGAACACCACTACAACTAGTTGGGCAATCATCAGGTAATTCACTTCCACTAAAACAATTACCTAAACAATAATTACAACCTTCTGTTCCGTCACATTCTTCTTCTTTCCCATCAAAATCTGAACATTCTGGTGCTGGTTCTAAACATTCTTCTTTATCACATTCAAAATCTAAACAATATTTAGACTCATCTGGAAATGTATCACCTTCATTTTTATTATCTTTATAAGGATAATATTGTTTTTTATATTCGCTATCACTAGGATCATAATATTCATATGTATGTATTGTATCTCCATGAAAGCATTCGGGTTCACAATCTCCACCATCATTACAACTATCACAATTTTTTAAATCTCTTCCATCAGGAGCATAATATCTTTCACAAGTGTAATTCTCTTTACAACATACATTTCTACTACACATATCTAAATACCCACTTACATCTCCCTCCCCTAAATCTGTATCTCCTTCTCTTTCTTGTACTTCTTCTCTTGTTAATTTCTTTCTACATTCAAATTCATCATTTATATTTGAATATCCTGTTGGGCAATTATATTGACTACATTTTGTTACTTCTAAATCTTTTCTTATACAAGCTTTATCATTTTTATCCCACATGAATCTGTAATCTCTTAAATCATTACATCCTTCTTCATCACAATTATCATATTGTTTTATATTACAACTATCTATTCTACATCGCCCATCAGTAAATTTATATTTATTATATCCTACATTTTCATTAAGTTTATCACAACCATCTTCATCACAATTATTTAATTTATTAGAATTACATTCAAAATCTATTTTACATTCACCATTAACACATTTACCTCTTTCACAATCTCTATCCTTTCTACATTTTTCATTTAATCTACATAATGGTTTAAATATTCTTTCTTTATGGCCTGCTCTATGGTCACAATCATAACCTTGTTTTGTTATTTTATATGTTTTTTCATCATAAACATTATATCCACAATCTTTTTTTGCTTCATCGACTATAAATTCACCTTCGCATTTTTCATCATAATATTTTTTTTCAATATTCTTCTCAACATCTATTAACATTTTTAATAGTTGATTTATCTTATCTAATATAATATTATTACCTTCTTCATATGTATCTTGATCTAAACTATCCCATACTGAAAATATTTCTTCACCACGTTCATTATCATCTATAAAACCTTCAATTTTCTTTTTGTAATATAATTGTAAATATAATGTGATTAATAATATAAATACGAATGGATATATTATCATTATGTGTTTATTGAATTTATATGATAAAAATATTATTATTATATTAAATAATATTAGTAATTTTACATTACTCATATATTATATTAGATAATTTAATTATGATATTATTTTGGTGATATTTATAAATCAGTACATTTACATGCTGCAGCACGTGAAGGGTGAATGTAATCACATAGTTCTTCTTCAGTAGATTCAACATCATCTGGTGGGGCACTACATGCTCTTATGGGAACACCTTGTCGAGTTTCCACAGTCACAGCTACATTACCAGGATTACCATCAAAATTTTTACTATTACAACCACTCCCACCTGGACCCCCTTTCCATTCACTAGCAATATCATTATTATATAGTTTTTTATAACTATTAACTTCATTATGTCCTTTTATTATTTTAAGACCATCATAATCACATTTTAAGGTCTGTTTTTCACACATATCATTACAAGTTTTACCTATATCTGTCCAAAAATAATCACGATATGTAGTGTTTTTACATTCATTATTATCATCACAATATTGATCGGGTTCACAATCTTCATCATTATCACAAATTATAGGTGGTAAATCAGGTTCTTCTAAATCTTTTATACATCTATTATTAAGACAAATAAAACCTTCACCACAATCGTTATCTTCACTACATCCTGGTTCTTCGCCGCTTCCACCTCCACTTTCAGGCAACCCAGGTCTATCAAAATATCTATATTCTGTCTGTGGTGTAAATTCAAATGAACATGTATTGGTTCGTGAATCCCATTCATATCTATTTCTTGAATTTGTATCATATTTACCATTCAATCCTACACATTCATCTTCTGTATAACAATGATATAATGTATCTTTATCACATTCACCTATTCTTCTACAAGTACCATTATCACAATATCCACTTCTACATTCTTGACTAAATCGACATTTTAGACCTTCATCACAACCTTTAAGCATACAAGGTTTTTTTATTGTATGACCCTCTGTGTATGGACAATCATTACCATTTGGTCCCTTTTCTTGAATAATTCTATATACTTGTTCTTGCGTTCCATACCCACATTCACGACTACATTCAGAAAATTTTTCAAATTCACCCATACAATTTTGCTGACCCATTTCAAACATATTAATCAATTTATCCAATAATTCATTTATTTCTTCCAGGGCAGACATTCTATCATTCTTAAGTGTACTATATTTGCCACCACCATTAAAGAATGAAAATACACTAGAATATCCTTGATCTTCTGAATTATGTAATATTGAATTTGGCATTGTAGTTGAATAATCATATTTAGTAAATTCAGGCATCTCTATAAAATTATCAAAGAAACTATTCCCTTCAACTATTTTAGTTCTAATAGAACTCTTTATTGTTATTATATATAATATCATAAATACTATTATAGGTATACTATATCTTTTATCATATTTTAATATACCAAATAATATCATATTAAATAATATCAATTTAATTATATCATTCATATAATATAGTATATATATTTATCTTCGTTGAATATACATTTTTAATTTTTCATTTTCTTCAGCTTTCAATTTAACTTGTTGTGATAATTTTTTTATCACATCTTGTTGCGATTTTATTATCGATTCTAATTCTGACACTTTTGAATCTTTTTCCTTTTCAAAATCTTTATGAACAAAAAATCTTGACTTATATATTACATCACCATGTTTATTACATATCTCCGTCGGTACTCCCCATGATTTACCTGTATTACATAATAATATCTTTTTATTTAACATTCTTATAAATCTACCACCATTAGAAAAGTATTGTTCTCCATCTTTCAATGATATATATTTTATCATAGTATTCTCTTTGAATGGGTATGGTAATTCTACTTCAACATGATCAACTAATGATTCTTTTATTACTTTAATATCTGTTATCATATCTACACTTATTATATATAAAAATTATTTGTTAAATATTATATATGAATACAGAAATACTTAAAGATATTCTTGATTTAACTGAAGATAAACAAAATACAATTGTATATTTTCTTAATCCTAAAATCCAACAGAAACTTCTGAATTTCTATTTTTATGATAAATCTGATAATGATATTTATATTGACCAACATGTGATTTTAATAAAAAAAAATAACTTACAAATAGAAGATAAAGGTTTTATTATTTCTATTAATGGTAACCGATTAGGTGTATCTGTGAATAATATATTCAATCGATATTACAATATAAATGATTATTATGTTTTTTTGAAAAATAAACAATCACGAACATCTGAAAGAGAAATCATGGAATCATTATTAAAGAAATTGTGATAAAATAAAATCTATGCTATAGTATAATATGGATATGGAATTAATTTGTTTAATTATTTGCTTTTTAGTTGGTACAATTTTATTCTATTTACTAAGAAGTAATTGTGGATGTAATGTTGTGGAAGGGAATACAGAGGATGATAATCCAGATCCACCATCTCCTTCAACTGATTCTTCTTGTGATCATAATGAATATATATGTGAAGATATATTCAATTGTGATAATACTGGCATTATTACTATTAATGGTAATACTACAAATAGTTACAATGATTTAAATTGTGATACATATTGTAAAAGTGAGGAATACATACGAAAAAAATGTATTGTAGATATGGATTGTAAGGGGGCTTTGGGTGAGGTTAGTTTTAGCCAATATTATAATAATTTTAAATGTAATCGATATTGTGAATTTGCTATTGATTCACATACAGATCTGACTGATATTAATATACCTGATAGTGTGGCTTATTTATCTGTAACTGGTATTTTAGCGGATAATACATTATTTTCATCCATTTTGTCATCCCTCAAGAATTTAAAATTTTTGCTAATAGCAGTCAGCAAGGAAGGCAGATCGCTTGACGTCACGCCACTCCAGGGTTTGACGAAATTACAGGAATTGGTTCTCAGT
>VMHT01194377.1_pt1 | contig 15396 bp, 21 predicted proteins | sample 4693611 | NCBI WGS metagenome assembly VMHT01 (sample SAMN12280063, study PRJNA550983) | marine metagenome | isolation source: seawater sampled from same location over 5 years 0.02-0.2 micron viral filtrate | place: USA: collected off the coast of southern California halfway between the port... ... | reverse complement strand
TTCCGTTTGACCTTGACCTATTCAACAAGATCACCAATGGCGGTGTTCCAAACAAGACGCTAAACGTAATCCTCGCTGGCACTGGTGTTGGCAAGTCATTGTTTATGTGCCACCACGCTGCGAACTGCTATTCTGCTAACCTAAATGTTTTGTATATCACTTGTGAGATGGCAGAGCAAAGAATCGCAGAGCGGATTGACGCGAACCTGATGGATCTTACCATGGACGAACTTCGTCATCTACCAAAGGTCACATATGATAAGAAGTTGCAAAAAGCAACGGCAAACATCAAGAGCAAGTTGATCGTAAAAGAATATCCGACTGCGACAGCCAACGCGAATCACTTCCGACACTTACTTGAGGAGTTGAAACTAAAGAAAAACTTCACTCCCGATGTTGTGTTTATTGATTATTTGAATATTTGTGCATCGGCAAGATTCAAGATTGGTGGCAACACAAACTCTTACATGTATATCAAGTCTATCGCGGAGGAACTTCGTGGACTTGCCGTGGAGTGGGATGTGCCGATCTTTACGGCTACTCAAACAAACCGAACAGGTTTTGCGTCCAATGACTTTGGACTTGAAGATACCTCTGAGTCTTTCGGTTTGCCTGCGACTGCCGACCTAATGTTTGGTCTTATCTCCACTGAGGAGTTGGAGGAGCAAGGTAATATTATGGTAAAGCAGTTGAAGAATCGATACAACGATGTGGCGACAAATCGTAAGTTTGTGGTCGGAATAAATAGAGGAAAGATGAAGTTGTATGACGTAAGCAATACCGATCTTACGTTGATTGGATCTGGTCAAGATGGCGATGATTTAATTGACACGGCTGGTGTTGGTTTTAATGGAAATAACTTCGATGAGAAGTTTAAATCAAGTAAGAAAAAGTTTGACGAATTGAGGTTTGAAGATGTCTGAAAGAAAATATCGTAAGTATGATCCATTCAAAGATCCCCGCAACCAACTTCGTGGCATGGATCGTGAAGAGTTGGATGAGTGGCGACAATGGGCTAATGAGTGGAAGCGTTCGGGTAGCCGAAAGCAACTTCGTGAATCTGTAAATAAGTCTCGTCGCAATGACCGCCTTTCTTGATAAAAAGTTCATCAACCTAGTTTCACCTCAGATAGAACGTTTCAAGTGGCAAAGATCCACGTTGGCTAACTGTAGGTGTCCCATATGTGGTGACTCTCAGAAAAATAAAAACAAGTGTCGTGGTTACTTCTACGAGCGGGATGCTCGATATTATTACAAATGTCACAACTGTGGTGCATCGACCACTGTATCTGGGTTTCTTGAAAAAGTCAGCCCTGCTTTGCATTCAGAGTATAGACTTGAGTGGCTCAAGGAAAAGAGTGGTGCTACCCAAGACATTCGTGGCATCACGAACACAAACACTGCACAGAAACTCGCTTCAAAAGTAAATGTGCATCGTGGTAAATTGAAGCATGTTCTTAGAATCAGTGAACTTGAATCAAACCATGCCGCTCGGATTTATCTGGAAAACAGATTAATCCCCGAGAGTAAGTTTGACGATTTGTTTTACACTGATGACTTTGCCAAGGTAGCAGAGCAAGTAAACCCACAAACAGTTTTGCAACAAGAGGCAAGAATTGTAATCCCATTTTATGATGATGATAAAAATATCATCGGTGTTCAAGGGCGTTCACTAGACAGTAAGTCTTTACGCTATATTACAATTAAGGCTCCGGATCAAGAAAGATTGTTTTACAATCTACACGATATCGACACAAGCAAAAGAATCTATGTGACCGAGGGTCCGTTTGACTCAATGTTTTTACCAAACTCAGTTGCCATGGTGGGTGCATCAAAGTCGGTACACCTTCCGGATAAGTTACGTCTTCGTGATGTTGTTTTCTGCCTTGATAATGAACCACGCAGTGTTGAAATTGTAAGCATGTTGCGTGACTTGATTTCCAAGGGACAAAAAGTTTTCATACCAAGCAACTCACTCAAAGAAAAAGATATCAATGAAATGATTTTAGCGGGCAAGAGTGTTGAGAATGTAGTTGACTATATTGATGAACACACATACGGTGGGATTCTCGCTCAGGCTAATTTTGCAACGTGGAATAAAACATAAGATGGTAGATTTAAAAACAAAAATAGAATACGGATTGTATATTGTTGACCACGAAGTCTTGTATAGACAAATTGTTGAGGTAGCAACAGATTGGTTTCTGGACAAGTACCACATGCAGAATCCCGATATGACAATCAAGATTGATCTATCTGATTACAAAACATTAAACTGTTGGGGTGAATCATACAAGCAAGACGAAACCTTTTATGTTATTAGTGTAGCCACCGACCAATACCTTCGTGACTTCGTTGCAACACTTATGCACGAACTTGTTCACGTTTGGCAGTGGGAGCGTGGTGAGTGGGAGGATGATGGTGAAAGAGAAGCCGAGGACAAACAGTATGAACTCACAGATGAGTTTTGGAAAGAAGGTTTGATCCGATGATCAAAAAAGTTTTGTGGTGGATCTTGTGTCTAGGAAAATGTGGAGTAAGAACTAAATGAATGTATTAGGTGATGGTAAAGTTGATCTGATTGATTACATGGGGTCTGATCTGACAGTGGTGAACTCTGCAAGAGTTTCATTCAACAAAGAAGCAGAGTGGGGTATAGACCGCGAAGCAATCGAAAGATTCAAAGAATCCGGCACACATTATACACCTGACATGGTGCAAAAGTTGTCTGACAAAGATGTGAAGTTGATTCGGTATCTTGCCAAGCACAAGCACTGGACTCCATTCTCCCACCCACAGATTACTCTTCGTGTCAAGGCTCCCGTGTCCATTCGCACGCAGTTGTTCAAGCACAAGGTCGGACTTACTGAAAACGAAGTGTCTCGTCGTTATGTAAAAGATGAACCAACTTTTTATATGCCGCACTGGAGAACACAACCAATCGGAGGAGCGAAGCAAGGCAGTGAAGACTTTTTGAGCGACAAAGAGAAAATTACATTTTACAATGAACAAATGCAAAATCTTTGCAGATATTCTTTTGACTTGTATAGAGAACTTATAGATAATGGCATCGCTCCTGAGCAAGCACGCTTCGCTTTACCGCAAGCAATGTTCACAGAGTGGTATTGGACGGGGAGTCTTGCGGCGTTCGCAAGAGTTTGCAATCTCCGTCTAGACGAACACGCTCAATGGGAAGTGAGACAATACGCAAAGGCAATTGATTCAATTGTCTCACCACTGTTCCCAGCGAGTTGGAAATATCTTTGCCCAAGAGAGGAAAACACATGAGCCTACCAACACTGTATCAAGACTTTATTCACCTCTCCCGTTACTCAAGATGGTTACCAGAAGAAAACCGTCGTGAGACATGGGAGCAAACTGTACGCCGCTACTTTGATTTCTTTGAAAATCATTTGAATGAAAAACATGGCTATCGAGTTTCAAAAGGTGAACGTAAAGAACTTGAAGACGCAGTGATAAATCTTGAGATCATGCCATCGATGCGTGCATTGATGACCGCTGGTGAAGCATTGAAGCGTGACAATGTTGCAGGATATAATTGCTCGTTTGTTGCCGTGAATCGCCTGCGTGCCTTCGACGAGATTCTTTATGTTCTGATGTGTGGCACTGGTGTTGGCTTTTCGGTCGAGCGTAGAGAAGTTGACCAACTTCCGATTATTGAGGAAGAGTTTCATGAAACTGAAACCACAATCATTGTTGCAGACTCTAAGATTGGTTGGGCAAAAGCATACAAAGAACTCGTTTCACTTTTGGCAAACGGTCAAATTCCAACTTGGGATGTGAGCAAAGTCCGTGAGGCTGGAGCAAGACTTAAAACTTTTGGTGGTCGTGCATCGGGTCCAGAGCCATTGGTTGAACTTTTCGAATTTACAATTGAAACTTTTAAGAAAGCAGCAGGTCGCAGATTGACCTCGGCAGAGTGTCACGACATTGTTTGTAAAGTTGCAGAAATCGTCGTGGTCGGTGGCGTTCGTCGTTCGGCATTGATTTCACTTTCATCTTTGCAGGATGACAGAATGCGTGATGCCAAGTCTGGACAATGGTGGGTGACCAATCCGCAGCGTGCTTTGGCAAACAACTCCGCAGTCTATGATGGTCCGGTGGAACCCGGACAATTTATGGAAGAATGGCTGGCTCTCTACAAGTCTAAGAGCGGCGAGAGAGGCATCTTCAATCGTGTCGCAGCCCGAAAGGGTATTGAGCGTAACACGCAGCACAGAGGCTCTGAAGACCGTCAACGGGAAGTTGATCATAACTTCGGAACCAACCCATGCTCCGAGATCATTCTTCGTGATTGTGAGTTTTGTAATCTTACAGAAATGGTCATTAGAGCAGATGACACACGCGAGTCGCTCATGCGAAAGGCTCGGCTGGCTTCAATCCTCGGAACTTGGCAATCTACTCTGACAGATTTCAGATATCTTTCATCTTCATGGAAAAAGAATTGTGAAGATGAAAGATTGCTCGGCGTTTCCATGACTGGCATCATGGACTGTGAACTCACCAATGGCAAAGAGGCAGGACTTGAAACTTTACTTTATGATTTGAGACAAGAAACTGTAAAGATTAATAAAAAGTTTGCTAAAAATATTGGTGTCGAGCAGTCTGTAGCAATCACTTGCGTCAAGCCATCCGGCACAGTTTCTCAACTGGTCGATGCAGCGTCCGGCATTCACGCCCGACATAACCCATACTACATTCGCACGGTGCGAGCAGATAATAAAGATCCGCTTTGCACTTTCATGAAAGATAAAGGTTTCCCACACGAGGCGTGTGTGATGAAACCGGACAATGTTACTGTTTTCTCTTTCCCAATCAAGGCTCCAGAAAATTCAGTTTTTAGAACTGATCTTTCTGCGGAAGAACAACTTGACTTGTGGTTGACATATCAGTACCATTGGTGTGAACATAAGCCATCGGTCACCATCTCAGTCAAAGAAGAAGAGTGGGTTGGTGTCGGTGCTTGGGTTTGGAATCATCTAGATAGTATCTCAGGGATTTCATTCCTACCATTTAGTGATCACACTTATAGGCAGGCTCCATATCAAGATTGTACGGAGGAAGAGTACGAGGAAATGGTTTCCAAACTGCCAAGTGAGATCGATTGGTCTGAACTTGCAAACTATGAAGTTGAAGACCAGACATCCGGCACACAAACGTTTGCGTGTTCGGGTGACAATTGCGAAGTCGTAGATTTGACTTCGTGATAGCCAACATAAGGAGAAATTATATGGCTACTAAAACCCCTAACGAATGCCCCGTACCCGGTGGCTGTGATTGCGTGGGCAAGGCGATGTGTCGTATTGGCATCAATCGTTCTTTGCTCATCACTTTGGCACTTGTTCCATACGCTTGGAATGGTGTGCTTTGGTTCGCTGATGCGATCCGTTCACTCTTCGACCTCGCTTCGGGAGTCGGAGGCTAAAATGGGTTTCACAACCGTATTGTGTCTTTCTGCCATTGCCGCAGCAGGAGATATTGAGTTTAGCGGCGTAGGTCAAACTGTAGTGACCTCCATCGATGGTGTCGAGACTTTGGATACTCGTCTGGTGCTTGGTGCATACGGCGAGTCCGAAGGTGCTGTCTATGGTTTCGCTTTTGAAACCAACGACAACCTTAGCGACACCACTCTTTGGGAAGCATACGTTGGTGCAGATCTCGGTGGTCTTGATGTCACCGTTGGTCGCTTCCAGCGAAACTTTAGTGCTGAACTCGCAATGTCCGAATACACTTATGGAATTGGTCTGACCAACTCCAGCGTGTTCGGGCTGAACGGCGTTGTCGTTGACGGCGTATCGTTCGGAGGAAACGTCGGTGACGCTTCCTTCTCTTTTGACATCGTTGGAGATGATGTTTTTGGTGACACCGTGACTTACGGTGGTCGTGTTGAACTCGGAGCCTTGGGCTTGGGCTTCATCGGAGAGGAACTGGACGTTTGGACAGTCGATCTTTCCGGTGATGATGGTTTCATCTCATACACTGATGACAACGGCGATTGGACTGCCGTTGCTCAAGGTGCTATTTTCACTGTGGATGATACTTGGACTGGCTACGGTCGGGTCGAGTATGACCACCTTGATGAAACGACGTTCGCCGTTGGCGGCGTGTGTGAATTTCAAGAGGGCGTTTCTGCTCTGGTAGAGTATGATGATCGGGACGAAGGAATTCGTGCCGGTTTGAGATTTACTTTTTGATTCATAACACACAATCTTGATGAAGACACCCCGCTCCGGCGGGGTGTTTTTTTTATACGACTTAATAAAACTATAACACAATGCACACTCATCCATAACCGTTTGTGCAATAAGTAATTGGTATTTGGAGGCGAATACATGATTGCATATCTTACGCTTATCATCGCTCTTGCAGTAAACATTGATGTCACAGAGGACATCGCAACATCAACAACTTGGACTGCTGACAATACTTACAATCTAACAAAACAAATCTATGTGTTGCCGGGAGCAACGCTCACCATTGAAGCAGGAACAGTGATTGCTTCCGAAGCATCTGCGAATGGTGCAGGTGGTTTATGTGTGACGAACGGCGCACAAATCTTTGTAAACGGAGAGCGACACGCACCAGTCGTGATGACCTCTTCGCTTGACGATGGAACTTGGAGAGCGTCCGCAAACGAGTGGGGTAATCTTACACTTTGCGGTGATGCTTTCATCGGCTTTGACGGGACGACTAACTCCGGTGGATTCCCGAACAACACTCTGACTCCGAGTGCATCCAACCAAGCGAATATGGAAGGACTTGTTGAGACGGCAGGCGACCCATCTCTAAATAATTATGGTGGTGGTGATGACGATTATGATGCAGGTAATTTATCTTATCTTTCTATTCGCTATGCGGGTAGAGTTGTCGGACTTTCTAACGAACTCAATGGTCTGTCTCTTGGTGCTATTGGTCGGAATACGAAAATTCACCACATTGAAGTAATGAACAATGTCGATGACGGCATTGAAATCTGGGGCGGAACGGTTGACCTCAAGTATGTTTCCATTTGGAATGTCGGCGATGACTCGTTTGACGTTGACCAAGGCTGGAGAGGTCGTGCGCAGTTTGGTCTAATTGTGCAAGGCTACTCTCGTAATGCTTCACAAGGTTCTGGACTCGGTGACAATATCTTTGAGTTTGATGGTGCAGAAAACTCTGACGCTCAACCAAGAACCCGTGCTGCAATTTATAACTTTACCACGATTGCGAACACTGAATCTGGCGACGGCACGACCACTTGGAGAGACAACGCATCGGTTCAATTCCGAAACAATATCTTTATCGGTAAGGGAGACAAACTTGTTCGTGCTGACGGGGATGACGGAGACGGCTCTTCGGGATATGGTCATAACGGGACTCTGACGCTCGCTGAACGCTTTGAGGCTGACGCAGTAGGGTCGGACGGGATCGCCTACATCGACCCTGTGAACGCTGGTGCTTCGTCTATGATGAACAGCCTGTATCAAGCACAAACCGATGGTAAACTTGCAGAATTGTCAAACAATATCATCTCTGGTTTTGGTGATATTTCCGATGACCCATACTACGACATCGTGCCTGCGTCAATGCGTGCGACAAATGTTGAAATCGCAGAACTTCCGATTAGATTGTTGCAACGAGGACCGAGTGTGAACGTTGGTGGTAAGAGTGTGAATCCTGTTGTGTTAATTGACCCGACACCGATTGACTCTGCGATTATTACGACACCTGCTCCTGCACCTGCAAATGGTTTCTACTCTCCCGTGTCTTATCGTGGTGGTTTTGCTCCCGACGAAAACTGGTTGGCTGGTTGGAGTGCCGCTGATGAGTTTGGTTTCTTGTTTGGAACAAGTAGCGGCGACTGTGGGACTTGCCAAGGTGATGCTGATGGAAACGGTAAAGTTGAGTTTTGGGATTTAGTGGAGGTTCTTGCAAATTGGGGATGCGAAGGCTAATCAGAACATTTGTTGCTCCTTTGAGAATAACACCTAAATAGAGCATGGACGTATCAAAGTTTCCAAAGTTTCTTCGTGACCGCATCAAGAATAAAGGTCTTGGTGACGTTGTAAAAGAAAGTATTGAAACTTTGACATACGGTAGAGTTTCTCCGTGTGCGGGCTGTAAGCACCGGCAGGAGATTCTAAACGCTCTTCTTAGATTCAAGGAGTTGAATGATGCCGAGGCAAAACTTGAAGAAAAAGATGATAGTAGCGGGGATTGATTACTCGCTAAACGGACCATGTGTTTGTGTTTATCAAGGTGATGGTAATTTTGACTACAAACAATGTTCGTTCTACTTTTTGACAAACGTGAAAAGATTGGCAGAGGTTTACTCATATCGCTACTATGGTGAACTATTCAATGAATATGATCACGACTGTCAAAGATACAATTCAATCTCTGACTGGGCGGTTGATAAAGTTTTGGGCTGCGACTACGTTGGTCTTGAAGGTTACGCATACGGGGCATCGGGGCGTGCCACATTTCAGATTGCAGAGAACTGCGGGTTGTTGAAATATAAACTTTGGGAGGCAGGTATCACTGTTGACGTTATACCACCCACTAAAGTAAAGAAACACGCAACTGGTAAAGGTAATGCTGATAAGCGTAAAATGGTAGATGCGTTCGAACTCGACACTGGAGTAAATCTACAGAAACTCATAACGCCAAAACGGGCGAACATAGGCTCACCCGTTTCGGACATCGCTGATGCGTTTTATATTTGTAAGGCTGCTACCGAGGCTTACGAAAAAATTCAAACCAGATAAAAAACCCCACCGCTAGTATACTAAGTAGTACCAGTGTGGGGCTAAGGGTTTTTTTGAGGATTCGATCTCCTGAAGAGTCTGGTATCCCAAAGCATCACCAGCACCGATTGTGGTTCTGACTGGTTCAGATGCCGAATCTAAAGTGTGAATGATTTGTGGCTGACCGTCGATGCCAATGTCAACAAAAGGTTGCTTGACACTTTTTACGCTTGCACATCCCGCTAACATCATAATCAAAAGATATCTCATCGGGGGACTCTCTCCTTTGGTGTCTCCGTTCGCTGCATATGCTCACGAAGTTTTTTACGTCTTTCTCTTTTTTCAAGGAGCATTGGCTTTTTTGATTCCTCAATAAATTCCTCGTGAATTGTACGTTCGCATTCCATCACACCGAATTTGAAACCACCAATAACGCCGATTACCAAGCCTAAGAAAAAGGTACAGATTCTTTTTAGAATCACACAATCACATTTACATTCTGACATTTATTTTCCTCTCACGGCAGTGCCGAAGTAGAATCCTACAATAGTAACAAGGATTTGTCTATTCTCTTCTGTGTATAAATATCCCTCTACCGGAGTATATGTTCTAACATTGTCAGTGCCGAACAGACCGAGCAAGTCCCAAGACTTGTAGACGGTCATCTCATGCTCGACCACGGTGGTGATGCCGTCGCTGTAGGCGATGATGAACGGTGCGATGATCGTGCCAAACATAATACAAAGCACAATAAACCGGCGAACCAGTTTTCCTGCGTCGATTGAGACACGACTCACGGCAGCATCAGCATGTTCATTTTCTTTTTCTGCTTGACCCATCGCCATCTTGAATCTCTCTTGATCCTGTGCGCGTCGTTCAGCCATTGCCTTGAACAAGAAACCAGTCGCAGAGCCAGTTAGCAGTGATAAAAAGTCAGGTGATAAAAATTCCATTATTTTGCCTTTCCTTTAAAGTTTTTTTGAATCGTTTGCTCATGATGATTTCTCTGTGGTTTTGATCGATTGTGCTTAAGTCGATTGTCAGAGTTTCTTCGTCTGAGCATCGCCCGCTCTCCAGTTTCAGTATTCTGTATAACGACCGGACTTTTACTATTTCGCAAAGAATATTTTCTGATTGTGTCTACAACTTCCTCGTCACCCTCTTCTTGAATGTACGAGTTCCAACTTTCGTATTTGACCCGACCCACACTCATTCTTTCAAACATTGACGGCGAAACGTCAAAAATTCTACCTTTGAACTTTTTAAGTTCTTTTTTGTTTTTCTTGAAAAGAGGCATGTTCCTTCCGGATACCCTATCAAAAGAACCTGAAGTATCAGTATAAACAGCATCAACTCCGGAGGAGTTTGCGATTGCCTCTTCGTAAATCAGTTTGTATCCTGCTTTGATATATTCATCCATTTGGTCTTTGCTAACAATAAGCAACATTCCCCTTGGCTTACTGTAAACGATTATTTGGTTAGATTTTTTCTGTGATCTAAGAGTTGAAAGAGTTTGTCTAAGTTCAACAGGAAGAGATCTAATCAGGTCAATCGTTTCGGGAGATTGCACAAAGTAATTGCCACTGGTAGAATACATCGGATAATTTGAATCAGTGCTGTAAGCCTCTTCGTCAATAAACGCGGACTCTTTCACATACTCATCAAAACTTTCCTCAACGCTTTCAACGGGGTTGTCTTTATTGATATTATCAAGTGTTTTGCTCAACAAGTTTTGATCAACAGGCTGACTACCTAACAACTGTAGTTTGTGAAGGCGGCTGATAATTTTATTAAAGTTAGGCATCGATACTCCTTAGTGTTTTCACAATAGTCGGATCACAAGGAATGCTTTCGATGTCAATACCATCAAACTTCTTTTCCGGGCAATAGTTTAGAAACACTAAAAAAGTCTTAAGCGTTGGGTAATGTTTCTCATCACATCGATTAAAAAGCATTCTTGTTGTCGGCTCATTCCCAAACACATTATAAAGAGTAATCACATGATTCAATATTAGTCGTTCACGCAAAGTTCCAGTTGATTCATAACGATTAAAAAGACGTTTGATATATTTGAACTTATTAAAGTCTTCCTCAAACTCTTCAATACCAGTGCATGAGGGGTTCACATAATTGTTCATGGCGTAGGCGACGATATTAGAATCGTCTAATCTCAAAAAGTTCATTTTTATTACATCATAAATGTTGCGGTGATTCTATATCCAGATCCCGAGGGCATGAACATGAAAGAAAGTTTTCCTGATGGGAGTTCTTGTTCTTGCTTAACATCTCCCTCTGCACCAATCTCTCCACTAGCGACGATATCAGAGGCAGGTGGTTCCTCACCAATAACTCTGTCCATATACATCAAGGGTGTTTCATAAACTTCACCGCTTGTTGCAGCGTTTCTGATCGCGGCGGCATCGATTTCAAAATTAAGTCCTGTAAGATTCAATGCTGATCTGCCCCGAGTGAGTGCAGCAACGGGATCAAGTTTTGTGCCAGCCATCTCAGTGTTTAATCCACCAAGAATCTCGGACATATTACTTTTGTCAGCATACACTTTTCTAGAACCGTTTGCGAAAGATGCAAGATTAGTGCCAGCGATATCACCCACGTTGGTGGAGTCTGAACCAGTGTATGTGGTTGGACCGCTGTAGTATTCTTCGTTGACAGTTTGTCTGATTTCCTTGAAAGACTTCATCTCTACTCCTTGGTATTACTTGTTAAGATGCTTTTGAACCTCGTTTGCAAAAGCAGCAACATTAGCATTGGTAGCCTGATCATTTGTGTGCTTTTGCATATGTTGTGTGATGATTTTGTTTTTGTCTGAAAGAGTCACTGCATTTTGTTTGACATCATTAGCAGCATCAGAGATATGCTGTGGGGTGATATCAGTAGGTAATTCAACCTGCATTTTATTCTGATTCAAAATACCTTTCACAGTATCAGTAACAGATCTCAAACTATCATTATTATTAAATGGTCCCATTCCCATTCCACTCATAGTAAATCTCCTTTGAAGTATGTATCTGCGATTTCATTTACCTGTCCCGGTGTCAATCGCTTTCTCTTTTTAGTTAGTGCTGTAGTGCCTTCGAGATCACTAGAGGTATACTCTTCAAGTCTTTCTGTTTTGATGTATGTCTTCGCAGAATCAACAACAATATGAAATTGTTTCATGAAAGGCACACCCATAAGCACGGGCGTGGATTTTGTCCTTCTGTCATCAAGAGTAAACAAAGTTTTAGGATATTTGATTCCCATGAACTCCATATCAAGTTCAATCACTGGTCGCTTTTCACGAATTGTTCCTATCGCACCTTGTTCAATATTCAAGATTCGTTTTACATCATTCGTAAAGGTTTTACCACCATGAACCCAAGTGACCGTGCCATTTGACATATCGTAGGAGTCCGCATGAACTACATTATGTGCAGTATTGCCGGTGTCAAACTTTGCAACTAATTTACCTATACCATCAACTTCAACGATTTCTCTTCTTCCAACCGTTGTGGGAGGATATTGCCAATTTTCTTTGTCAAGGATTTCATCAACAAACTCACCGATGATGTTTTTTCGAAGTGCTTCCTCAACGTTCTTTGAGCCGGGTGAAGTATTCACTTCCAACACGAAAGGCTTTCTACTTCTTTTTTGTATTGCGATATCAACACCACAATAGTAACAACCCATAGCCTTCGCCGAACTGATAGCCATCTCTTTAATTTCATCAGAAATGTCTGCCTCGTTTACATTTGCACCCAAAGATGCATTGCTACGGAAGTCGTTCTTGACCTTTTCTCTATTCATCGCCCCGATGACTCGACCGTTCAAAACCAAAACTCTAATGTCGCCGTTGAGCGGAAGAAACTGTTGAATCAGCAACTCTTCATCGGCGTTGCTTTCAAAGAATGCTGAAACTGTAGACTTAAGAGATATTTCACTGTCAATGATAAACACGCCCTTGCCACCAGCACCGGATACTGTCTTCAGGACAACAGGAAACTTGCCTCCGACCTCTTCGTGTGCAGCCAAAGCGAGATCGGGATCAGTAATGATGCTAGTTTTAGGCGTTGCGATACCTGCCTCATCGAGCATGATAGACGTTCTAAATTTATCATGACAGGCTTCAATCGCATCAACAGAGTTTACAATAAAGAAACCCGCACTTTGCAATTGAGAAATATTGTCAAGTGTTCTATTTTGTTTACCCACAACTCGAACCACAATCACAGTATCGAATCGATTCGCTGTGAACTCTTCTTTATTCTTGTTGCGGATAGTAAAGTTTCCGTTGCTCTCTTTAATAACTCTGGCAGCAGGAGCCTCGGCGACGAAAACTTGATTACCTTTTTTATCACATTCCTCAACAATACGCTTTGCTGTTCCCTCATCGCCGTCATTCGTAAAAATCACCACGCGAGTTTTTGTCTTGGGCATTTGTGATTCTTCAACAATATCACCACCTCGCACACCCATTCCTTTACGAACAGCATCAAAAAGTTTTCGTGAAAGTGTATCATTTGTGGTAGACGGAACACCAAGTTTAAAGTTTCTCAAGTTCCCTTCAGCGGCGGCGGCTCTCATCTTTGAAGCAGACATGCCGCTAACATCCTTGGCATCGGGATCACGCTGTCCGGCACTCACAACATCAAATGTATCTAAATCGAATGACTTGTCTGGATCTGGATGATTGACGTAGGGTCTGACGGTTCTCTCAAACTCATCAGTTCTATCTCCACCGACAACAACGGTAACGTCTTTATAGCCCTCGTCGGCTAGATACCCGATAGCCTCAAAGATTGTGCGTATCGCAGGATTATAAATAACATTAGCATTCTTAAAGAATGCGTTCATAAATTTGTTTTTAGTTTTCGAGTCGAGCGGGTTCTTTCGCTTATCTTGAGAATGACTGGCGAATACGAAGTTGTCGGCTCTCCGCTTCTTTGCTTCTCCGACAACCTTAGAAATCAAAAGTTCGTGTCCCGAAGTGGGCGGATTGAAACGCCCAAATGTAAGAACTGCTTTTTTGTTTGAGCGTTCCTCACTGAGTCCATGACGATCCACTCCGATATTATTCGGTTTCATAGTTGATCACCTCCCCGGCTAGTTAGGAACATCCCCCACTTCGGGACAGAACAATTACTTGTTCCAAGGCAAGTATGACCTTGCCCATTCCCAAAGTGGTTTACCAATCAAAGCACCAAGTGTAAACGTGATGAGTGTGTGAGCAATAAATCCGTAAGTCGTAGTTACAAAATCCATAAGAATCTCCTTTGATTGGTTACTTTATTTAGTCAGACTTCTTCTTCGAAGTTTTCTTCGAAATTTTCTTTTTAACCTTTTTCTTAACTTCCTCTACAACCTTCTCGACCACAGGCTCAGGACCGTAGCCAAATTTACGAAGCATCTTTCTTCCGTAAGCGTTGGTGCATTTTGAGTAGTTACCGATAAATTTTCTATATTCCTTTGGCAGTCTCATTTGGTTTTTCTCCTAGTTGCCTTTTTCTTTGGTTGCGGTTTGGGTGCTGGTTTAGTTTCCTCAACAAACCAGCAAAGACCTCGCCAGATAAGTTTGAATGCGTTTCCCACTCTCACAGTAAAACTCCATACTCCTGCGGCAATTGTTAAAAGTGCCGCCCTAAGATCATCTTGAAATTTTTCTTCAAATCTTCTACCATCACCTTTTTTCATTTTGTCCAATCCTTTGATACTGTAAAGTTTGCACGGGAGAACTCCATTCGATCAACAAGTTTCACGGCTTTACCTGTGCTATCAATTGCCACAAATCCTTCGGGATCGGTGACTTTATATCCATCATCAGTTCTAATGAATGACGGCATTGTATTTAGTGCTTGAAGTTTTCCTAAGATGATACCCTTTGCCCTTGCGAGATAGTTGTGTGCAGTGAAAATTTGATCAAGTCCACGGCTAATTTTTTTGAGGTAAGCCATATTCTGTCTCTCTTCTTCTTTTACTCGCTCTTGTGCTTTTGCTGTTTTTAAAGATGTGATCTTAGTTGCAAATCTTCCTTTAACAAAAGCAGCCAAACCTTTCACATCACCTTTGTCGATGCCAGCACGAACGTTTGCGTTCAAGTAAATCTTGATGATGTCTTTCATCGGAGACTTTACAATATCATCAATAAGTCTTTTATTTGATTTAGTGATTCTCTCAGTGCCTTTGATCAAGCCCCGAAGTGTCTCTGTATCCTTTGCGGTGAGTGTTGCCCTACCTGATAAATCACGATAAGAGGCATCTTGAAACCAAACATCATTTGTTTTTCTCAGCCCAGAGACATCAGCACCAAAAGATGCTTTGAGATCTGCAATAGTGTCCCCTGTGTAGGTTGTATGAAAAACAATGCCAAGTTTGGCTCTATCAACCACGTTTGCAAGATCCGAATCAGATGGCACTGCATAGGTAATCGTGTTTGGGGTGAACGCTCTGTAAGACTTACCATCGATGTTTGTCGTTGAAACATCGTCAGTAAAAAGCATGTCTCCTTGCAGCACACCTTTGATGTTTAGTTTTGAAAGTTGACTAAGTGCAATCTTTAGTTTATCGACAAGACCGCCTGAGTGATTTGCTTCGATATCTTCATCGGTGTAGTTAATCTTTGGTGTTTTGTTGAACAGTGACTTCGTTG
>VMHT01102683.1_pt1 | contig 15396 bp, 13 predicted proteins | sample 4693611 | NCBI WGS metagenome assembly VMHT01 (sample SAMN12280063, study PRJNA550983) | marine metagenome | isolation source: seawater sampled from same location over 5 years 0.02-0.2 micron viral filtrate | place: USA: collected off the coast of southern California halfway between the port... ... | reverse complement strand
GATTTTGTTACTGTACCCAGTGAATAAATTATTCAATATCATAATATTTTTATTACCATATATGGTAAGGCAAAAAATATTATGAAAAAATCATTAAATCTTGTGATAGGTATATCACGAATATTTATCAAATGAATAAGATTTTTATATGTTCAATTAGTCAGGCGGTTATACATACATAGAACCTCCGCCGTTCAATATTTTTCACACCATCTAGCGTCACAGACCTTACTGTATATATATATATATTAATAATGTATAATAATGTATAATAATATACATATTGTTATAATTTGAATTTTATTTTTTTAATTTATATATTCTATATATAGGGAGTTGAAAATCTTGTAAACATTAGTAAGTTTAACATAATCGTACATACACATAATAGATATTGAAATAGTAAAATACTAAATATTAAATTAAATTTTGAAGTTTTAATGGTCTTGTAATTTTCATTTGATTTTCATTTCATACTTAGAATAGGAATAACTTATATATAATAGGAATACACTTTATTTAATGTTGTTTTGAAGAGTAATTAGGAAGAGGTGAATTGAATAGTATCTATACCCCTCAGGTATTCAAATTAAATTTTGATATAAAATAAAGTGTATTCCTATAAGTTATATATATTAAATAAGTGATATAGAGAGTTTGCGTTATTGTATATTATAATGAATACCGATAATGTCAAAGAAGTTCTCCTAAAAAAATGCGTGGAAGAATCGTTTAATTATGCGAATACAGGACCTCAGGACGGACAAGAACATTGGTATGAAAATAATATGAAAAAAGAGTTCAAAGATGTGTGTGATGCTGTACGAGAGAACCAAGAACACGGTGATAATTATCAAATGTATAAACTAAAAACAGGAGTAGGACTCGGAGCAGTACGAGCATATGCTGCGGTATGTAAACTACTAGATGGAAAAACCTATTATGAAAATCAAGATGAAAGTGATTCAGGTATTCACGAACGTGTAGGGCGTTTTTATCTTCTTCCTGAGATGATTGAACCTGTATTTTGTCCTCTGATTTATCATATGATTCGTGACCCTAAACAAATTATGACAACAAAATGTGATTTTGATAAAATCCAAGAACAATTTGTAATTCATAAACTATACGAACAACAAGATAAATGTTGTGATATGCTAGATGAAGACCTTATTTTTGGTATGGAAGAAGAAGTAAATGAGTTTCTAGAAAATACACCTTATTCAATGATTAAGGAATTATACAAAGAACTACCAGCATATCAAAAGGTAATGTATAACTTTGAACATCTAGTAGATGAAGAGATGGAAGAAGAAGGCGAAGTCATTTTTTCTGAAACATTTACTGATAAAGATGGGAATGAATGTAAAGGAGAAATTGTAAAAATTGTTCATCGTTGTAGTTGTGATATGGATTCAGTAAAGAAAATTTCAATGAATAAAAAAAGAAAAGTTAATAAATAAAATATATAGTAATATATATGGAGATACCATTTTGTGAATTATGTAATATACAATTGGAAGATAAAAATGATTATGTATGTAAAAAATGTTTTGAGATTCTTATGGAAGAATGTTTTCCAACAGAACCTGAACAAAAAAAGAGAAAAAGAACTTAAACACAATTTATTCAATTACTTATGTGAAAACATCATTGCTCCTATAACTCAGTTGGTTTTAGAGTGTTCCGCTGTTAACGGAGAAGTCCTAGGTTCGAATCCTAGTGGGAGCGTTTTAATAAAATTTATATGATAATATATTTACATATATTATTATGTCGTGGAAAACAAAATACAATAAAAAGTATAAATTTGATAATGATGAATCACATTCTATAGCAGATATGGCGAAGACTACAGGTATTAAGAAATCAATATTACAGCAAGTATATAACAGAGGTTCAGGGGCGTGGTCGAGCAATCCGTCCAGCGTTCGAACAAAAGATGGAAAAAAAACACAAGGTGTAGCAAAAAATAAAATGTCTAAGGCACAATGGTCTTATGCGAGAACGTATGCGTTTATTATGGGAAATCCGAAACAAGTCGGTGAAGGAAAACCTGATAATGATTTATGGAAAAAAAGAAAATAAGTTTTGAAGTTTAAATAAACATTTAGAATTTTTATATTTATATAAATTATATGTCGCAAATATTCAGTGCCTCAGAAATTCAACATCTTCCTCAGAGCGTTCTCTCTGTAAAATCTAAAAATGGTCTAAACGCCGCCTCAACTGCTGGTTCGTCGCCAGTACTTGATTTTGACCTACACGGTTCAATTGGATATTATCTCGCATCGGATGTAGTACTTTCATTTGATTATGAATATACTTCCACTGATGGCGTTGCTTATAATATTCGTCCTCAAAATAATATGGGATTAGGCGGTATTATTAATCAGATTAGTATTTATAGTCTACAAGATGGCGTTCTTCTCGAAGAAGTACAAGACGCTCATATTCTCAACGCTCTTCTTATGTCGCACAATAATGGAAGCGACCAAGATGTCCAAGACGGTACATTTAAACGTATGTCGGTGACCGAATGTTATACCAATGATTTCCAAGAAATTACTCCGTTTGTTTCTCCGAACGCCCAACCTGCGACTCCTACTGTATCCAACACAGGAAACGCTACTTACCAATCTCAAAAAATTCAATTACCGCTTCGTCTATCGAGTCTTCTCAACAGCGACCAAGTGATTCCTCTAGGGGCATTAGGAGGTCTGCGTATCCGTATCCAACTCAATCCTCCGTCGGTATTCAATATGCTACACGGTGATGATGTAGATGGAAATGTTGTTGCTCTTGGAAGTGCTGCTAATGTTTTTGAAATTGCTCCTGATTCAAACACTATGGTTTTTGGTAATTATTTCATTTACCAAGCACCTCTTGGAAATCATTTTTTTACAGGAACACCAGCAGGTGGAGCAGCATCGAATCAAACTATGACTAATGGAAATTATGCTGACCTTGCTGCTCTTGTGGTTGAAATTAATGCTCAACTTACTACTATGGGACAAAATGTAACTTGTGCGGTAGATGCGGCAAATCCTACTACACGAATTATTTTCACAAATGGAAATGCTGCTAATGTAACCTTAAGTGGTTCTTTTATTCAGCGAACAGTAACAGGACAACTAGACGCAGCAGGTCCTAATTTAGTAGTTACTGCTGGTGCTTCGAGTGCTTCTCTTTTTGTTTCTCCTGTTTTTGTGAATATTCCAAGTTTCTTAGGTGGTGCTGCTGCTCTTGCGACTCATCTCAATGATTCACTCACCGCAGCACTAGGTTCAAATGATATTGTATTTACTGCTCCTGTTTTTGACGCTGCTACTGAAACTTGGAACTCTACTGTAGACCAAACTGATGCTAATATTCCTGAAATTGTAATATCAGGAGATATTACAAGCAGTGCTGCGTTATTCTCAGGGGGATTAACCATTCCTGCTGCTGCTGCTGACCCCAATGCTGTAGTAATGACCCCACGAGGTAGTCCAGCAGCAACTACTCAACTTGTTCTTTTACACGATTCTTTTTATGTAAATAATCCTAAATCTCTTAACACCTGCCCATTTAAAATTGGAACTGTTCTTGAAGGATTTAATACCGCTGGGGCAAGTATAGGAATCACTCCTGCTATTACACTTATGGAAACAGTACTAGGAGGTGTCCGACTTACATTTGCTGCGGATGTACCTGTTGCGATTCGTACCAGTGCGACCAAAGTAACAATGAAAACTGTCATTGCGGATGAAAGTGTCATTCAATATTCTATGAAAAATATTGCTCTTGAAATACCTGTAATCACGCCTCCACCTAGTTATGTTCTTGCTCTTCAAAAAGCAATGAATAGTGCTGAAGGTATGAAATTAGATATGAAAGGATACCAACTTGTACGCTCGAATGTACAAAGTGGAACAACCCTTGCTTCTATGAATCTACCATTTGTAGCGACACGTGCGAAAGGTATTGTAAGTATTCCTCACGTGGTGGGTGCTACAAATTACACAAGTCGAAATGTTGCGAACAATCTTGATTTTCTTAAAATTAGTCAATACAATTACGAATACTTTGGAATTAAACATCCTGCTCGTTCCATCGATTGTAATAAAGCACGTCTTGGTAGTCTATCTCAAGAACTTATTGCGGAACAACATAAATCTTATGATTATTGTATGCCCCATAAACTTCTTTCTTTTGATGGTTATAAAGACCTTTACAAATCTAAAACATTCTTTCTTGGGCGTAATCTTGCGATTCATAATACTACTTTCAATACAATTAATAGCAATCTTAATCTAACAATTGAATCGACTAGCACAGATGGAGGTGCTGCGAATGCTTACAACGTAAATCACTATGTTTCTGCGGTACATAGTCTTGTCCTTCGTCCTGAAGGAGTGATGCTTGAGAAATAAATAGGAATACACTTTATTTTTAATGATTTTATATATTCAAACCTATGGGTATATAAATTCAATCCTAACTACTCTTTCATAATTACTCTTTAAAACTATAAGAAATAAAGTGTATTCCTATATTATAAATATTATTCCTATTATGAAGAAAAAGTATTTTAAAAAATATTAATCTATAATATATGCCGAAATTAATAAAAGTTGTAAAATCAGATGTAAAAGGAAAAAAATTATCCGCCTATTTTGATGTAGGTGGAGGCAAAGAAAAAAAAGTAAATTTCGGAGATTCCAATGCTATAAGTGATTACACAACAGGAGCAAGTGATGAAAAAAGGGCATCCTATCGTGCTAGACATAGTAAAGGAAAAGGAAGTTTATCTTCACCTATGACACCTAAATCATTATCCTATTACATTTTGTGGGGTAATAGCAGAAGCAAAACCGCAAATATTTCGTCGTTCAAAAAACGATTTAATCTATGAAAAAACATTAAATATTTATAACTAAATAAAATTTTAAATATTTAATGTTTAGTAATAATATATGTCGTCCAATGTCCAAATGTCAGGTATGGGTAATGGAAAACAAAACTTTCGTATTCGTCCTTCTAATGCTCCTTCTGATGGTATCTTTGCTCATCAAGGGCAACCAGTTCTTACCTTTGAACTTCCAAATTCTAATGTTCTTCTTGACCCATCTAAACTACGCCTCGTTGGAAAATTCCGTATTAAACAAGGAACACTAGGAGGTGCTGTAGAAGGTGATAAAATACGTCTAGACCAATATCTAGGTATTAACTCGTGTTTTGAAAATGTTGCGTGGAGTTCTAAAATGAGTCGGTCTGTCATTGAGAAAGTAAATAACTATCCTAAACTTATTAATTCCATACGTCCTGCTCTAAGCAGTACACAAAATTATCAATCCAATCTTCAAGCAGAATCTATCGCCACACAAAATATTGATTTTGCTGATAATGCTTACGGATTTGTAGCATCAGGCGGTGAAGGTGTACCTATTGGTGTTGATTTCTCTACCAGTATTTTTACTGGTCTTACAATGGCGAGTGGTAACCGTTTACCACTTATGAAACTAGGAGGTCTTATGTTATCGATAGACCTTTCACCTAATGAAGCGGTATTCACAAGTACTAGTGCGTTAGTAACACCTCAATACGAACTATATGATTTATCTCTCACAGGTGAATATCTAGTACCTTCTGCTGAAGAACGAGGTGCTATCGCAGGTATGGAATCAGGAGAAGTTGAAATGAATACTTTTACATCTTTATTTAGTATTCTACAAAGTTCTCAACATAATAGTGTATTTAATCTAGGACTTCGTGAACTAGTAAGTATTTATTTTTCTTTTGTACCTGCGAATTACATTAATAATTATTCACACAATCAGTTTCAATGCCTTAGAATCTCTAGCAATGTAGCAGGAGGAGATGCGAGTTCCGAACAAATCACAAAAGTTAATTTCCTTCGCAATGGTACACAAATGCCTTTTCTGTTTGACCTTGATGTTCTTGATAAATCGAATGAGTCACAACTTCAACGCTACTATTTAATGTCGCTTAAAAAACTAACTGATATTAGTCGAACTGCGATTGATGGAAATATCAATGACGTTAGAACTGCTATTGGTTCTACTGGATTTACACAATCTACTGTAAATCAACTAGATGTTCTAAATAAAGAGAATTATGTTCTTGGATGCCCTTATGATATGCTTGGAAATTACTCAGGTGCTGATTTCTCGAATCAACCACTTACAATTAATATTGATTCTGCTCTAAGTGATGCGAGTCCTAATGCTGTATATCTATACGCTCTTGCTAAAACTATGGTATCTTATTCGCCGTCAGGAATTTCCGTAAGGTCGTAAACATAAAATGGAAAATGTTTAATTCTTAATTGATGTACCGCTTCAATTGCGTCTTCTTCAGTATAACAACGTTTTGAATAAGATTTACCATTAGGTTCAACACGAGCAATAAAACATTGATTCGTAGAATCCCAACAATAACCTTTACACTTCGTATTCTGAGAATTCTCAGCATTTGTAGCAACTCTTAAATTTACAATTCTATTATCATTACGAATTCTATTAATATGGTCAATTTGTAATTTTTTATTGTTCATATCCCACTCAGGAAAAAATGCTTTATAAATAAAACGATGGACACGAATATGTTTTTTTTTGATAGTTGTTAATTCATAATTTTTATGACTAAGATAAGTACGTTTTTTTATCCATCCTTTAGAAGTTAATTTATAAATTTCACCTGATGTATTCACTTTAAATTCCATATTCATAAATGTAATAAATTTATAATTCTCCATCCCTATATACAATGAATGATAACGTATCTTTAAGTTATTATTTTAATAAATAGAGTTTGAAGAAAAACATATGAATAAAATATATAATAATATATATATGGAATTACCAAGCGAACTGCGTTTCGAAAACTTATCGACACCTCATAGTGCTAGTCTTCATACAACAAAAACTCAACCTGTATCTTTTTCGCAGCAGCAAGTTAGATTTGAAGTACCTCGACAAGGTATTTTAAATTCTACCGCTATTATTGAATGGTCGTTTAAATCTACAAATTCTGTTCAAGGACACAATTTTCCTTTAGGAATCGGATGTCTTGCTAACATTGAACGAGCAGTATTATCTACACAAAGTGGGCGTGTTATAATGGATAACCGAAATTTTGCGGAAAAACAAGTATGTGAAGAAGTTTTCCGTGATGCTGAATACTCTCATTTCCTTGCTAGATATCTTAATCTTTCTAACTCTACTTTTGCTTACACTAGTGAAAGAGAATCGACTGGTGCTAATGCGTGTGTACGTTTCAGTGGCGAACCTAAATCGGTAATTGGCGAACCATCGCCATACGGTCGGCGTTGGACTACCCCAAAAATTATTAATCTTGGAGGAACACATTCTCCAAGTGGAGCAAATCACGGAACACCTGCTGCTGTCCAACAAGTCCGTGTATCGATTCAACAATTATTTCCTTTTCTTTACGGAGTACAATTACCTGTAAATATTATGGAACAACTTTACATTGATATTTATTGGAAACAAGATGATTCTGAAGGAAAAGTTGTTGTAAAACGTGGTACTGAAGTGTATGCTGCTGGTGGTGTAGTTCAACAAGAAGATTGCTTTTTACTTTCAGACCATATTGTATATGACGACCCAGCAGTAATGGACAAAATCTCTGCTCAACAAGAATCTCAAGGAGGTCTTTCGTTCTCGTACAAAGATTATGTAGTACAAACTATTTCGTCTGCTGCTCCTGCTGATGCTACCATTCAACAATATGAACGTGAACTAGGATGTTCTAATTATAAACTCACAGACCTTCGTAATATTGAACTAAAAAGCACCGCTGGTTCTTCGCTTGACCTTCTAGGTCGTTATTATTCCGATGGTGACAATATTCGTTCTCTACAACTTTCTCTCAATGATGCGAATTTCAACCCTGATAATAATAACACTCAGATGGAAAATTACAGTTCTCTATCAGAACTCTATGATGTAAAACCGTACATTCCTCGTCCTATGTACTGTAATATCGCAGGACAATTTGACGGTGCTGTACCAAATGGTCAACAAACTTTTGCTCTTGGGGGGCAAGTATTCAATGGTAAAGACCAACTTGTTAATGTTGGTGGTAAATTTAATCTTCTTGGGTACAATCTACAAGATGATGCTGGTCGCCCTTTCCAAATGGGCAATACACCAGTTCGACTTTTCTACAAAAAAACTCAAGGAGGAACAGGTACATCCAATCCACAAAAAACAATTACCGAAGGTTCTCTTCAATATTATTTCTTAGGTTTTATGCGTTCATTTATGGTTGCTCCAAGTGGACGAGTCGTAACTTCGGAATTTGATTAATTGAATAATTATTATATAATATTATATCTACTAATATTATATAATGGAATATGCGGATGAACTAGTCATTGAGGCATCTGTTAAACAATCTCAAGTAGGAAATGGTACGAGTACTTGGACAACAACTACTCCATCCATTATTTTAAATGAAGGAGATGTTATAAAAACCATAGGTTCGTGGGTATCAGTACCCAACAGTGGTGAAAATTCTATAGAAATATTTGATAAATCTGATTCAACAAATTCAATTGTAGATGCGTCATTTAAATTTTCATATTATAAAACAATGGATACAAAAAACGTTGTAGCATTTCCATATCATTCTATAAAAATAACAGAATCTGATGTGGTAGGATATGGATATACAATAACACTTCCTCGTGGAGAAGATGTTGGTACAGGTGCGAATGTAGAACATTATTCGAATGTTCCACAAATTCAATCTTTTCCATCCAATAGTTTAAAAAATATTACAGAAGCGTGTTTATATGATGATATCTTACACACCCCAAATACCGATAAATATGATGGTATTGAAACTTATAAAAATTTTATGATTAATTCTCAATTGAAACAAGGTATTCGAGATGTTGTCAATACAGGAAATCGCTATACACTTATGTATAAAACAAGTACAGGACGTTATGATTTTGTTCAACGTGAAGTGAATTTAAAAATTCCAAAAGGATTTTATACACCTGATTCTTTAGCAAGTTTTATGAGTGAAGAAATGAATCAAGTTTATTTTAATGATACAATCAATGGATTGAATGAAACAATGAGTAATAATGGAAGATATTTTGTAGGAATGACACCTGTTGCTCTACCTCAACTGAATTTGACGAATGGAAAAGATGATACAACTGAGATTGGTTTAGTATCTCATCTAACATCAAATGCGATTACTTATGGATGTGGTCTATCAAAAAACATTTCAGGAAAAATAACATTAATTGCTAGTCAATATACAAACAATGTCACTTATATGAGATACCGATTTGAACCAGCAACAGACCAAGACAAGCAAGACTTCGAATATATGCGATTAATGGTAAATCAATATTGCGATGTCAACAGCGGTTGGTATGCTGAAACAGGACAGACCTACGCTGATACTGCCCTTGCTGGATATACCTTTCATTTATATAATGCTATCTATGATGGAAATGGTATCAATCAATATATATTTGTAAATACATCAAATCCATATGATGATGGAAGAATTACATTTGATGAAGATTATTTTTATTTTTCTACAACACGAAGTGATACGAATGATAAAACTGGCGAAACAGATGTTACTGCTTTATTAATTGGAAACGCTCCTGTGGATTATAACAATCTTACACCATTGAATGAATTTAATGAAGTATCACCGATAGGTATGCCTGTCTATGTAGGAACAAAAGAAAAGATAACAATGAATGGAAATACTGCTTATACTTGTGGAAAATCTGCGTTCAATTGGTTTGCTTCAAGAAATGATGAAAGACCTACAGATAACGATTTAACAGAAATGACAGGAAATACTATATTAGATTACGAACACGGTAATAAATATAATGGAGCAACCAATGGTAATTATAATCGCTGGTCTTTGAAAAATGATGAAGAACCTCCTGCGTTTTCTGACCCTGACGATATTAATCTACAACCTATATTAAGAAAGTATCCTAATTTTATGAAATATGGAATGGAACTTGGTGTTCCGAGTGTGAATGTTATGAATGGTTCTATTGATACACAACCTATATATCCTGTTGAAATGAATTTAACATTAACTACACTAAATCCAGCACAAGATGACCAAACTGGAAATGTAGTCGTGGAAAATGCTTTTACAATTAATAGAATTTCTCAATGGTATAATTTTATACAAGCACAAGTAGATGATGGACTGATAGATGTAACACAAGGTTTAGCATATTCTCATTTTATGTTAGAAACATTTGTAATTCCATTAGGTAATGATGAACCAAAATCTACATTAGGAAGCGATAAGTATTTAAGAAATCGTCCTCGTGGAATGATAATCTCATTTGATTATGAAACATTTATCAATAAAACAATCACGGATGATTACTACTGGGGATTTCCAAATAATCAATTTATGACTATTCCATTAGTATCATTTGTAAAAGAAAAATATTTTCAATCATTCGGTTCAAGCACACAAGGACTAAAAGATTATGATTATGTGGAAAGTGTAGCATTTTCCGTTCAACCGCTCCTTAGAATTAATGCGAACGCTACATCATTATCACAAATAAAAACAGGATATAATGGGACAGTGGTATTTGGATTTGGTTATTCTCATCTGAAATTAGGTTGGAGAAATTTCACATCTATGCTATGTTCTTATGAGATGGATACACAAGATAAAACAAATGTAATGTTCTGCGGTTCAAGCAGAAGTGATTCAACTTATAATAATAGATTATTCATAGGTGCTAGAACTCCTGAATTAAATTATGATACAACAAGTCAAAAATTTTATTGGAATATGTTTTATACTCCACAACAATTATTTAATGAATATAATCAAGGTATTCAATCCGCCCAACCTTCATTACAACCTAGCGTTCAAGAACCATTCACGAATCTTATGGGATTTCCTGCTCCTAATTATTCCGTAGATGATAGTAATATATATTCGGTATCCTATCCACTGAATGATAATCAAGGTGTAGATATTATTCAATATAACAAAAATAAACAAAATTTATATAATGATGGATTAATTATACTAGCACCTGAAATATCGAAACATAAAACATTATTAAATACTGCTTGTGCTATGAGTGGGTACATCACAGGGAATGAATATGAATATCTTTTTCCTGTGGATAATGATTTTACAACAAGAATGTTTTGTTTTGACCAAGATTGTAGATATAATACATTCGATGGAGGTACGATAACTAATACACATACAACAAATGCTTATAATTTTAATCGTCCACCTGATGATGTACAAACAGACTATGAAACAGACCCCTTTTTAGATACATTATTAGTGTCCTATGGATGGGGTTGCTTTCCTACAGATTTAGGTTTTATTGAAAGAAAATATGAAGCAGGTACAATACGCCCTGACCCTGAACTCATATATGACACAATGTGTGGGGTTCAGGTATATGATTTCGGTGATTATAATCGTACAAATTGGGACACATCTCTATGGAAAACATTAGGTTTTGAACTGACAGATATGATGCCGACACCTTTTCAATATTGTAATCAACTAAGAAATTTTACAAGTAATTTTTTGACAGATATAACATTAAAAACTTCATCGTATCCTATGCGGACAGATGGAGATTTATTGACAAGTGGATTTATTTCCATTACACAAAATATTGTAGGAGGTTTAAATTATACCATACAAATGCCGAATACAAGTTTTATCAATGAAGGAGGATTAGTAGGTGTCAATAATTTATCAGAAAAAATAATATCCTATATTGGTAATAATCCAATTAATGACCATACACAACCAGCACAAGTAGATTTAACAACAGGGACAGTCATAGGAGAATCAAGCAATGGTGCGAGTTTATTCAATGGACAATTGAATGAAAATCCATTTTTTATTGAAGTGAGTTCAACCGATTATGGAACAAAAATATATTCTAGCGGTTTTTCCAGCAAATTAGATAAACCATTCTTTTTAGTAAGATGCTCGGTTGTAGATGATAACTATAAGTATTTGAATAATGCGACTTCTCAAACAATTATGCCTGTAGTGGCGATAGCATCGAAACAATATGGACAAAGTGATTATTTTTATAGTGATGACATAAGTAATCTAACCTATACCAATCATAGAAAAAGAGTTGTAAATGAATTCAAAGTATCTATAACCAATCCTGATGGAACACTAGCAAATACACTAGGTGATGATTCCACAGTATTCTTTAAAATTGTAAGAAAATCTCAAGAACCTGATGATATTGTAATACCTGAAGACCCTGCTATTTATCAAGATATAGAGCGTGTTGAATCATTGATAAAAGATAAAAAATTATATCAAAAAGAAATCAATGATTTTTTAAATGGGGGTCTTTAATTTTCTACACGCTTTTGAATGTTGATGACGCCATAATGAATTAGGATGGTCTTTATAAACAAAGATACCACACATACTACAAGTATCTCCTGAAATATCACTAGGTTTCCAAGATTCACCATTAGATAATCTAACAAGAACTCTGTCATTATATGAACCTTGTATATAATATCTATTCCAGTTTATTTCTGAATCTTTCCACCATTGCCCAGTTTCACTTTCTCGATTCCATTCTAATTGTTTCATTCTCCAGTAATGATTTGTAGGACGACCATCCATACTATATAACTTATAACATTATGTTTAAGTGATGAATCTATATATATTATAATAAGTACACAAAAATAATATATATAGTATATATATGAACTTTGATACTTATATTAGTCATACGAATCTTTCTGAAAATACGAAAAAAACATATAGTATGAATTATATAAACTATCTAGAACAATTTGAAAATGGAAATAAAATGATTACAAAAGAATTAATTCCTGCGGTGGTTGAATACATAGGGTCATTAGATAAATCAAATAATACGAAAATGATGTTAATTGCTATTCTTATCAATCTAATGAATTTTAGTGGATATTCAACGGTAGATATTAAAAAAATCCAAAATAATTTATTTGAAACAAAAAAGAAAGAAACTGTTACAAGAAAGAATGAAAAAGAGAAGGTATTACCATCTAAAAAAGCAATTGAATCATTTAATAAAAAACAATTGAAAGAAGAAAACTATAGGAGTTATATTATTAATTATCTTTTATTAAATTTTAATGTAAGAAATATGGATTTAGATGTTGAAATTATCTTCAAAAAAAAAGATATGAATGATACAGATAATTTTCTTTTAGTAAGAGCAACCGATGTAATTTACATTAGAAATAATTATAAAACCTTTAAAAACTATGGGAAAAAGGTATTTAAAATCCGCAGTCGTCCATTTACACGAGCGTGTCAGAGATATGTTGAGAATGGTGAAACTACACTATTTAAAACAAATTCTAATTTAACATATGAAGTTAGTAAATACACATATGAAGGTTTATCAGAAAGTGATTATTTAAAAATTGTTATTGATAGTATTGATTTTAATAAAGATTTCAGAAAGTTAGATATGATTAGCGAACGACGAGGTACATCAACATCTGTATTAATTTCAGAATATTCAATTAAAGTTAAATAAAATGTCAAAAAAATTGAGATGTAAATTATTCAAATACTTTTCAAAAAAATTAAAATAAAATGTCAAAAAAATTGAGATGTAAATTATTCAAATACTTTTCAAAAAAATTAAAATAAAATGTCAAAAAAATTGAGATGTAATTATATATATATTTATATATATATATATTTATGGGTATCCTTCTTCAAGTTTTTCAGGTGAAATGGTATTATATACTCTTGTACATTTATTTACATTTACAAATTTATCTTTCATTTTTTTCCCTTGTCCCCACGAATAATAACTTCCGTTTTCTATAAAATGATACTCTTTATTTTTAGTTTCCATTAAACGATTTATTTCATATGGTTCAATTAATACTTTATGTTGAGTTCTTTTTTTTACATATCCGAAAAACTTTTTATATTTTGAATAGTCATTACACCTTGCTGTGCTAGAAGTATATAGTACCATATCACCTTCTTCAAGAGCAAAATCAAATGTTTTTCCATTATTAAAACTTCGCCTACCTGTGATATAATCAATTGTTGCTTTACTTACACTTTGTTTATTTTTGTTTCCGTGTGAAATTTTATAATCATCATCAACATCAACATCACATTCATTTGTAAAGAACATATCCACATCTATTTTATAATGTGGAGAATTCCGATTCATAAGTTTATTCCAAAGTTCATCATCATCAAATGGGTTCATTGTTGAGATAGGATTATTGTTTTGGTTGATATCAATTTTATTTTGTTCCATTGTTGAGATAGGATTAAGAAAACTATCCATATCAATTTTTATTTTAATTGAATCGCTGGTCGGAATAATTGAAGTCATCATTCCTATTATACTATATATAAGTTAGTGTTTTTAAGTTAGTTTATATATACTTTATAAGTTATTGAACACAATGACAAAAAAATTGAATAAAAAAATTTATTCAAATACTTTTCATAAAAAATTGAAATAAGTATTTGAATAAATGGGACATAAAAAATTGAATAAAAAAATTGAGAAATAAATTTATTCAAATACTTGCGACGCACAATAGGAATAATATTAAATAAACTTGTATTGTTTTGAATGTGAATATAATGCCTTGCGAATAGCAATGACCGCTATTTCAATGCGAGTTGTGTCTTTTACACCTGTTTTTGTAGCAATTCCTTTTGTTCTGCGAATAGTTTTACATTTACGAGTTTGTTGATGTTCTGCGATATTTTGAACGATTGTATTACATCTTACACAAATTTTATATCCACAAGATAATTTTTGAGCATCTGACAGGGTAATAGTGCGACGAGTCGGCATTTCTGCTCGTCGTACGTATTGTGAAAATATAGGGTCTTGCTTAATTGCTTTATTTAATTCATATAGATTTTTCATATCGTCCATACATTTAAGGTATGCCCCTTCAGGAATAAGAGGAGCAATTTCTTCAATCGTTTCCATTAGAGAATTAATTTTTTCTACGAATTGTTGTGCTTTTACTTTTTCTTCGTATGAGATGGACATAATTGACATAGAAATAAAAAAACTATCCATATCAATTTTTATTTTAAATCGGAATATATTTTATCATTTTTTTTTATATGAATCGATATCATTTTTTTATATGAATAGGAATAAAAAAATGGTTCAAAAAAATGGTTCAAAAAAATTGACAAAAAAATTTATTCAAATACTTGCGGCGCACAATAGGAATAATATTTATAATATAGGAATACACTTTATTTCACTATAAAAAAAAATCCATATCCCTGAGTGTATAAGTTGAATGTCAAAACACTCTTTCTCATTTACTCTTTGAAACT
>VMHT01200734.1_pt1 | contig 15398 bp, 10 predicted proteins | sample 4693611 | NCBI WGS metagenome assembly VMHT01 (sample SAMN12280063, study PRJNA550983) | marine metagenome | isolation source: seawater sampled from same location over 5 years 0.02-0.2 micron viral filtrate | place: USA: collected off the coast of southern California halfway between the port... ... | reverse complement strand
TGCGGCACAAAACGATTTCCTTGTGCGCGTCGAGAAAGATAAAGCTGATGACCTCAATGAAGAAGAGGCAATCCAGTACAACGACATCCCTGCCTACATAGCCCAGCTACACCGTGCTTTACACAGTGACGACTTCAAGGAACTGGGTCTTGGTAAGTTCATATCACGGCAGGGTTTTCATAAAGAGATAATACCGACGCAGGCTGGCGAGATGGAATTTGTTGGATACAGCGACTGGACTTTTGAAAAAGGCACAGTGGACCTCAAATCGACAACCGCTATCCCCGGAGTTATGCGTGACAGCCACGCTTTTCAGCTGGGGTTTTATGCAGATATGACAGGACTGGACCAGTACTGCCTGTACTGCAAGCCAGTCGGTGCGCTGACACCCACGGGTAAAGTCAGCAAGGCTGTCGGCTTTGCCTTCAGGAAACTCAACAAGACACAACAGGAATTTGTACGCAGTGAGCGCATCGCAAGGGCGAAGCACATGGCGGCAATGTATAGCCTATCATGGGAGCAGGCACAGTACCTGACCATGCCCCGTGACATAGGCGGCTTCCGTTGGGATGACGGATTACGTGAACTAGCAAATAAGGAGTGGGGTATATTGAAATGACAGATGAAACTCAGGATGTAGTAGAAAAATTTCCATCCATTGTACGGCATGGACCAGCCAATCAAATCGCCAATGCACTCGTACAGTGTTGCGGTGATCTCGTTGAGCCAGTCAAGCATGGCGTAGGTAACTTCCGAAACACTTACGTGACGTTGCCAACGATCTTAGAACTGCTTCGCCCCGTGTTGTTTAAACATGGTCTCACTGTGCAGCAATACCCATCGGGTGATGGCTCATCACTAGTCACAAGTGTCATGCACAAATCAGGCGAGGCATTTACATGTACATATCCCTTGGCATTACCAGCCACTGTATCTAAAGGCGGCAGGCCAAACTGGGATTTGCAATCCACCATCAGCTATGCAAGGCGCTACGCTTTGATGATGGTGTTTCAGCTGGCGGGAGATGAAGAAGATGAACCTGCTGGTCAGGTGGGTAGTGGTGAACATCACCCACCAACAACCCCTGCGTTAGGTGATGCTGGTAGATCAGCGGATCCGAATGCACCATTTTAAACCACACGGAGTAATACTATGACTATCGAATATCAGAATAAAGCGAGTATCTTTCAGCCAACCTACAATGCTGATGCCAAGGTGGCAGGCGAAGGCTCTATCTCAGGCACTGAAGCAGAACATAGACTGCTGTTTATGAAGTCGTCTACCAAGGGTGGATCCCCAATATTTAAAGTGTATGCGGAGCTTGGTGCTGTCTTCCCCTCAGACTACTGGGAAGAAGGCGGGAACAAACCCAAGTACAAAGGCACCGTCAACGTCAATGGGTATGATCAAGACCTTGCGTTGTGGGCACAGTCATCCAATGGAAAGGCATATCTATCTGGTAAAGTGTCGGACAAATACGATGCGGGATCAGGCGATACGGCAACAGCACCAAACGCATCAGCGGATTCCATTCTCTAGTGGCATTCGAAGTTCAAGCAAAAGTACTAACCCCCAAGGATGTCGCACATATCCTTGGGGTCTCGGAGGGAACCTTGCGCAACTGGAGACAGCGAGGCAAGGGTCCACCGTATATGAAGATTGATCCTACAAGTAACCACGCGAGACCAAGATATGAACTTACGATGCTGGTTGCGTGGATGAAGGAGTCGGGCCTTGGCGACAAGTTCGAAATCCTTTGAGCATCACGACTACAAGATCACCACCGTCATATTAAATACAAGAGAGCTAGCCTTTGCTAGACACATTGCTGATAGACGCAATGACAAGGCAGAAGGTGTGAGATCGGCTAGAATTGCAACCAATAGAACTGACTTCAGCATCCATCAACAGGGTGCTGAAGCGGAGATCGCTGTGTTTAAACAGCTTAACTGGCCTGTCGATATATCCGTTAACAAGCATGGCGGTGACGATGGTATCGATGGGTATTGCGGGAACCATAGCGTGCAGGTTAAATCATCGCGGCACTGCCCACCTTCTATGATATTTAATTATGCAGGAGACTTTCGAGCAGACGTTGCTATTGCCTGTCTGGTTAGACCAAAAGGACATATCGATATCTATGGGTATATCACCCGTCAAAGGTTTATGGGTATGTTTGTCGTGCGGGATTATGGTTACGGGACTCGGCTGGTCGTCGAACCCAAACACCTGAAGCCATTTAGCGACCTGAATACAGGCGTTGACAAAATGGCAACAATAACTTTCCGTTCGGAAACCCCTTGATATTTATTCAATAATATCATAGGGTTACAGGGTAGTGAGAAAAGAGTGGCGACCCCTACGGTAGTGTAACATGTACACGATAAGAACAATTCTTCTGTAAGTCACACGAAATATGACCAAATTGTTGTAGCTTTGACACTACAAACTATAGTAAACTACAATAATCGCAACCACACGGAGTGACAAAAAGTGACAAAACTAATACACACAGGAAATTTAAGCGTAAGAAATTTACAGCGCGAGTACAAAAAATTAATGTCCGTTTCACCCAAGAAAAAGTCTAGATGCATTGTCTGGGATAAATCAATACCCGGTCTCGGTGTGAGGATATTAAATCCAAGCGGTACGATGACCGCAATATACAGATCACGGCAGTATGAAAATAATGGTACATCAAATTCTGTTGAGAAAATGATATGCAGAGTATCTATGACGACAGAGTCTTTACAGCAGGCAATTGACATAGCCGCATCATTGTATGAGAAGCGTGCCGTAGGCTACGATACAACCCGTGTTCTAAAACTCCCTTCTACCGTGGAAGAGTTTTACAGAGATATTTACTTTATGGAGCATAGGGATAAATGTCTCGACGGTAGTCAAAAGGCACCTAAATCAATTCAACGTGATGGGCAGATTGCTAACAAGTTAATTGAACACGTTGGTTGGATGGACCTCAAAGACCCTGAAATCTACGACGCTTTTATTAGGTGGAGACATGAGGTTGTTGAAGCAGGTACAGGCTATCAGACAATGAAGAAAGCGGCACAGTTAATGCGCAGGTTATTTCGTATGGGTATACGCCGTGGCGTATGTTCCCATGATTTTCTTTCTGACTTCAAGATACCTAATCATCAGCCTCGCAACATGCACGTACCACCTGAAGAAGTCGCGGCAATATATAAAGCCTGCCTACAATATAAAGCTACAGGTGGTAGAAAATGGACACGCATTGCAGACATGTTCATTTTAAAAATACTCCTTGGCACTCGCAGTGGGGAGATGGTTGATCTCAGGAAGAGCGAAGTTGATCTAGATAAGGCTGTTATCATTATGGATCCATCACGCACAAAGACACGCAAGAGTTACAGGTTCAAGCTAACTAAAATGGCTGTTGATTTATTGCGTAACACAGAAGCAATGTCTGAACCTAATAATCCATTGATGTTTGGCATCAAGGGGAATTCATGCACCGCATATCTTATGGAGTGGCACCGCATCCTTGACATCACGGGGTTATACAACACACTTCCAGAAGGCACATGGGAGCAACAAACGCCTGCCGAACGCATATTCACAAGCGAGGTAAAGGCAAAACGCCCAAGACCCCACGATCTTAGACATGCGTTTATTACCAATGCACGGGAAGCAGGCATCAGCCGCGAAGACGTAGCACTTGCCGCCCAGCACAGTAATACAAACACAACCGAACTGTATGAGCATGTGACTGACGAAATAAAATCGAAGGTTATTTCTGCGCGTGAAGCATCACTGGTTACTGCACTTAATCAGTAGGAGTGTTAGAGGCGGCGCTTGCAAAGAGTGTCGCCTCATCCCTACGTCGGGATACCAAACCGTTTAAACGAACCCCTCGGCAATACACCCAGCGTTTAAACTCTTTCTTTGCACCCTCAAAATTAGAACGATTTATCTTTCTTCTGAGAGTAGAACTCCTGAAGGCATTGCTGCCAAGGTTGTAGCAGAACGAAATACACGCGCCGTATTGGTTAGGGTTTAGCTCTACCTTCAACATACCATCAAGCCTGCGTTCAAATGCACGTAGCTCTTTTCTTAGTAGTGCTTCAGCCTCATCCTTTGTGATGGTGTCACTGTCCATTACCAGCCGCCTGCCACTCATATCGCGGGTACTACCATAGCCCCACGTAACTACGCCAGCACTGCAGTGGTATTTCGCAGACCGGAAACCTTCCCAGAATTTTATGAGGTCAGTGGCTTCTTGATTTGTTTGCATTACTCACTGGTTTCTTATCGATGCATCGTTCTATTCTGAGAAACTTGATGCGGTCATTACTGACGTGCCGCCATACGGTGCCTCGCCCGTTTTGTATCGCAAAGATTGTTTCGCTTACGGAGATCTTTATAATAATCGCAGGCTCTCCATCTACGTAACATGGTTGCCCTTCCCACCATGACTCGGACCACTTGAACCGTAGCCCTGCGACAAGGTTACCTGCCCAATCCTTCAGCGCCAATGCTATCACCATCGCTAAAGTAATTGCCATAAGTGGTTGTAACATCTCAATAAAACCAAAGCTGATTTCGTTGAGGTTCATCGCTGGTATTTCCATTACTTTTTGTCCCTCGAATTCCACAACTCAAACAGGGTCTTTATTTTTTCACCGTGGTTTTGTTTAAGTGACTCCAGATCGACTGAGATTTTTATAAGCTGATAGACTACAACGGCGATACCCACAACGATGGGCCACAAAGTCCCTATCCAATCCAGTATTGTCCCTTCCATCGCATCACCTATGCTGATTTACTTTTTTGAAAATGCCTTGCACCAAACCAGAATGAAATCACACAACTAAGCATGGCTTGATCGTACTCTGTGTAAATAATAGCGGCAGCTTCAACGAGTAACCCGCCATCAATTACTGTGAAGGCCCACAACTGCACAGCTTTGCATGACATATAGAGCAAGAGGAGAAGATACGATATGATAGGGCGCACGGAAGCACGTAGGGTGCCCACCCAGCCAGTGTCTTTGAGAGACTGATCGTGCTTATATATGCTTTTAGTTTCTTGAATATCGGCATGTGCTTCTATCTCCGTTAATTTTAATTCTGATTGAACCTTCGCCGCATCGATATTGAGTGCGTGCATTTCCTTTTCGTGTTTCCTGTCCTGCCACTCATCGAACATATCAAACACCCGTGGCAAGGCTGACGTTCCAAATCCAATGAGAGACCCAATAATTGTAAGCATCAGTTTGCTCCTGCTCTTTGTTCTTTTCCGTACTGCGACAGGAAGTTCTTAGATATGTGGGCACGCAACTGATCAATTCGACGCAACTGCTTCAGTCGTTCGCCTTTCTTTTCTTCTGGGTAAGCCGCATTGTATATTGCACGACGGTCCTTGTTCAGCTGATTGAGATCCTTTTTAAGTTTCTGTGCGCGTGAAACAAACTGCGCATCCAACCCACGTTCAGCCAGCATCCCTGTTATGATCCCACCGGGATCTGTTTTGTTGTTCTTCTCGATATTTTTTATTGCTTTATCTAGCGACAGTATTTCCTTGTTGATTAGGAGCCGTGCCCTTTTTTCGTAGCTACTATATCGCGGAAATTCTGGTGGGTTGAACCTGCCTACGGTTATTTGCCCTAAAGCCGTGTCTTTAAATTCCATCGGAGCAGGTGGTAACCCATTTACCTGCCTATAATACACGTCTGCCAGCGACATGACAACATTACCAATCTTCGGTGCCCAGCTATCGAGCGCATTCTGTATACGTTGTGCGGCGAAGTTTGTCTCACGCGCAAGCGCAAGCGTTACCTCATTCGCCCGTGGGTCTGCTATCCCAGCACCCTCGTCAGCCGTTCCCTTTAGCGGCAGTGAATACGGTGGTATTATATCCCTGTCCCTAAACGTGTCCTTGTTTATTACATCCTGTATAATGCCCTTTCCTATAGGGCCAGCAATCTCATAAGGATTTATTTTAAAAATATTCACAACGCCGAACATCAACGAGTCCATGAAATCACTACCCGCATTTTCAGCACCCCTAGCCGCCGCAAGCAGACGCTCTGGGATTGTCATGCCTACGAATCCTGCCTCGAATGGCTTGGGTATCGCTATGTGTGGATTGTCTATGATGCCGTCTAACGCACCATCAGGAAAAAATTTATCGAGATAGATGTGCATGTATAGATCCCTAGATTCCTGCGGCAACGCTTGGTAGCGTTCATCATCTTCGTTTATTGCATAGAGCGCAGTGGCAAAGCCTGCCATGACACCCATCGTCGCATAGAAGTTTAGTCTGTTTTTGTTATTAGATAGAGGTGATCCAGCGCGTGCTAATCGATACGCACCCTGTGCCCTTGCGTTGATGAACGGCACTGTTGTGATAAGGTACTCAACAATCTTGAACGCGCCTTTGTCAGCCTTGCCACGCAACGAAAAGTCCAGTACCTCACGCGCACGGAACCCCGACTCTTCTTTTGTGAACCCCTGCTTTCTGGATGCCTGATAGACTGCAAGGCGGTTAGCATTTTCTGTCGCTTCCGACACACGATCTACCAAGGCCCACGCATTCTTTGCAGTTACAATCAATGGGTTACTGCTATCTCCTGTGGCTTTAGCGTAACGTCGCAACGCACTGCTTCGATGGTAGCCACCGATAGGTGTGCCACCGTTTAAACGTATCTCCCGTAGCAGGTCAGGATTAGTGAACGACTGTCCCACACCCTTGATCGCGTTGGTTATAGGTTCGTAGCCACTGTACAAAGCGCGGGTACTGAGTGTGTCACGTACCAAGTTTGCCTGCAGGAAGTCTGGCATCTTGGTAATCATCTGTGAGAACGCGTTGCGCTGAAAGTTCATAAACCGCATGAACATGTTAAGATTTCGCGTTGGTACGTGGGCAAGTGCATTAAACAAATCTACATCCTCGACCTTGTAGAATGTTTCGGTTGTGTCTTCAGACATACCACGCACAGTAACCACGTTTTCATCACGCATCTTAGGCTCGAAAACAAATACATCGTATAGTCCTTCGAGTGCGTCGATGTCTGTCTGCTCTTCGAGGATAGCGATGTCTTCGCCAAGCACCTGCTCTAATGTCTTTTTAATTTCATTAACCGTGGTCTTCTTGCGCACCACCTTGCTACGTTTGGTTTCTGTCATCGCAGGGTTAGCTGTGTCTGGACCTATCTCGTTGACGATGGCACGCATGGCATGGTTGCGCATCGTCTTGGTAATCAGTGCTTCTGCATTGCGCACCATGTTGGGCACGATGCCATTCAGTTTATATGCACCACCCTTTAGTCTGCGGGATGGATCCCCAACACGACCAACACCGCCACTGGTTGGACCTATCGGTGTTGCCGACAGTGTCGCTTCGTCGCCCTGCATCAACCTGTAGAACGGTAGGTAGTCACCGAAACGCTTCCAGCTTTCCGCTTGGTTCTGCGTTAGGTATTTACCATCAACTGCAAACTGCAGCAGGTCATTGTTGAAATCCACATACTGCTGACGCGCTACCTCAAACTCTGGGTAGAGCCTGCCAAGATCGAGCAGGTCTATAATCTCCATAGGTGTAAGGAGTTTCTCCCTGCCTTCTGCTTGTAGTCTGCGTGCCCTGTACGCGTACATATACGCACCCCATAGATGCATCCCAACATCACCGTGCATCTTGGCGATAGGCTCTATAATTTTGACAAGACCGGGCTTGCGGATGATGTTGCCATCTGCGTCACGGTATTCTTCCCTGCCCTGTTCTGTAAATTTAGGGACACCGTTGACCAAGGATTCCGCAACCATGTCAGCTGTATCATGTGCCACTCTAGCAAGCTGGTAACCACGTTCAGCGCCAGCGCGTGCAATCGCCATGTACGGATCAAGCGTCTGCGCTAGGATCTCCTGCCTGTTGCTGACCGTGTTGACGATCAAGTCACGTATCGCGCCATAGACAGAACCAACGGTAGACACTGACCTGTCGGATATCTTATCCGCTGTAGCCTGCTGATTTTCTGTGAGCTTGGAAAACTGTAGGTCTGTTTTTTCTGCGCTGAACAGTGTGTCTTGGTTGAAAATACCGGGTTCCCGTTCAGCACTCCTGAAGTAGGTTATGTTGGTGTAGATCACAGGTCGTTCAGATTGCATAGCCTCAACTATCCTATGATTGCCTTCAACTATGACAGCAAACCCATCATTCCTAAATTGTTTAGGGCGAACGTATATTATAGGGTTGTCTTGAGGATTCTCTGATGGGTTATAACCCTCTCTTGCTATACTTTCTTTTAAGCGACGTAATTTACTACCTTCCGTGTCTTTGTTTCTGTACGAGTGTTCACCGTTCATGCCGGGAATGTACATAAGTTCCACTGGATCAAACGGTACGTTGAACGCCTCGGCTGTTGGTCCGGTTTGAGGTCCGAAATAAAATATATTACCAAGCTCACGCTCTTCGCGTATCTTTTGATTAGCATCTTCGTTAAAGAGATCTATCTGATCTTGATATTCTGGTTCGCCGTTTTCTTTAAATCCAAATTTTGCCCCACTTATTAATTCTTGCGCACGCCAAAGTAAACTAACCTTACGACCCTCACGCATCTGCGAGGCGGTGTTAGTTAACTTACTGTATACAATGTTGTCGGGTTCTTTGGGCCTGCCTTTTTCATCAAAGCTGGCTACGTTTAAACTCTTTAGGCTGAGACCTAATCTTTGTTGCGCAGTTCCTCTTGGCGCTGGATAAGCCAAGCCTTGTGCCACTCTGGCAGATGCGAGGGTATTTCCAATTGGTTCGCCGCCAACTGTTGGTCCAGCCGCTCCCTCCGACGTTGCCCCTGCAGAAGTTTGTATTCCCCTAGCAAGCCTTCTGCCTCTAGACGTTCGCTGTCGCTCTTGTACGGATGGTTCTGCTCCGCTTCGCTTCGACTTTGCGGGTTGTCGAAAGTCATTTTTGTAGGCTTCGACGAATTCTCTTGCACCATCTGAAAATACCTCAAGTTCTGTGTTGTAACCCAGTGAATTCCACAGGTCTTTCTCGTAGAACCATAGCACAGCCTGCAAGTTTCTACTATCTAAATCTACACCTGTTTCGTTTGAAACATCGTCTGCTACTTCACGCAACAATCGTTTGATTTGTTCGTGATCTTTTACATCTGGACCTGACCTTGCGTCATCAATCGTATCATCAAACAGCCTGCCAAGATGACGGTACACAGAACGTGATGCCCAGCTGTCTACTGTCTCATCGTGCATACCGTTAAGGTTTGTGAAGAACGGTCCTATCTTTTTGCCAAACATATACGCACCACGACGCATACTGTTTATGCCAAGTCCTGTTAGACCAGACTTGATACCGTGTCTGGCACGCATCTCGTTGAGATCCCTGACCCCGTGGTCCTCAAGCATCCAGTCTGTCACCCTTGCGAATGACGGATAGTTAGATCCGGGGAAGTCAAACTGAGGATCGTTCAACATGCCGTTAACCATGTTGAGTTGTCCTGCTACAATCTTACCTCGCTGCCCCCACTGTTCTGTAGACAGCGGATTGGTCACCGTAAGTTTACCAGTACGCAACCACTCAGCGAATATCATAGAAGCGTTGAAGAGGTTTGCCTTTGCCTTGGTGCCGTTCGATGTGATTGCGGCAATGACTGTAAACATTCTGCGATAGTCATCACCAAACGCTGGATCATTCAAGACTGGGAATGTTTCTGACAAAGTTTCGAATACTAACTTGATGTCGTCGTCATACCACCCTAATCCAGATTGATCCTGTCCAAGCTGGTGAACAACTTCAGGTACCATCGAGCGTTTGACATCCTCAAAGACTGCTTCGTCATTGAGATCACGGCGACGATATCTGTTTCTAAATGCTCGTACCAAGGCACGGTTATAATTATCAAACGCCTTTGCGATATCGGATGCTAATACTGTACCTGTTTCCTGCAAACGTTGACTGATGCCGCGCTCACGGTTCTCGCGTATTTGTACACTGCTTGTGCCACTGGCTTCGTATAGTTCAGCTGTCGGTTCTTGTACGTTAACCAGCTTACTAAATACTATGTCGCCGCCTTCAACTTCAGACAGCCGTTTTCGCAATGCGAAAATCTCATCAGAATTAAAATTGTTTACAAACTTTTGCGGATTAATCTCGTCGGCAATACTCACAACAACGTCGCGTGGAACAGTAAACTGATCAGCGAGAGTTTGAAACAAATCGGTTTGTGGTGTCTCGGTAGGTGTGGGTGCAGGAGCGGCTATAGTTGGCGCGAATACACCCTCCGATATTATTCGTGTGCCAAAATGTACGTTTGATCCATCCTGCGAAACCACAGTTTCAGGATCAAATATTTCAAGTGGCGTTAGACCAGCTTCTGGTTTTACTGATATGTCAATTCTTGTGCCGGGAACTGGATCCCCCTTCTTTCTGATCTTGCCATAGTCCTCGGTATATACCAGTCTGCCCCGCTTGTTTTTTCTGCTTGGCATACGCTCGAACTTCACAGGCATTTCAGGGTTCTGCAACAACCCACCTATTTCTTTAACGGAAACATCATCTATAAACACTGTGTCTATGGAGCGTGGTTGTTCCCCACCTAGGCTTGGGTCTTCGTCTTCCGACAACGCACGATTGCGTATGGTTGTGCCATCTTTGAACTGTTTGTAGGTTGAGCCTCTTGACGTTTGGAATTCTGCCACAACCTCCCCTGACTGAGCGGGATCTGCTGGTGCAGGCTCTGCCGCTACTGGCTCTGTTGGTGCAGGCTCTGCTACTAGCTCGGCTGTTACAGGTTCAACCGCAACCCGTGAGCCTTCTTCCAATGTAGACCACTGCACGCGCTCACCTGTCGGTGTCTTACCCGCATACAGTCGTTCTCGTTTGCCACCAATCTCTTTGTCAGTGACACTTGTTACTTCTACTTCGTTAGTAGTGAACTCACTGTCGCTACTTTCCGCTGTTGGCTTGGATGACAGGGTAACCGTTTCACCTACTTCGTATCGCTGTGTTGCGGGTGCTGGCTGAACAGCCGCTGCTTCACGTATTGGTGTAGTCGGCGGCGCTTCCGGCGTAGGATCTGCAATAGGAACAACGGGTGTCTCAGGCTGGGGTGCCTGTGCTTTTGTTTTTCGTTTTCGTTTTTCTGCTGGGACAAGGCTCTGTAACCTTTCTGTCAAGTTACCGTCGATAACGAAGTTCAACGCATCAAACTGCGTCTTGAACTCGTTGCCACTTAGCTTGTTAACAATCCTGCCAACGGTGTTAGCGGCAGACTCAAATGCTTTTCTTAATATGCCCTGCGGTTTTTGACCGGGCAGTATGTTTCGTCGTCGTGCTTCTTCATAAGCCTGCAGTGAATACGCCATGAGTTCCTGCGTAGTCATCTCCACGCCTTGGAGCTTACCGTCAAACTCGTTTACTATTTCATCACCAAGTAATCGCCTGACACCACTGGATAGTCCAGACTTAAAAGTGTTAGACCGTTTAAACGCCCCGACAAATGCTCGATGCGCTTTAGGATCGAGCTTCTGCAACATGGTATCCCAGTGATGGAACGTCTCATGGTATAGCGTTGACAGTGGGTATTCCGTTGGGTCTATATTTATCTCGCCCGTCTGGACATTGTATGATCCTGCACCACCGCCCTGTATTCCCTGCGGTGTGAACTTTATAACGGGGTCTAGCTTGCCTGCGTTCTTACCTTTGTTAGTTTCGGCAATGACACCCAATCCAGCCATGTGTATGCGTGCCTGCGTCGGGGTAAAGATATAGTTACCGTCTGCATCTTTTTCTTTAAGCTGGCTTGCGGCTTCAGCGAGGCGTGGGCGCTCTAGCGCATTGAAGTTGTCTATTGCAGAATCAAAAAGCGTTGGTCCCTTGACTGCTGTGCCCTCATCATCCAATACGGGTTCGCGTATGTCTGGTATTTCCAGATCGTCTGGTATTCGTAATGCTTGAGCTTCTTCTTCCTGACGTGCCTGCCTGCCCCGCACAGCTGTGGACACAGTTGAGGTTGCGCTACCCACCGTACCACCAACCAGAAAACCGCCAGCGAGACTGTTGACCAATCGCTCCTGCACTTCTTCAAGCGGTATCGGTTTCCCCGTAGCCAGTGCTTCCGCTGACATTTTGACACCTTCTTGGGCGCTTTCAGTTACACCCTCAACGGCGGCTAACTTCAAGGCATCCTTGGTAATGCGTCGTATTGCACTTTTCTTTATGGATTCTTTGAGTGGTGATTTAATAATGTCGGTTATAATTTTAAGTGCTGGCACTGAATCCAGCGCACCCATGATACCACCTGCACCTAACCCAAATTGCTGGGCATCATCCTTGCTCACGCCTTCTTCTAGTAATGTCTTGTATACATCGCCAGCATTGATAGCTGTAGATGTCAGCCAGCCCGTACCAGCTACAAGAGCAGTTGTTGCCAGACCGGGAACTGTAACTGGTGCTAACGCGATAGTACCAGCCACTGCACCAGCGGTTCCAAAGACTGCACCCAACGATGGTATTGCACTACCTAGCGTGGAAAGCGCCCAGTCAGCGGCATCATCGAGCGAATCTACTTTATAGATAGAGCCTACTCTTGGCGGTTCATACTGTTCGGCTTCTGCTGTTTGTTCCAGCCTACCTTCTTTGAAATATTCTTCTGCATCTTCAAAGCCAAGCTGTCCAGAAAGTGATTCAGCGGTGCCAAATAAACCAGCCTGCAGTTCATCTGTGCCCCGTGCCAAACCCCTACCGAATTCACCCATCTGTTCGGGTGGTTCTACCGGGTCTACTGGTTGTGCTGTTTGTTCTACAACTGGTTGTGCTGGTGGAGTGTCTTGGAAAAAGTCTTTTTTCAAAAGACGTTCTATTTCCTGTGGTGGCATACCATCTGGGAAGGATAAAATCCCTACACCTTGAACATCAATTAACTGGGCCATTAATTAGCCGCCCTGATTCATAGTTAAGCCACCGTCAGCGGAGTAGCTTCCCATTATTTTAGGACCACCCTTGCCGCCATATTTTTTGAGGGACTCTTGTTTTATAAACTCTTTGAAGGCTGGTGAACTAAAAGCTCGACCTGCAGCTGAACTTCCAACGGTAGCTAATAGCCGATCCTCTACTAAAGAAGTTAGTTTTTCGGCGGCTTTTGATGGTTCCATTCGATTGAGGTTGTAGTTGCTTTTGTTTGCCGCAATCACCAGATCTGAGGTTGTTTTCCATACAGTTTGGAACAGTGATTGATCTGCTCGAATATCCTTGGATGTAAGTTCACGTTCTTTGAGATTAAGCATCTTGTCAGCTACCCTGCTTTCCGCTCTCAAACCAGTAATCCGCGCATTAATTAGCTTTTCGTCAATGTTAAGTTTGTCACTTTGAAATCGGACTTCTGCCATCCGCGCTTCATAAATGTTGTCAATCTTCTCTTTCTCTAGCTTTCGGTTCTTGTCACCTTCGCCCATTCTAAAATCACGCTCAAGCTGTGCCATGTCTTGTTTGAGTTTTCGATCAGCCGCTTTTTCTTCCCGTACTGTTTTCGCTGCTAAAGTTTTCTGAGCAGCATCACCAAACATTCCAAGCACAGTAGGCTTATCAGATGCCATCATGTTCAGACCTAGTTCGACCAAGGTCATGTTTGCAAAATCGTTTTCAGTTTTTTCTGCAGGGGCACGGTTGTCTAGCTCCTGATCCATTCCTGCATTAAGCTCACTATCGGTTGGATCCATCACTGCGTCTGGTAGCGGTGTAGCCATGCTGTCTGGAACAGCACCCTCTGGACCTGTCATCATACCAGCGTCTGCTTTTGCCCCTGCGGCTGTTTTTGGTACAGCCTTTACGGGTTGTGGGAGTCTACCTTGTCCAGAACCTATCTCACCGCCGTCTTCCATAAACACACGGGGTGGGCGTTGCGTTGGTGACTGCATTCCCGGTCCCATAGCCCTGCGTTCTAAACTAGTTATACCACCAGCGCTTTGCTCTCTTGGCATCGCCTTATTTAACATGCCGCGCACTTGATATTGCGACATCCCCCTGCTGTTCGGCATGTTGTCGTCAGTGGTGTAAGGATCCATGCCCATCGTTCCTGCCGTAGTATTTCCCGTCGTTCTTGCCTGCGCACCAGCCGGGGCGAGTTCTTGGACAGCAGATCTAACAGCCGCAACAGCTAGATTACTTACGTCAGCGCTAGTTTGTTTTAATCGCGTATCAACCGACTTAAATTTATCTATCGCGTTTTTTGTTATCGCTTGCATTTCTGCGGCACTAGGCATCTTACCCATGACAGAAGCATAAGTATCCGACACCATTCCCATAATTTGGTTACCAAGGTTGGCGCTTCCAGTTTTTATTTCTGAAGCAACCCTTCCTGTATCTACATTCGTCGCGCCTTGCATTGTCGCACGGTCACGATTTGCATTTGCATTTTGCGTGGGTTGAAATTGGATGCTAGGAACAATTTTAGTTCTGGATTGTTGCAACGCATTTAAAGGATTGCGTGGATCTAATCGCGCACCAGCAAACATGTTGCCAAGAGCATTACCCATTGACTGCATTCGGCTTACGCCTTGCGTACTGCCAGCGGATGGCAGGCTGGTTATACCACTGCGGCTTAGAGCGTCTGGACCAGACATACTACTACCCAGCGCACGGGTTTGATCAGGGCCAATTATCCTACCGTCAACAAATCGCGGTGTAGACAGGTAGTTAGGTCGTTGCCTGTCCGACATAATCTGTTGCGGTCTGTCAACGAAGCCAGTCCGATAGGGCGTGCCGCCACGACCCGGATTGAAATATATGTCTGCTATACCTCTTGCTCTTGCCATTAAATACCTACCCGCCCACTAGAATAAATTTGATATGCCGCCAAATAAGCTAGAACTATTTGACGCTAGGCCCGGACCCCCGCTCAAAGCGCCAAGGCCAGCAATACCGAGGCCAGCTATTTGTCCCAGCGTCGATGGTCCCGGTGCCGTCGTTGTCTGCCCCGTGAATATTGCAGGGTTAAACGGTGTCGCCGTTATCGCTGACTGCAGAAATCCCAGCTGTCCATATGGATATTGTTGTTGGGTGAGTTCATCTTGACGAGCGAGGTCGAGACCCAGCTGACCGAATGCCTGCTGTTGTGCCCCCTGTCCTTGCAGTGCGGTAGCGTCTGCGAAGAGCGACTGCTGTTGTAGTCCTGCCAAGTCACCTGCCAGCGCACCTGAACGCAACAGACGTTCCTGATCTGTCTGGAAGGTTGCCCTGTTGAGAGCGCCTGCAGCACGATTTGCTTCCTCCTGCGCAGTAGCTCCTCTGAGACCTAGATCCTGATCCCGTTGAAATGCACCCATCGCCGTGTTGAAGCCTTGATCACGTAGCTGACCCGTCACTTGACCAACCGAATCTAAGTAGTCCTCTTGAGCCATCGCATCCAT
>VMHT01138234.1_pt1 | contig 15401 bp, 26 predicted proteins | sample 4693611 | NCBI WGS metagenome assembly VMHT01 (sample SAMN12280063, study PRJNA550983) | marine metagenome | isolation source: seawater sampled from same location over 5 years 0.02-0.2 micron viral filtrate | place: USA: collected off the coast of southern California halfway between the port... ... | reverse complement strand
GGTGTTGATCCCGTTTGTTCGGTTGGAATATCCACAACCAAAACGGAATTTATTGAATATTTTAATTGTTCAAAACCGATCGTTTTGAAAAAATGTTTGTCGTTTAATTCGTTTCGTAAATAGTCGACAAATTCTTGCGACAAGTCGGGATTCGAAAATTCGTAATTGAAAAAAGGATTTTGACCGTCGAAAACCCGTTGATATTCGGTGAAAATATCTTGTGTTATTTCAAGTGAAACAACGGGAAATCGCAACAACTGAATAAATCTTTGATATTTGTCATCAGTCAAATAAGACTTGATCCAGGCGAACAATTCATCAAAAGCGGGATTCGATCGCGCGTTTTCTGTTTGTGTTTCGCTATGAAGTTTTAGTCGATTTTGGTGACGAACCGCGCTTTCGATTTGCTTTCTTCTTGGTCGTTCCTCCAATATCTTTTGGACTTGGTTTTTTTCTAATGACATTTTTTGAAAATTCAAATTCAGAATCGTTCGGAAGTGACCAAACAGTATTTTTCAAGGAAAGAAGATTGACGGCGTGTCCATAGCTGAAAACTTGAACACGACCGCCTTTTTCTTTTAATTCAATTAATTTTGAACTCATTTTTTATAAATCAGTTAATGGATCAAAATCAGCAGGGACAGAAATCGCCTTGTATTTTGACCAATCTTTTTTGATATTAAATGAAACAACCGAAGAATCTTTTGTTGCGAATCCTTCATTTCCTTGATCACCCACGAAAAAACTTGAAATCGGAATTCCTTCAAAAACACCCGTTGATTTTTCCCAAAGAATGATTTTCCCATCTTCGTTGAATAAATACACAACAAGGTCTTTTTCACATCTAAGGTTGAAAAGTGCTTGAATTACTTCTTTGTTCATCGACTTGAAAAGTCCCGCGAACGCTGAAGAATTAATTCCAACAAGTTCGGATTCCCCGTTCAATGTTGAATTGTCGCCACCTCCATTTGTGATTGCTTCACCTGGCGTGATAACGGCTTCATAAACAAATGGCGTTACAACAATGTGAGTGTCGCCCGTTGCCGATGTTCTTGTTTGCCAATCAGCCAACAAAGTGACATCGTTTCCCGCCGTTCCGTCGAACTTATCACCCGATCTTTGAAGTGCGAATTTTTGAATTTGTAAAATATTCTCTGGACAAGGTTGTGCAGGAATGTTGCCAATCGCGGTTGGTGATGGACATAAACATGATAGACTCATTTTTTTTGTTTTTAAAAGTTAAAATTTAATGATCGATTGTCTACCCATAAACCAAACCGAAACGTATTTTGTAAATATACAAATTTTTTATAATAAAAAAAGTATTAATTTTTCACGCAATGTTTAATTCAATGCGATTGTTTCAAATGAATATCTTTTTCGTAACAATTCGGACAATTCGTCAAACGTCAATTTGATGACCATCGGATATGACAAACCCGCCAAATGAAGACACGAACCGTCTTGGTCATACGAATGGCAAACGTAGTGATCAAGGTTGAATTGAAATTCGTCCCACCATGAAGTTTTCTTTTCGGTTTCTTCGTCAATACTTACGCAAAGTATTTTTGTTTTTATTATCATATCAATTCCTTCGTTTAATTCCTTTTTTATTTTCCTTATTCAATCCAATCTTTTCGAAACAAACATATCGAAACGCGTCAATTCCGTGATTGTAGTTGTCAATAGGTTTGTTTAGATATTCACCGTCTTTTGTCTTTGTCCATTGATAATTGCTGAATTCGTCTATTAAGTTAATACTTTTTTTATGAATATTTATTTTAAAACGCTTCATCACATCAATTCCCATGTTGATTGAATCTTTCCCCTTTTTCACGCCACGAATCGCACGGAAGCCACCGCGACGAATTTCCGCAATTGATTTTGGTTCGGAAGAATCGGCAATGATGTCTTCAAGCGTTCCAACACCAAACGAACGCAATTTTTTAACAATGTCGGGATTCGTCAAACCCGTTTCAAAGCAAAGTTCTTCAACCCAAAGTTCACCCCCTTGATAAACAACTTTTATGATCGCGGTTGGATCGTTCGTGAATCCGAAATCCAAACCGTAAGCCGTCCACTTTCCAAATTCTGGGATTTGTTCGCACGTTTCCCAATTGTTAAAAATAACGCCTTCAAGCGATCCAATTTCGCCCAATCCGTAAACCTTCCAAAATTGTTCATCACCGCTGATCAAATTTCCAACTTCATCGAATATCGGCTTCCTGGATTCAATCGCGTCAATTATTGATTGTTCCAACAATGGTTTTCCCGTCAAGTGATCAACGTTGTCTTTGTACGTTGATTTTATAAACGCGAATTTGTTTGATGGTTGCATCAATTTCGAATGAACCCAAAATTTCGACACGGGATTGAAGTCAAGAAATACTTGTGTTTTTGTTCTAATTTCCAATTGCGTGAAAGCATCCCATGAAATCCGATTGCATTCATTCACGAATAAAATATCACGACGCGCACCGCGAAGTTTTGCGTCGTTATCAGCTGAAAAGAATTCGATTGTCCAATTTCCAAGTTTGTAAGTTGAATCCGTTTTGTTGTGCGAATCTTCTGAATACAAACCTTGTTCGATTAATATTTTAAAAAAGTCACGCATCACACCCCGTTTCAAGTGCGGAATTGTTTCAGCAACAACCGAAACCAATTTTGATTTTTTACTTCTTAATGATTTAATGATAAGGATTTGCGCCGTCGAATAAGTCTTTGAACTTGACGTTCCACCTTGCAAAACGACAAACCGATTGTCTTTTGACGCTTCAGCAATCTTGACGAATAGGTTTGTAAATAACATTTTTATTCTTCGTCGCTTAGTGCATCATTTAATTTCTTTGAAACCTTGATTTCCAATTGTCCCGAATTAATATTTTCATTCAATGTCTTTTCAAAATAACCACGATTCTTTCCTTTGGTTTTCAAAAAGAAAATTGTTGAAGATGGATTCCCGTCTTTGATTTGTTTATGCAATTGAGATTCCGCGAAGTCCAAAACAACATTTTCAATGTCATCGGCTTGTTTCTTGAACTCTGGATCATTGTTGTAATAATCATAAAAAGTCGATCGATTAAGACCGACAATCTTGCAAGCCGTTGTTATAACGCCAAGACATTTTTCCATCGCTTCGAGCAACGCTTTTTTATTATGTTGGGTTTTGATGGTCTTATTCATTAATCCAAGTTTCTTTTGTTATGTCTTCGCCGTTTCTTTTTACCGTAAATTTTCTGTCATTGTCGATCATATATTTGACCCATCGCTTCACAATAACGTCGCAATATTTCGGTTCAAGTTCTTGTCCGTAACATTTACGATCTAATTGTTCAGAAGCTATCAACGTCGATCCGCTTCCAAGAAAAAAATCCAAAACAATCTCTTTTGTTTTGCTACTGTTTTTTATTCCTTTTTCACACAACTCAATCGGCTTCATTGTTGGATGTAAATCGTTTTTTTGTGTTCTTGGAATGTTCCAAACATCATAACTTGAATCACCATAAAAATTATGTTCATCAATCCATCCATAAAATATATGCTCACATTTGCTCATATAATCTGAATTTGATAAAGTATGATTTCCTTTATCCCAAGTTATAAGTGTTCTAACTTTAATGTCCGTCCGATCCAAAGATGCAAAATAACCTCCCAAGCCTAAACGATAAAAACAAATGTAAAAAGAACCAGAACAAAAGTTTTTAATATTCATGTTTATAGCATCAAGAAATTCTATCCCATCGTCTTTTGACATTTTATCGTTGGTTATTTCCCCATGTTTTGAATTAAAACTTTTTTTCCAGTTGCCGTTTGGGTTTGTTTGCATTCCCCCTTGAAAACCCATCAAATAAGGCGGATCAGTAAAAACCATGTTCGCTTTTTTACCGTCCATTAATTTTTCCACCGCGTCGATTTCCGTCGAACTTGCGCAATGTACTCGATGTCCGTTCAATTCGTAAAGGTCGCCAAGAACGGTTTTTGGTTCGGAAGGAAGTTCACCGTTGAAATCGTCTTCTTCTGGCGCATCAATTTCCGTGACAACATCTTCAAAATAATCATTATCAAAACCCCAATCTACAAGATCGTTTTGATCGAAATATTCAACCAAAAGTTCTTTGTCAAATTCACCCGTGTTTTTATTTAGTCGAACATTTAATTCTTTTTCTTGATCCAGGTTCAAATCAAGTTCAACGCAAGGCATTTTTTTGAATCCCATTTCGCGGGAAACTTTTGTTCTTTGGTGTCCTCCAATGATTATCCCGAAACGATCTTTGTTTGTGTTTACAATTACGGGATCAACCAAGCCGAAACGATTGATTGAATCTTTTATTTTTTGTTTTTGTTCTTCTGATAATTTTCTCGGGTTATATTCGGCTGAAATTAATTTGTCAATGTTCCATTCGACAATCTTCAAGTTGCTTTCCATTTTTCGATTACGCTTTTCGATTCATTCAAATATAACTATTTAGATCGAATTATCAAAAATGACGCATACAAACCCGAATTGACGCATAGGTGACGCATAGACCCGATTTTTGACTTAAAGTAAAACTTCAATCCGTCTAGGGATAACTATTTGTTTATTAGTCTTTTATATCTTTTTTTTCTTTTTTGACGGCTAAAAACAGTTAAAAAAAAAGAAAAGGAAAACATAAAGGTAAATTATATAGGGTAATAGGGAAAAAATAAGCGTCAACGCGTCTGGGATATAGTGAGAGTCGAAGCGCAACCCCTTGACGGGTCATTTTTTAAGCGTCACGAATCGACGTTTTAAGCGTCATTTGATCAAAAACAAGGCAAAAAAAAACGCCACCTTTAAAAAGTGACGCTTGATTTGACTTGCGTTTTTAATTTCATTTATTGATCCATTCGTCAATTTGTTCTTTTATTTCGAAGATATTGAAATCAAGTTCTTTTGATTTTATCCAAGCGAAGAAAATAATCCAAACGCCGAAAACCGTCCAAAATGTGAACATGACAACGGGATCATTGTTCAGCCGATCAAGTAACAACCAAAGCGCGATCCAAAATGACGATTCGAATCTTTGCGGAAGGTTATTTTTTGTGAGAACGTTTTTTTTCATGATAGTTGATTTTTTGAATTATGAATTCGTGTCTTATTTCGTATCGATTAAAAAGTTTGTGAAATTCTTTCAAATTGATGTTTTCGTCTTCAGCCAATTGATATTGCTTTTCAGTTGTTTTCAATCGGTGTTTGTTGGCGCACCGTGAAATCACATCACGACGCAACCAACAAGTATTTTTGTTAAAATTCAACTTCAACCGCTTCATATTTCCACAAAGTAATTGAATTGAATACTTTTTCGACACCATCATTCCCCGTCCATTTGCGACCACGCAAATTGATGTGTGCTTTGATTTCCGTTCCGACTTGCAAAGATTGGATTTCGTTTGCTTTGTCTTTTAAAACCTCTAAATTCAACGTTTGTGGATATTCCCCGTCTGGGACTTCCAACCATAATTCCGCTTTTTTGAATCCGTTTGATCCAAATGTTTCAACTTTTCCGATCTTAACGATCTTTCCTTGTAATTCCATAGTTATTGATATATTAAAATTGTGTTTTAAAGATTTGCTCCAACTTTCGCCAGGTGTTTGATTGAATTGAAAAGTTCTTTGATTTCGGTTTTCAATTGGTGTTTTTCGCGTTGTTCGTCTTTCAATTGTTGTTTGCAATAATCGAAATCCTTTTTCCATTCACCGTTGTTTTTCATCACCGATTCGACTTCCTTGTTTAATCTTGTGATGTGGATCAATCGTCTTTCAGCGACCGTCTTCCATCTTTCAACGTCTTGTTTTTGTTCTTGTGTTTCTTGATCCAACTTCAAAACCATGTTTGCAAGTTCGTCTTTTTCTAATTTAACTAATAGGTTTTTTTGCATTTTATTTGATTTTCATTCGTTTAAATTCAATCCATTTTCCGCGACTTGTTCGCCTTTCAAAAATTATTGTTGTTCCGTCTTCGGACAATTTCGATCTTGTTCTTTGCCGTTTTTCTGATCTTGTTATTCCCATGTATTAAAAAATTATATTGGTTGTTGAATCCATCACAATGGCTTCGAATCCTTGTTTTCGAAGTTGTTTGATTCGGTATTTTTGCAATTCTGAAATTTTGCCGTTTGGTTTTTTGACTTCAATAAATTTTGCGACACCGTTCCGAAGACACATCAAGTCGGGGATTCCGTTCGTTGATGTTTTCATCAATTTCACGACAACCCAACCGTCATTTTCAAGATTGTCGGTGATTTTCTTTTGAATTTGTTGTTCAGTCATAATTTTTTTATAAGCCACAAACACCCGAATCGCAATCGTTGAAATCGCTTCCAAAAAGATCAATTTTTTTGAATGCGTTTTTTATTTTATGATATGTTGTTCCGTTTTTGAAAGTTCTTTGACCGCAACCGTCTTTTTCAGCATTACAAAACCATTCGAATTTTTCTGGGTGTTTTCTACTCATATAATTCAACAACGCTTCATTTCTGTGAAAACAACCGATGCAATTGTTCATAAAAGCAAAACGAACGGGTTTGTTTTTCCAAAATTCTTCGACATTATCTTTGAAAATAGCGTCTTTAATTAGCGGAAAAGATGGCAATTGCCAACCCGTTGTTTTCCACTTATTATTGCCGTTTTTGTGTTTTCCGACAATGTGTTTGAATTCAGACAATCCAAATTGATTCGTTTTTTCAATCATGTTTTTTGCGCGTCTTTGTTCGCTTGATCTGAATCCAATTCGCATTTCAACGGGTTCGTTGATGTTTTTAAACCACCAATCGAAAAGCGGTTTCAATTTCATTTCAGTTGTGCAAAATCTTGTCACAATATTTGGAAGATAATTTCCTTTATCAATTATTATTTCATCAAAAGTTTTTCCAGAAACCCAATTGATTTTTTGTCCAATGTATTGTTCCAAATCTAACATCGTATAAATGATTGTATCTTCCTCCAATGTCCCGACAAATTCTTTTCCGATGCGATCCGAAACCATTTGACGAACTTTTGCATCTGGAAACAAACAATTTTTGTCGTCAGTCCTAACAAGTGCAAACAAATTGTGATCAGCGGGATAATTTGAAGCGATATAAGAAGATGTTTTTCCCCCGCTTAAACTGTTGACTGTGATCAATGACTTTTCTTCTTTTGCTTCATTAAACCAATCACCGTCAAATTGTTCTTCGTTGTTTTCGTTTATTGTATAAAATCTTTTCATTTGTTGTTCAGTCATACGGTTCGAACGTTTCTTTTATTTTTTCAATGATGTCATCGTGATCAATCAAATCGGCTTCAAGTAATCCCGTCACATCAACAAACCGATCGTTTTTGAACCATTCGATTTGAATGACGTTGAACGGTTCTTCGTCTGGCGGTGTGAATCTATCACCTGGACAATAAGTCCCCCCTTCGTAATCAACACGGAATCTTTCACCGCTGATTTTAATATTTATCATAGTTGCGTTTTTTTCTTTTAATTGCTTTTTTTCTTAGTCTTTGAAATCTTGATATTTTTTTTGCAAATATATATTCATCCACTTTAAAAAAAATAAGTGAACCGATTAAATTTGAAATAGTCGCAACGATCCAAAAATTTGAAATATTGTATTTCAGTAAAACAAACGGAATCGTTGCAAGTATCGGTGTGCTTAGTTGCCATCTAAAAATATACTTCAATAGTTTTTTCATGTCGTTGCGTTATTAATATATATATATATATTTAATATTTTCTTAATTCAAACTTAACTTCATCGTGCCACTTAATCCACAAAGAATATCCAATTTTGCTTTGCCAAAAATTATTAAAATCATAAACCATTTTTGACCAATAACCATTTTTAATAATTAAATTTTTTAATTCTGTTTTAAATTTTTTTTTCATTTTTTGGTTATTTTTTTTCGTTCATAAAAATTTTACCAGTTAACTTGTGCTTCTTTCCGATAATTGGTTTAATTGTTTGTGTTGTAGTAAATCCACAAACTTCAATTTCAATAGTTTTTTCTTCTCCAACAATCCATTCCCAAGTTGTTGTTTCGTTAATCATATTAAAAGCTAAATTTTTCATTTTTTTTTGTTTTTTCTATACTACTAAGATAAATTAAATTAATTTACTGAACAAATTTATTTACTAAAAAAGTTAAATTATTTTATTTTTGATAATGTTTTTTAAAAATATCCAAAGTAAAATTTTTCTTTTTCGACACGGCTTGATATATTCTTGATTCGATTCCCCCCTTTGAAAATATCCAAAACACATCGTTTTCGGGTCTATCTTTCACGGTTAATCGATCACGCGCCTGGAAGTAAGAAACCGCGCTAAAATCAATGTTCAAAAAAACAAGAACGTCGGCTTTCGATAAGTTGACCCCTTCGCGACTTGACACGATTTGTCCCGCATAGCTTTTATTTGTTGAATTGAATTCATCAAGATCGGTTGTGATTTCGTCGCCATAAACCGATTTGATCATTTCAAGTTCAGCGATGAATTTGTAAAATATCGCGATTTTTTGACCGTTCCATTTCTTTTTGATGTGGATCGCTTTTGAATTATCGATCACCATGTGTGCGCCAGATTCGAATTTGACCGTTCCCGAATACATTTGATGAAGTTTTTGTTGAAGTTTCACGGACGTGTCCGCAAGAATGTCTTCTTCGTTTCCCTCGATGACTAAATCTTTTGTCAATTTATTACAAAGTGAATATGTGATTGGCTTCATTTCAACCATTTCAAAATGTTCGTTGACCTTTGATTTGAATCCCGCTTCCGCTTGTGTCATAACAACGCGTAATGGGTTGATAATTGGTTCAACCTTGTCTTTCTTCGCCTTGTCATATTTGGTTGTATTAAAACCGTTTATTTTCATCGTGTATTTATTGACGTAATTGTTGGCCCATTTATAAAAAGTCGGTTCGTGAAACGGTGTGAAATACGAAACCCAAAGTTGGTGATATATTTGCGAAAATGATTCGGGTGTTGGTGTTCCACTTGAAAGAATGACATCACATCGGTTTTGATACGCGATTTTTTTGATTGCTTTGGTTCGTTTCGATGGTGTTGGAAACGCTCCCATTGAATGCGATTCGTCACAAATAATCAAATCAATGTTTTTCGTGTCCGCTTTGTGAACTGATTCATAATTGATCAAGATCATTTCATATTTGAATGCACCAAGAACGAAATCGGATTGAATTGATGACATTGCCTTTTTCTTTGTTACAAACAAAACTTTCCGTTTGTTCAGTTTTTCAGCGGTTGCAAGAACGGTCAATGTTTTTCCGCTTCGAACTTCACCCGCCAGGATTCCGATTCGATATTTTCGAACGACCGTTGCAAGATCGTCCGATTTGTCTTTTTGTATTTGTCGAAGTTCGAACATGATCAAATATTTTTCAAGTTTATTTCAAAATCGGTTTGGCGCAACGCGATTGCAAATTTTTCGTTGATTGTTAATTTTCGAATGTTCCGACCGTCTTCATCAATTTCGATTGCTTCGGTAATTACAACGCGGTTCTTTTCGATTTTTATTCCCGTGATTTTTATTTGCATGATGTTAAAATAATCTTTGTTGACTTGTTTCAAGTTTAATTCTTTTGATCGCTGAATCAAAGTATTCTTTGTCCAATTCACACGCGGTCAATTCAAACCCGCGTTCGTGACAAGCAATTGCAATTGAACCGCTTCCAAGATGCGTGTCAAGTATTTTGTCGCCTGGCTTCGCGTAGTTGTCAAGTAACCAATTATAAAGTTGACGCGGTTTTTGTGTTGGATGAATTCGTTTTTCTTTGTTGTGCATTTCTTCTTGTAACATTCCGCTCCACCTAAAACAAAAATTTCGAACGGCAGTTTTAAAACTTGTCCAAGCCAATTCGGAATCCGCAAAATCATTTTTTCCGTTTTTTTTATCCCAAACAATCCAACAACTTGAATCGAATGGAATTTTTGAAATAAAATGATTTGCCCCCCAAACAATTTGATTTTTTGAAACGCGCAAAAGTTCTTCGAAATATTGTTTTTCTGGTGCGGATGAATCCCAACTTTTCGGAGTGTATTTTGTCGGCTTTGTTAATTTTCCGCGACTGTGATTTTTCAAACCGTCTTCACCTATCCCATAAGGCGGGTCAACAATCGCAAGATCAAAATGATTGTCTTCATATCTTGACATCAATTCCATGTTGTCTTCGTTCGTGATGTTTATTCCTTTTACTATTTGCATTTTTTATTTGTTTTAAAACGGTAATGAATCACCGTCGCGCGTTATTGGATTGATTTCGGTCTTGATGTAACAACCGCGACGCGGTGTTCTAAATGGTTTATATTCGAAGCCTTTGAAATCGCAATACTTTTTGATCCAACTTGAAAACAATTTGTTTGTCATCGATTTTCGAAAGTCTGGATATTCTTCTTTGAATTCGTTCACGATTTCCGACGGGTAAATTTTGCAATCCAATTGAAGATTGTCGTCCGTCACCCAATCCCAAAATTCTTTTGATGTGTTTTGAATGAATCGTTTTGCGTTCGCGTTGATTGATTCGGTGCTTATCAAACCAAAGTTCAAAAACTTTTGAAGACATTCAATCATGTATTGATCGAACGAAACCCAATCGTCAAGTTCCCATTGATCAAACAAAAGTTTTCCGAATTCCGTCAAAGGTGTTCGATGTTGGTTGAAATATTGAAAAAATTCAACTTCGAATCGTCTTCGATCATGCGATGAACCTGCACCGTTTATCACATAGTTTGTTGTAATTACTATTTTCGGCGACTTTTCAAAAGGAATGAAAATTTCATCCTTGTTTTTCCTATTCACGGAAATTCCTTCAGTAATTAACGAAAACAACGATTCAAAGTTGAACTTTTTCTTTACATCGTCAAAAGCTAGAATTTGAGTATCAACTGAAATTCGTTGATAATTGAATTCACCTTTGTTTGGATCAAAAACTTTCCCGTCAATCTTGACCATCTTTTTGAATTGTGAAAGTGCGGTTAAAACTAAACTTTTCCCGCTCCCCCCGTTCGGATGGTCGTTGATTTCTTGATCATTGAAAATGATTGCTTTTTGATCCGTCTTGTCTTTGTGTGATGACATCAAATATCCAAGAACGGTTTCCATTGTGTTGATTCGTTTCGTATCGTCCGCGCATATACGATGAACGAATGAACGAAAGTCATTTTCAACCGTTTCGGATTCGATGAAATTGCGTTTGATTATTTGATCTTCCCAAATGTAACCATCGCAATCAATAAATTCAAGAATTTTTTTGTTGTCTTTTCCAACTTCAACAACCCCGTTTTGATAATAAAGAAAACATTTGTCCTTTGTGTCCTGGATCATTTCAAGATCAATCGAATCCAAAAAAGACAAATATAAATCTTGGAAATATTTTGTTGAAGACGCGAGGAAATTCCAAATTTGAAGTTCTTCTTTGTTATAAAGATAATTTAAAACAAAATCTTTAATTTTTTGCGCTGAAGACGTTTTGACAATGTTCGAACTAATATGAACGAAAACGGGTGAATCGGCTTTTTCTGGATAATATTTGTAAAACCCCGACGTTTCCAAAAAGTGTTTGAACAAAATGTTGTCGATCAAAATCCTTTGTCCCGTTTTCCCCTCGATAATTTGCCAAAAAACAATTTCCGTTGAATTTTCTTTGATTTGTTTGATTGTTTCATCGTCAACCGTTGGTGTGGCTTTTTTTATTTCTTCAGACGAAACGCCTTTTTTGACTTGCAATTCAATTTTTCGGAACGTGTCGCGATCCTCGAAATATTTTGTTCCGTGTTCGTTTCGTTTCTTGTATGCTGAACGAACCGTTGTTGTGATTTCGTGTTCTTTCATTGAACCTCGAACCACGTCATGCAAAATGATTGATTCCGCAATGTTTTGATTGATTCCGTAATTGTTCAACGCTGAAGCCAAAATGAACAAGTTGTTGTTTCGATTTCCTTCAACAAGTCCAAATTCACGATTCCACCAAACCAAAAGTCGATCGGCGATTTCCTTTGTGTCTTGAAGAATGATTTGTGGTTCACGTTCGACGAACAAATATCCTTGTTCCGAATGTTTTGTTGTCCATTCCTTTGAATCTTTATTGATGAAAATTGTCGGATCGAAAGATTCATAACAAACGCGCGAAACATTTTTGCAAGACGTGTCAAAAAATTCACAATCAAAATGTTTTTCCAACGCGGTGAAATAAAGTTTGTGTTCTTCTTTGTCGCATTTCGGGATTTTAACGATCATTTTCAAACCGTTCCCGCTTGGTGATGTGAAAACCGACATTGTAAATTCAGACGCTTCCAAAGTATCGCGCCACGTTTGAAATGTTTCATCGTCTGGAAATCCATCGAAATCAAGACAAATCAAACCCGAATGTTCTTCAAGCGCGTCATCTTTTCTTTGATTGAATTTCCCCGAAAACAAAAAACACGGAAGTTTCTTTTTCAGTTCGTTTCTTTTTTCTTTGTCGGTTTCGTTTCTTATTAATTCAAGAAGTTCTTTTGATGAACCGTTTTTGATTCTTGTGAAGACCCGTTCAACATCTAAGTGAAACGCCCCACATTTCGGATTGAATAAATCCTTGTAGCAAGTAATGATCATTGATATATTTTAAAGTTGCGGTTTAAATATAATATTTTTTAATTGATTCATGACGCTTAAAAATTAATAATGACGGGTAATTGACGCTTATGTGCTTAAAGTATTACTTTAATCCGTCTAGTGGTAAACCTTTGTTTTTTAGTTCTTTATATCTTTATTTTTCATTTTGACGGCTAAAAAAAAGAAAAATAAAAAAAAAGAAAAAAGAAAAGTATTAAAAACAGTAGCAATAAGGAATTACCCGTCAATGCGTCATTTTGTTAATTCTTGATTGATTTTATCCAAGAATTCCATCGTTGGCGGGTAACAAGTGTCCACATCGTTTTGAATCCTTTTGTTCGAATGCGTGACGGTCGAATGATTAATTCGCATAAAATCACCGATCGCATTGTTTGAAAGACTTGTGTTGTTTCGTGCATAATGACAAAACATTTGACGAACCCAAATCACTTCGCGTTCTTTTGAAGTTCTTATCGTTTCGCGGTCGATTTTAGCGACTTTCGAGAAAGTTCCAAGTATTGACACCAAACTTGTATTTGAACGCTTTAAATCGCGTTCTTTCATCAGTAATTCATGCGCATCGTTGAAGTTGACACCCCTTGTTGCTAATAGATGAACAAAGCGCAAATCGGACTTGGTATATATACCACTAATTATTTTATTTTTTTTACTCATTTTTTTATAAAATTAAATTATCACAAACATTCTTTTCACCAAATCCAAAGAATGATGGTATTTGTATTTTTTTCGATTAAACAACATTTTGATGTCCGTCTTTCCCGAATGTTTTGTGAATATGTGCGAAGATTTTATTTGTCTTTGAATCCCACCTTTGGCGATCACTTTCCCGTCCTTAATATCAGCGGGGAAAGTTGGATTAAAACGGATTGACATCACGTCAGCCGTTTCTCCAATAACACCCTCAATCAATCCGATCGTTTCTTGTTTGATTTCGCCTTCCTTTAAGTTTGCCACAAATACGACATCGCCTGGAAGTGGTTTTTCGTTTTTAATATTAAAATGTATCATTTGCAATTATTTCGTTTTTGTCTACTTTTTCAATGAATTTCAATAATTTTGTTTTGAATTCATGTATTTCGTTGCTCCAATCCTCGCGCGTCACCGTTATAATGTGAAGCGGTCGCGCCGTATATCTTGGATCATAAGACACAAAATACATTGTTTCAATCGTTTCGATTATTGTGAAATAATGCAAAATTTGTTGTTTGTATTCAGCGGGAACGCGGTTTGTGATAATGTATTCAATGTGCTTTTTTGAATCTGGACATTTCACTTCAACGCCTTTGATTGGATTTTCTTGATCCATTATCAAACCGTCGGGTGATAAATGACAATTTGGAAAGTTTTCGTTTGTTACCATTCCGAAATGTTGAACATCAAGTTCCATGAAATCGCTAAATTCAGCGATTGCGATTGGTTCAAGATCGATTCCCCTTTGCATCGCTTCCGAAACAAATGAATCTTCAATGATGTCCGTCCCGCGTTCAGCGATCAATTCATACATTAAACTTGTATTTGTAGACGAAACAACTTTTTTCGCCCGTGTCCCACCGATTGAACCTTGTCGGATTTTATACCAATTTTCAGTTCTTTGTTCTAAGTCTTTTAGCAATTTCATTTTTCATCTTGTTTTTAGCGGTTAATACTTGCTTGTTGTTTCTTTCATCGTTTGATAATTCTTTCCAAACTTTCTTCATTTCCTCCAGGTCAAGACAAGATTCGATTCTTGCGATTGCTTCCGTTGGATCGATTTCAACTTTTGGTTTGTACGCTCGAATTCGAAGTGCGTCCGTTGTTTCACCAAATGCGGAAACTTTTTCAGTTCCAAGAACAATTTGTTTTCCGATCCATTCTTCAACATACGGTGTCCCGTGAACGGTTTGAATCATTTTTGCGTTGGTCTTGTTTAGAATCATTCCTTTTTCGTCTTCTTCGAAATAACAAACCATGCAAGATTCTTCACGTCCCGATTGACCTTTGACCATTTCTTGTCGCGTTGATTTGATTGTCAACGTCCAATCTTCGCCGTTTTCCAAAGAATACGCGCCAAGATATTCATAGTTGTGCATTGTCTTCCAATGCGTCTTCGTGTTTTTCATTTTTAGTTGCGTTAAAAATTAATAATAAAATAAAAATAGTTATAAATATGTTACTGAACAAATTTATATAATAGTTTTTTAAATTTCAATTTCCGTTCCGTTCGATTTGCGAACAATTATTGTTGCGTCGCATAGTTCACAAAACTTTTTGAATTCTGAAAGTTGAATTGTTTTGTCGCGAACCGTCCGATGGAATGCGGTTGAATGTTTTCGAAGTTGTTCCGCGATTGAATCAACGGTGTTCGGTTCAGCGATTTTGTTGAATTGTTTTTTCATTTGTTTTTGTTTAGGTCAACGAACTATCAAGACTATTGCTGTAAATTATACACGAATTATTTTCGTGATCCATTACAACGGTGTCGATTGCCATCTGGACACGTTTCAAGTCTTTCTTTTCGATTTTTTTTTGATTTCTTTGCCACTTGTTAAAAGTTTTTAATGTTTGGATTGCTTCTTTTAGGTTCATTTTAAATTATGCTATATTGGATAAGTATTCGATTGCTTTTCTATATCTTAATTGAAGGCGATGTGAAGCCTTTGTTCTGATTTGGAAATTATGATAAAACGATTTCGCGAAGTCTTTGCGACCAAACTTTTTAAAGTTTTCAAAATCCCGTTGCGCTTGTGTTTGATACGATTCAATGTTGTCCGTCAGTTCTTGCAACATT
>VMHT01053958.1_pt1 | contig 15401 bp, 15 predicted proteins | sample 4693611 | NCBI WGS metagenome assembly VMHT01 (sample SAMN12280063, study PRJNA550983) | marine metagenome | isolation source: seawater sampled from same location over 5 years 0.02-0.2 micron viral filtrate | place: USA: collected off the coast of southern California halfway between the port... ... | reverse complement strand
TGGTGAAGGAGAATATTCATATCACAACTTTAACGATGGTGAGCAGTGGTATGATTACTCAGGAGGATTAATCTTTGGTTACAACTTAAATAGAAATGTAGGTTGTTTTATTGAAGGTAAATATAACAAGTACTGGAATAGAGAATGGTACGACTTTAAATTTGGTGTAAATTATAGAATATTTTAAAAATGGCAAAAGAACTTAACGAAGAAACAGGGTTCAACATAAGTGTAAAGACATTAATAGGTATAGGTTTTGCAATGGCAACCTTAATAGGCATGTGGTTTACGCTACAAGCAGACATAGCAGAAGCAAAAGAGCTTCCTAAACCAGAGATTTCTAAAATGGAATTTGATATGAAGGATGTTAATATTCGTCAATCCATTAAGAATACAGAGCGTAATGTGGAAAAGTTAGAAGAACGTATGATCCGCATGGAAGATAAAATTGACGCATTAAAATAATGGAAAAGAGAACAGAATGGAAACTACTTTGCATGTACTTATTAGTATTGTTTTTCTTGGTGGTCTCGCATACTGCTTTTTGTCAAGTAACCGCGATTCATTTTAACGCTGATTTTAACTCAGCTAATAATGTTGAATGGTTTTCTAAATTAAAAGAATGCGATAAGAAAACTCTTTTAATAGAAGAGGGTAATAACCAAACCAAGTATGAAATAGCAATTGTACCTACTATTGTAATATTTGATGATGGTGAAGAAGTAAAACGTTTTCAAGCAGACATTAGTTTTAAAATGGTTGCTACTAGAGAAGAGGTACAAGAATATATTGAAGAACTTATAATAAGCAAATTCTAATGAACAACTTTACAAAATTTCTATACGCTTTTATAATGGTTGTAGTATTTACTGCATCTACAGCATTTGGACAATGTCCTAACGGAACGTATCTAGATATTATTATCAATCCAGATCAATATCCAGAAGAAACATCTTGGGCTGTATTAGATGCTAATTTAGATACTATAGTTACTGGCGGTCCTTATGATAATATAGTCGATTACTCACCTCAAGTTACACAACTATGTGTACCTAATGGTGATTACGAATTTGTAATAAGTGATGGATATGGAGATGGTATTCAAGGTAGTTTATGGGGTGGACAGGATGGCTCGTACTACTTAGTAAGATGTAACGACACAATAGTTGAAATAGATTCAGCTAACTTTGGTTTTGTTTCTTATCATGGATTTACAGTAGAAGATTGCGCACCACCTCCACCTATATATGGCTGTATGGATGATAGCTTTTTGGAGTTTTTGCCAATAGCAACAGTAGACACAGGAATGTGTTTTACAGAGAAGGTGTTTGGCTGTACTGACTCTTTAGCTTATAATTATATAGACTCAGCCAATACAGATATACTAATAGATAGTTGTACTCACACACTAGAGCTTACAGATTTAGCTGGTAACGGCTGGGCTGGAGCGTATTTACAAGTGTTTCAGGGTAACAACTTTTTAGGTATATTTACTCTTGATGATGGTTTTGATACTACGTTTACTTTTGATTTAAGTATATCAGAGCCTATTAGTGTTAAGTTTAATATAACACAACAATCACAGTTTACATCAGTACAATGCGGTTATAGTGTATATTCTGATGAACACGTAGCTATAGATGCTCCAGGAGGGTTTGCTAGTCCTTTAGTGCCTTTTGTAATAGTTAACGGAATGCCTTACTGTGGTGATGAATGTATAGAAAGAACATATGGCTGCATAGATAGTCTAGCAGTAAATTATAACGATACAGTAAATACAGATGATGGAACTTGTTATTATAACCCAGGGTGTACTAATCCACTTTATTTGGAATATGACGCGCTTTACGACTACAATGATGGTTCATGTGCTACGTTGGTTGCATACGGATGCATGGACTCAACTGCACTTAATTACGATTCATTGGCTAACGTTGAGTTACCTAACTCTTGTATTGCTATCGTAGAAGGGTGCACAGATAGCACAATGTTTAATTATAATGTCAATGCAAATGTTGATGATGGAAACTGTATTCCTTTTATGTATGGGTGCACAGATGTAACAGCATTTAACTATGACAGTTTAGCGAATACAGACGATGGCACATGCATACCGGTAGTCTGGGGTTGTACCGATGGTACAGCCTTTAACTATAATCCATTAGCAAATAGTGATGATGGAAGCTGTTTACCTGTAATTTTTGGGTGTACAGATAATACAATGTTTAATTACGATGCTAATGCAAATACAGATAACGGAAGCTGCATACCTTTTTACTATGGATGTACAGACAGTACAGCAATTAATTATGATGATAATGCAAATACTGATAATGGTAGCTGTATCTATCCTGTGCCTGGCTGCAATGATCCGTCCGCTGTTAATTACAATCCGCTTGTTAACGTGGCAGACAGCTCGTGTTATTATAGTGCTGGTTGTAACTCTGGTGATGTATACTATATTCCTAATGAATGTTTTGAGTGGGTCATTGCAATAGATCCATATTGTTGCAATACCGTGTGGGATGGAGGCTGTGATAATTTATATGCTTATTGTGTAGATGGATGGTCAGGACCAACTGATGTAGCAATGTTTGAGAGACTTGGTATGTTACCTTATCCAAATCCATCAACAGGTATAGTAAACTTTACAGCTGAGGTAGATATAAAAGTATACAATATGCTTGGCAAGTTAGTATTACAAGATAAAACAAATACAGTAAAACTTGACAAGGGTATATACTTAATTAAGATTTCTAAGGAAAACTTAAATATAACAACAAAACTAATTATAGAATGAAATTAGAAGTATTAAGATTTAGCTCACAAGTAGACTGTACACATGGTATACTTTTTGAGATTACAGATATAGGTAGACAGTTTCTTTGCTATACTCTAGAAGATGAGCAAAGAGCTTTGAAGGTAAAAGGAGAGACTAGGATACCTGCTGGAACATATAAAATAGAACTAAGAAAAGAAGGAGGCTTTCATGCTCGTTATGATAAAAAATATCCTGGTATACATCGTGGTATGCTTCATGTTACTGATGTCCCTGGTTTTGAATATATTCTTATTCATACTGGAAACACTGACGAGCATACTGCTGGTTGTCTTATCGTTGGAGACAGTCAAGAAAACAATCTTATTCTGCGTGATGGGTTCGTTGGTAAAAGCGTTAATGCGTATAAAAGGATTTATCCGTCTATTGCTAAGGCCATAGAACAAGGAGAAGAAGTAACAATAGAATATATTGATTTTGATTAATGAAGTTTATAGGTCAGTACATACAAGACTTTATTGCTAGATTTAGAAGCGATGTTTACTTAGAAGATGTAAGCACGGGTACTATTGCTAGTGGTGCTAACTTAGGCCTAGACTCAAATAATAAAGTAGTAAAGAACACTGTAAGTGGTGGTACAACAGACCTGACTAGTGATGTAACTGGTGTGTTACCTATAGCTAATGGAGGTACAAACTCAAACTCAGCAGCAAATGCTAGAACTGCACTAGGTGTGGATGCAGCAGGAACTGATAACTCTACTAACGTAACATTAGCAGGCAGTCTTGATTATATAACATTGTCAGGACAAGAAATAACTAGGAACGCTATAGCTCTCGCGGATGATGTGAGCGGTTTCTTACCTGTTGCAAATGGTGGAACCGCAGCTAACAATGTAGCAGGGGCTAGAGCTTCACTCGGTGTAGACGCTGCTGGCACAGACAACTCTACTAATGTTACTCTTGCAGGTACACCTGATTATATTACAATATCAGGGCAAGAGATAACTAGAAATCAAATTGATTTAGCTAATGATGTTACAGGTACTTTACCATCAGGCAATGTAGCTACACTAAATCAAGACACAACTGGTAGCGCTGCTACACTTACAACTCCTAGAGCTATAAACGGCGTAGATTTTGATGGTAGTGCACCTATAACTATTACGGCCGCTGGATCTACTTTGTCTGATACGGTAACAGTAGGTAAAGGTGGTACAGGAGCTACAACTTTAACATCAAACGCTATATTAACAGGTAATGGTACATCTGCGATTCAAGCGGAAGCTGGATTAACATATAACTCAGAAATATTACTTGTAGGAAATGATGATGATGGAATTGCGCAGATAAGAAGAAATGCTCACTCAGATGATAATGGAGGGGATTTATATCTAAGAGGTGGAGACGCAACTGCTGGACAAACAGATAAAGATGGCGGCATATTAAGACTGTATGGGGGTAGAGGGACCAGTAATGGAGACGGTGGCGGTGTATCAATTTTTACAAGTTTTGCTACTGGCAGTACTGGAACGGTATTACACACTAATGCAAGATCAATTGCTTCATTTAGAGCTGATGGAACTACACTTTTAACAGGTAACCTTATATTTGAAGGGCCTGTAATAGATGGTAATGACACAACGTTTTCTATAACAGAACAAACAGCTAACAGAACAATAACGGTTCCTGATTCTTCTGGCACTATGGCTTTGACAGGGGTTAATTACACTTATCAATATATAAGCTTTACAGGTAACTCAACAGTGCCTTCAGATGGAGACTGGATAACAGTTTCTGCTAACGGTATATCTAATCATAGTTGGAATGTTAACTTAGGCTCTGGTGGAACAACAGTAGGGAGCTCAACAGTTACAATACCTACTGGAAATATATGCCAAGGCATTATAGTTCCTTATGACTGTGTTCTTGTTGGATATTCTAGTTTAATAAGAAGCGTAGGTAACCATCAATCAAAAGTAGGCTTAGCTGTTGGCGTTCCAACATACAATGATTTTGCTACATTTGATTGTACACTAAGAGCTTACAACGCCGCTGATATTAGCGCTGGACCTGATACTAACTATAGTCAAAGACCAGTTAGAGCAGATTATTTAACAGCTAATCACTCTATGTCGGCAGATATAGAAGAAGCAATGCTTAGTGGTGATTACCAAGAGGTTGTAACTATAATAAAAAAGATGGTAGAAAAGCTAGACGAATTAGTAGAAGCACAAAACGCAGAATGAATTACGTATATAAAAATATAACAGAGTCTGACGCAAGAATTATTATTGCAAGGAGTAATCCGAATGCTGAGTATTACGTGCAAGATAATATGGAAATTATAGGTGCTAATATTGATAGCGAGCTCCTTAGTACTGTTACAATTTATAAATGTGATATAGCAAATGTAGACAGCTCTGATGCTGTTGTTGATGTATATTTAGAGACTTTTAATCTTGATAAGACATTTCAAATTTATGGTACTAGAGAAAATGGCAACTATAATACTGCTACTATTGATTATAAAAATAAATCAGATTTAGAAACATACTATAAAATAAAAAGTGTTACTATTCCTGTAGGTGCCACACTTTCATTGTTTACAGGTCATCCGTGCACTCACAGTTCTAAATTTAATTTTATAATAAAATCTACACAAAGAGTAGATGTTATTATAGATTATGAGTTTACGTATCTACCTACAAGAGGCGAGACAGTAACTAACACAACAAATCAATATTAATATGATACAAAAAGTAATGGGCGGATTATTTGGGAAAGTCCTAGACAACGCTGAAGGAATATTAGACAAAGTAATTACAACTGATAAGGAAAGAGATCAGGCTAAATTAGAACTGCAAAAGATATTACTAGAAGCAGAGCGTGAAGCTTTTGCTAAAGAAGTAGAGGACAGAAAGTCTGCAAGAGACTTATATAAAGATGATGCTATCATTCAAAAAGTGTTAGCAACTTTGTTCACTGTAGCGTACTTTGGTATTAGTTTTGTGATGTTTAATCACTTTGTTCTAGGAGATATAAACCTAGGAGAGTTTGAAATTAGCTTTATTTCTACTATCTTTGGGGCAATGTCGGCAAAAGTTAACACAATTGTTGATTTCTTTTTTGGCGGCAGTTCAAAGAAAAACAGTAAAGAAGACTAATAACCAAAACCAATATTATGACTAAAGATGAAATTAAAGCTTTTCTGAAAGAGAAGCCTGGCTACCTTAAAGAGGGCGCAGCCAGATTATCAGAGAAGCTAAATTGCAGCGTAGAAACTTGCAGACATGCATTAACGGAAGCAAGAATAGACGCAAAAGGATCTGACTTTGATTTGGACAACGTAAGTACTTCAGAGATAAGTGAGTTCAAACAGTTCTTAAAAGATAATGAGATAGAAGAAACAGATGTCAAGTCTGTGAAGTTTTGGCAAAATATGCAAGGGGACCACAGGTTCTCTGTCGTAGTCAAAGGAGAAGACGATCTAATGAAGAAAGCAAAGGAAGAAATGGTTGCACTTCTAGAGTCTTACAGCCCGAAGGTTGAAAGGGATTACGACGCCGTTCAAGACCCAGTAGTATATGAAATTTCCTTACCAGATATACACTATGGTAAGTACACTGGACAGACACTTGACCAAGCTGAGGAAGAGTATATGAATACTGTAAAGGATTTGTTATCTAAGGCGGAAGGCCTAGATGTAGAACGAATTCTATTACCAATAGGTAATGATGGTATGAACTCTGAGGGGTATTCCCGTGCTACCACTAAAGGTACACCTCAGCAAGATTCAGCAGAATGGCAAGAAACATTCGTAGGGTATTGTAATCTTATGGTAAGAGCAATACACTATCTGGCCAAGTCTGCACCAGTAGATGTGGTTGTTGTACAAGGTAACCATGACTATGAAAGAATGTTTTATGCAGGTGAATACCTGAGAGCATTTTTTAAAAATGATGATAGAGTTGATGTTGATAATAACTTTGACTCTAGGAAATATTATAAATACGGAGTTAACTTAATTATGTTTACACACGGAGATAAAGAGAAACCAGCTGAGATGCCATTAATAATGGCTACTGAACAGCCTATGCTATTTGCAGAGACTAAGTTTAGAGAGGTTCACTGTGGACATAAACATAAAGAACAAGTTAATGAATATAGAGGAGTAAAGGTAAGATTTATTCCATCTATCTGTGGCAACGACGCTTGGCATAAGATGATGGGTTATGAAGCCAAGAGAACAGGCCAAGCACATATATGGAGTAAAGAACGCGGATACGAAGGTTATTTACAAACGAACATATAACAGATGACATTAAATGAGATTGCATATAATATTTTAAATTTAGTTAGAGGAGGTAGATCTAGCAATAATGAGCATATATCTACTAGTCAGATTAAGTTTAATGTGAAGTACTACAGAGCTATGCTTATACGTAGAGACTTTGCTAGAAACGGTATAATCACTAGACACCTAGAACAAGATCTAGGATGTTTAGAATTAATAAAAGTTGACGCTTCTAAATGTTGCAATCTTCCTACTGAGTGTGCTGTCTACAGAACTGTTAAAAAGGTACCAAGAACTGTTAGATTTAATTTTAGTGATGCAATTACACATGTTGGAGATGTTAGTGGTACAGGCACTATTCCTATTGTAGATTCAAATGCAGTACAATGGTTGCCTTACGATAAGTATACTAAGAACAAAATGAAAGCATATATGATTGAAGATTATATCTACATCTATAATGCAGATGGTTTGAAGTTTATAAACATTAGAGGCATCTTTGAAGACCCTGAAGATGTTGCTTTGTTTGATTGTGATGGATCTGATTGTTATAATGACGATATGGATTTTCCTATTCCTATGGATATGTTACAAACCATTACACAAGGCATTATGAGCGGTGAGCTTATGATGCTTGCATCGTCAGTAAATGACACAACTAATGACACGTTGCAGGATCAGGGCAGGCCTGCAGCACCTAAACAATAACTATAATTATAAATATTTTTAAAATGAGAAAGAAAATGATGTACGGAGGATCTAAGAAAAAGATGATGATGTACGGTGGTAAAAAGAAAATGATGAAGGCTGGCGGAGCTAAGCCTGACTATCTTGATATGGACGGAGACGGAAACAAGAAGGAGCCTATGAAAAATGCTGTAAAGGATAAGAAACAGGCCAAAGGTAAGAAGAAACCATTTGTAAAATCGCCGACTCCTGGAGTAGATAATAAGCCTAAGCTACTTGCTAAAAAAGGTGGACTAATGAAGGACCTTAAGAAACAGCAAAAGGAAGATAGAAAAGAAATGCGTTCAGGCCAAAAGGAAGCTAGAAAAGAGCAGAGAGGTCAAGACAGAGAAGAGCGTAAAGATATTAGAGCTGAAAATCGTGCTGCAAGAAAATCTAATCGAGCTAAGAAAAAAGCTGTTAAAAAAATTAAAAAAGCTTTTAAGGGTAAGGCAAAAATGGGTAACGGAGGCAAGATGATGTATAAATCTGGAGGCTTTTTAGAAATGCCTGTATTTGATTTAGACAGAGATTAGTGCAGCACACGATTTCTCATATATACAATGACTATGTAGAAACTGACAGCAGTGTATCTAAACAAACCTTTGTTGATATATGCAGTGAGTTTAACATGATGATTATAGATTACATTCTAGATGGTAAAGAGTTTAATATGGGTTATAACCTATCAACTCTTTCCATCGTAAGAATGGAGAGAGATCCAAGAAACCCTGGTATAGACTGGGGCGAATCAAATAAATATAAAGCTGAGTTGCTAGCAAATGGTGATGAGCTTTTTAACAAGGACACTGGAGACGGTGTCAAATGGCACATATACTATACAGACAGCGAGTATCTTAAATACTACTGGCGTAAGGGTAAGTGCAAAGTAAAGAACAAAACAGTTTACAGATTTGATGCTACACGAGGAGTGAAGGGTAATAAGGGTAAACTGAAGGAGTTAGATGAACTAGATTATTTAAAATTTAAAAAGAATTAGAGATGCCAAAAGACGCGTGTTATCATAAAGTTGTAGCCCGTTACGGTCCTAAGACGTCTGCATACAGAAGTGGTGCAATGGCTAAGTGTCGTAAGGTTGGAGCTGCTAACTGGGGAAATAGTAAAAAGAAAAAGCATGGTGGAATAGCTAATAGTATTCTATCTGATACTTACGGAAGTAGCCGTACTCTTAAAAAGAAGAAGTAATGGCTGTAAGAAAGACTGCTGCAGGCGCCAGATTAAAGCGTTGGTTTAAAGAGAAGTGGACAACACCTAGTGGTAAGAAGGATTACTCTAAAGGTGAAAATACATTTAGACCTACTAGACGTATATCTAAGGATACACCATCTACATGGTCTGAATTGTCAAAATCTGAGAAAGCAACAGCACAGAAAGAAAAGAATACTAAAGGAAGAGTTAGTAGATATAAAAAGAAAAAGAAAGTTAACCGTGCGAAGGGTGGTGGATTTATACTACCTGGACCAGCAAAAATATAGTTATGGCAAAAACAGCAGCATGGCAAAGAAAAGCAGGCAAGAATCCAAGTGGAGGTTTAAATGAAGCAGGGCGTAAATCTTATGAAGCGGCTAACCCTGGAGCTGATTTAAAGTCTCCTAGTAAAAAGAAAGGCAATAAAAGGCGAGGCGCCTTCTGTAAGAGAATGTGCGGCATGAAAGCTAAGCGTACAGGAGCTAAAGGTCAAAGAGATCCTAATTCAAGAATTAACAAATCGCTACGTGCATGGAACTGTGGTAGCTGTAGTAACTGGAGATAAATATGGCAGTATATAAGAACATATCAAGTAAGATGATCATTAGAAAGGTTTTCAGAGATTTGAAGCCTACTGGTGATGAATGGATAGATGATGCAATAGAGTGGATGGGAGAAGCTTTAGAGCATATAGGTGCAGCTTCACAGCTGTGTCAGAAGCAATGTGTTCTTACTATTGAAGATCACAAAGCATGTTTACCAGGCGACTTGTATTTTATAAATCAAGTAGCTATCAGTACAAGTTCTACTCCTGAAGCAAATGAAGAGTTAGATGTGCTGACAGAGCAAGTTCGTAAACTACGAGCTGAGATAGCAGAATATAATAGCACTCTTGAGGAGGATGTTGCAAATAGCAGCAGTATTACCAATGCAGACTTGAATGTATATGACACACAATATAAAGCTAACGTAGCAGAACTAAGAGAACTAATCAGTAGGATAACCGTTTTAGAGGGGATATTTTTTAATACTGATAATGGAGGTGTGGGCCTACAGCCTTTGAGCTATAGTGCTAGCACCTTCCATAAATCTATGCACTGTGATGATTGCGTAAACGAATACTCAAACCACATATCTAGTTATATAGTGGATTGTGATTATATAAAAACATCTTTTGCTTCTGGTAAAGTTTGTATAAGCTATACAGCATTTCCAATAGATGATGATTGTTTTCCAATGGTGCCAGATGACATAAGTTATAAAGAAGCTATGTTCTGGTATATATACAAACAAATGTTATTAGGTGGATACGACAAGCCTAACAATAAGATAGATTATAACTTTGCAGATCAGAAGTGGCAGTACTATTGTACTCAAGCTAGAAATGCAGCTAACTACCCAGACATAGAAAAATACGAGTCTTATATGAATCAATGGGTTAGACTTGTACCAGATATTAATAGGCACGCATGTTTCTTTGAAGAATTAAATGAAAGAGAAACTTTATATAGAGGTTAATGGCTAAGTATATAAAAGGATTAAATAAAGATACAGCTCCAGTAGATCAACCAGAAGGATCATACAGATATGCTAAGAATATGCTATCTAATGAAACTGCTGGTGCATTATCTAATGAGCCTGGTAACATAAGTGTTAACTCAGCTATAGCAAATGGACATAAAGTTATAGGTAGTATTGAAGTTACAGATGATACTGTAGTTCTATTTACTACAGATAATAGTGATGTTCATCACATATATATCTATGCTGCTAGTACAGATTCTGTAAATCTTGTATTAAGAACTGAGCCTGCAATTAACCCTGCTCACCCAATAAATGCTGGGGGTAGTGATGCAGACTTTGATTTAAAGTTTAGTTGGGATTACCCTATAGAAGGAACATATAAGTTTGATCCAGATAACAATCTTATAGTATACTGGACAGATAATAATAATCCTCCTAGATCACTAAATGTTACAAGACAAATAAACGAAAGCACTACCGCTAGAATATATGGTGTAAATCCTTTTACATCTCCTAATAAGAGTTACATAGATAGATTAAACTTGTTCCCACATGCAGGCCCTGTGCCTAGCATATTTTTTACCAGAATAGCTAATGGCGGCGCATTAAAGTCAGGAACATATACTTTATTTTTAGCGTATGTAGATAAAAACTTTACACAAACAAACTTTGTATCTTATTCATTAGCTGTGCCTATTGTAGAAGATGATGAAAGTGTTAGACCTATAGAAAGATACGACGGTTGTGAGCCAGATACTCAAACAGGAAAAAGTATTGTTTGGAGTGTATCTAATCTAAACACAGACTATGAATTTCTTAGACCTATAATAGTACATAGAACACTAGACGAAGATAGTGCTCCTGCTGAGTTTGCTTTTAAACTTAATGATGTAGATATAAACGGTAATACAGGAACTATAGTGTTTTCAGGTTTAGAAGGGTATGAGTCCGCATCAGTAGAGGACGCAATTATAGATACTATAGCTTATGATACTGCTAAGACACTTACACAATTAGATAGTATACTTTACTTAGGCAATCTTACAGGTAGTAAAGATATAGGCTATCAGAAGTATGCAAACTTTATAAAACTTACAACAACAGTTTCTGATCCGCTAGAGCCTTTTGATGGTTACGAGTTAAGCGCAGATAATTTAGACTATGGATATTTAGATACAGAGCCTGATCCTATACTTGTTAAAAGTCAAGGTTTTAGAGATGTAAGCAATCTTTCATCTGCAAATCAAAATATAAAAGGCTATACAAGAGATGAGGTCTATGCATTTTATATTGCATTTGTATTAAATGATGGTAGTATGTCATATGCTTACCATATACCAGGCAGATCAAGACTTACAAATCAAACAGGATCTCAAGTTAGAAAGGTAGATCAAAATCCAAACACGGGCGCATCATTTTTGAATGGATTAACTGTAAATGAGGATGATGATGTAAATGATCCAGACTTAACGGACTTAACACAAGGGCAAGGTAAGCTATTTCACTTTTATGACTTTTCTATATTCGGTGTTACAAATACAAATTTTTGGGAAAATAGAAACGAGTTCTATCCTAATACGGATGATTATGAAATGATTGATGCTAATAATCCTGGAGTTATAGTAGAAGATCTTAAAAGTAGTAATGTAAGACACCACCATATGCCATGTAATACTAATAGTGGTAGAGAGGTGATAAGTGATAATACTAGCCAGTTTACTGCAGCGCAAGACTCAACAACAACTATTCGTTATTTTGCATTTGGAGACGACAGTCTTCCTACAAATAATCAAGTGACATATGCAGATAACACTCAAGGGGGTGGTAACACATTAAATAATTTAGGTCTTGCAAGCATTACTTCAGACTTGTTAACAAATTCAGGTGTTGCTGGTTACGATAATGCTATTGATGATTTAGAGAATTCATATGGAAATACATCAAACTGGGTATATACACCTCCTTCTGCGAACATGGTTGGTCAGGTCTCAGGTTGGTTTGTAGCAGTAAACAAAACGGGATGGACTCTACCAAATATTTCTTGGTCTGCTGGAGCAGATATTACAGCTGTGGCTGCTGCTGGTACAGGAATTGGTGGTTTTGCTGATGCAGAGGTAGAAATAGATCAGAATGGTAATTGGATTACAGGTGGCAATAATCCTGGAAGTGGCCCAATAAATAGTAATCCTGGTAGAATAGATTATGGAATATTTGTATGGCAAGACGTACAACCAGCTATTACTCAAAATGGTTATCTAGCACATGAAGTACGAGCATTAGGTATTAGGCTACAAGATATAAAAATACCAAAGACTATAGCAGATAAGGTTCAAGGATTTAGAATATATTATGCAGAAAGAAAGCATGAAAATAGACGAGTGCTTGGGCAGGATATTTTAAAAAGATGCAATGAGGTTGATGATTGGGATATTTCAGGATGTTCAGGTGCGGGAAGTAATGGATCATCTGAAAGTTTTATATTATCTTCAGGGTCTTTATACAAAGGAATTGTAAATACGACAACTTTTCATGACTTCTATTTATTAAATAATAAACACAGTCTTGTACCAGCTACTCACACATCAATAGAGTATAGGGTAAATTTATTATCATTTACAGGTCCTTTAGATTTATACTCTGAAGTATCACCTGCGCCTGATTTTGATGAAGACGATTGTCTGCGACAGGATAGTTATTCAGCCCTTCATTTTGGATTTAGTTACTTTAATAATACTTCTAATGCTTTACCATTTCAACACTTTCCTTTAAGAGAAAAGTGTAAATCATATATTAATGGGGACTCTATATATGATGGCAGGGGTATAGGATTTGGTAAACGTATATATAATATAGGGGGTGAAAGTTCTATACTTCTAGCGTATAAACCAAACAGAACTCCTGATTACGATAGTGCAAATGCAGTTGGATGGTTACCTGCAGGAGGCGGGGCTCCTTGGCATGCAGATAATCCTGGAACAGACTTTTCTTACGGTAGTCACACTGAGCCTAGAGTAGAGCTGCACAATCTTAATGCATTTAAAACAGATATGTATCTTTCGTATGACACACAGGAGTTAGTGTGGACAGGTTTTGAAGTACTTGGCGTTGATAATTTAGCCAACTACACTGTTGAAGATAATAATGTATCTACTCCAGGAGCTACTCATAATACAGGAGATATATTTGGAGGAGACACTTTTATATGTAGACATGGATATAGAACTACACACAGACCTGAAGTACAAGGAACCGCTCCTAAAGATCACAAGTCTATATACTATGTAATATGTGAGTCAACAGATAATATAAATTTTAGACACGAAACAGATAAAGATAGCTCATATTTTCCAGGATCTCCAGCAAGAAAGGTGTTAGCACTAGAGGCTAATATAGACCTTACTAAGAAAGATAATATGAAATATGATGAATCATTCTCTTTGGGGATTGCAGATATAAAGCCTGCTATACCATACCCATTAAGAGAGTCTGATCCTAGCATATTTAAAACAAGAGTACAAAGATCTGCAAAAGCTGACAACTCAAGTCTTATAGATAACTATCGTGTATACTTAGCATTACAATTCAAAGACTTACCACGTAACAGAGGTGATTTATGGAAGCTTATAAGTCTTAATAACTTACTATACTTACATACAACAGATAGTTTATTTAGAACTAAGGGTAAACAATCACTACAAATGTCAGATGGTACAGAGTCTTTTGTAGGTAGTGGTGATATATTTACACAAGACCCGGATGAGGTTATACAAACAAAGTTTGGTTATGGAGGTACACAATCACAGTGGGTATGTATGGTGACTAAGCACGGATACTTTACTATGGACTATAGAAATCGTAGAGTGTTTATGTTTAAAGATCAGCTGTATGATATAGGCAAGACCGGGTTAGAGTCATGGTTCCAAGATAATATTCCATTTGCATTAGAGCAATACGGTTTAGATACTAGTTACTTTGATAATCCTATTATTGGTATAGGTTTTCATGCAATGTACGATGAAAGATATGACAGGGTAATATTAACTAAGAGAGATTTAAAACCTACTAAAACTTTTATAGAGCAGTATAATTTAGGTAATATTACATATGACTCTAGTATCCATAGATTTAGACAAGGAGGTATTATAATAAAATTTGATAATTTTACATTCTTTGAGAACTCAGGTTGGACTGTATCATATGATGTAGAACTAAATGTGTGGGTATCATTCCACGATTATGTACCTTACAAATATACTAGATCTGCAGACAAGTTAGCTTCATTTACTGAAGGGTCTACAGGTATATGGGTACATAATGATGAGCTTAACAGAGGAAAGTTTTATGGTACAGACTATGCATCAGAGTTTGAGTTTATATATAACTCAGGTAAAAACTTAGATAAGACCTTCTACAGTTTTGAATACATGATAGATGTATATAGTACTACTAATGTTTTGATACACGACCAAGGGTTTAGTAGTTTCTATGTTTACAATACTCATCAAATATCTGGAGAACTAGATATAGAGTATATGATAAATACTAGACGTATAGGTAACGCTTGGAAAATAAATAAGTTTAGAGACATGGCAGCCCTGGTAAACACCCCAGTAGCTGCTGGAGCAGGATCTAACTTTGGCGTACCAGGTGCAAGTGTTGCAGGTACAAATATAACAAGCACTCTAACATCTTCAACAGGACAGCCCATGTTTACTTTTGATGGTATGACTGAAACTATAAACGCAGTCTTTATAAATGCTGCTAAATCATGGGACAGACAGAGAAAGTTTACTGATAAGTGGGTAGGAATTCGTTTAAAATACGACAATATTACAAAAAAATTAATAAATTTGTATTCCACCGAAGT
>VMHT01018164.1_pt1 | contig 15404 bp, 8 predicted proteins | sample 4693611 | NCBI WGS metagenome assembly VMHT01 (sample SAMN12280063, study PRJNA550983) | marine metagenome | isolation source: seawater sampled from same location over 5 years 0.02-0.2 micron viral filtrate | place: USA: collected off the coast of southern California halfway between the port... ... | reverse complement strand
CGATTGTAGCTCAAGTAGCAGGTGGTGGTAACACAGGTCACACGGTTACACTTAACTTTAGTGAAACTAACCCTCCTGTTTCAATCGTAGGTTACGGTTGGAGTCCAACTACTGGTAACTATGCGGTAACACATTACGATAGAGATACAAACCAAGCAACATACGAAGTAGGTATCGGTGCATTCACAAACGGATCCACAGTAGACGGTGGTTCTGGTGAAGACGGACAGTGGGGTGGTGCTATATTCTCAGGTGCTCAAAACTATAACATTGTGTTAAACGTTGACCAGCCAACATTGCTTTACGCTAATGCTGTTCCTGGTGCATTTGGTAACCCATCGAAATTCCCACATGCTTACTTAGTATTAACGTTCTAAGAGTAAATAAATTAATAAGGGCGGCTCCGGCCGCCCATTTAAAATAGATAAAATAATAAATGGCAGAGTATAATATAGATAATCCGATTCTATTCATCAAAGGCCAAGTAACTGCTATAACTTCAGAAGGTAGATACGCTTATGATGATGCTACAGGTTTAGGCCCAAGTGGTTCTAACATCAGTATTTCATATAATATAACTGTATCTAGTATCGATCCACAATCAATTGGCTCTTCAGAAACAAGAACAGGTACAGGTAGAGAATATAATGGCTTAGACATAAAAACTGGTGATTGGGTTACTAATAACACTGGTAAAACATGTTTACAAGTAACTGCCATTACTGCAAAGTCTGAAAGCTCGATTTCTTTTACAGCTAAAGACGTTGACGCATTCGTATACAAAAACTACAGAACAAATGCTTATGCTGCTAATGTTGATGAAGTTGCTTTCTTTGAAGTATCTGATTCAGGTAAACCTCTAATTGCAGGTGAAGATGCTGCCACATTCTTTGGTGATAAAGTAGCAGCAGACTTATTACAGTCTAGGTTTGCAATACAAGAAGAAGACGAAAGATTTAGAGTTGAATTTAGTTCACCTCAGAATAGTGTAGAAGAAGGTCAAGTAGTAACGATTGATGCAAATGGTGACTTAGTACCATTTGGAACTGCTGGTTCTTCTGATTTCAAATTAGGTTTATTAGTTTCATTATCGTATGGTAATACAATTGCATATTTAAAACCATTCAATACTATTATAGATGATTTTGCTAAGCCAGAAAAATTAACTGGTTCTAAAGGTGATTTCTACTATGCTTCAACAGTAACTCCAGGAGATATTACAACAAATTCAGCACAAGGTTCTGATAAATTATATTTCCAATTTAAAGATGCTGTCCCTACGGTTATTACGGCAACTACTGTTAACTCTGCAACTGCAGGAGGTGATACTCTTTTAGTTAATGGTGTAGCTTCAGTAAGTGGTGCTAGAACAATCGGACAGATTGTATCAGATATTAATGCTGGTACTGCAACTCACTTTGTGACTGCAACTCAACCACTAGGTGAAACAGTTTTAAAATCTTATGATAATGGTTTACAACCGGCAAACGGTGATATTGTAATGGTAACATCGGTAGACGGTGGTGGTAGCACTGTATTTCCTGAGATTACAATTTCAGATGGTAATAATACTGCTAGTGTATCTTTCCAAACTTCAGATAGTACATTCCCTGGAACTGGCGGTGCATACTTAACTGTATCTGCAACTCAAATGGCAGCAGATATTAATACAGCTTGTAATGCAGCTAGTGTAGATATTACAGCTTCTACAGAAGCAAATACAAACGGTGCTAACAACTCAACATATCCTAAATTAGTTTTAACATTAGGTTCAGGTAGTGGTATTACAATTACAGAAGTTGCTGCAGATGCTGCTGGTCAAACATTTCAACAAGCAACTGCAATGCCATTAACTGCAAACACAACTACTGATAGAACGTTAATCTTAACAAGAGCAGACGGTGGTGATATTTTATTAACAGGTAGTGGTACATTCGTTAACTCAAATGGTATTGTATCTTCATCTGCTGGTACTCCAGCTCTATTAGTAATGGTTGAAGATGAAGAAGGTGCTGCATCATTTGATGATTCAGATTTACAAGCTTCTATCGATTCATTAGAAATAAGTGCAGCTACTGAAACAGGCGTTACTACTAAAGTAGATAGAAACAAAAACCCATTAGCTACTACTTCTGACGAAGATTCAACTGGAATTACAATTACTTACACTCCATTCTCTGATTCTGCAGTAACAGTTAAAGTAAACGGTTTACAATGTAACATCGGTGATGGTGCTAAAGATGAAGCAGTTTATTTCTCTGCTGATGGTGGTACTACCGCTAAGACTATCGCTAACATTGCAGCTGGTGATACTTTATATTGGATGGGTTCACTTGCAGGTTATGAACTAGAAACTGACGATGATATTGATATTGATTACCAAGCATCATCAAACGACGTCTAACAATAAGATAATATAGGAAAGCGGCTTTATGCCGCTTTTTTTATGCCCTTTTTATACTCAGTAAAAATAATATATTTTTGCATATCATTTTTGTCAAATTGAATTTTCGTTTAAGATAAATAAGTATGAGGAGATAATAACATCTCTTTAGGCCTAAATAAACAATTATTTATATGTCAAGATTAAAAGTAAAACAAATTAGTGACTTTAGTACTGCTGTTCAGAACCTTATCGACAACGATGCGGATCAGAATGCTGGATTAATCGATGCTTTAGAAGCTTCTGTTGACTCTTTAGAAACTGCGACTGGTGGTGATACTACTGCTATTAGCAATTCTATTGACTCTTTAGAAACTCTAGTTGCTGCTGATGCTGGTGACGCTGATGCTTCAATTGACTCTTTAGAGAGTTTAATTGCTGTTGACGCTGCTGATGCTGATGCTTCAATCGATTCTATTGAAACTGATGCTACTGCTTTAACTGCTTTAGTATCTAACCAAGGTGGTTCTATTGATTCATTAGAAACATTAGTCGCTGCTGACGCTGGTGATGCTGATGCTTCTATCGATTCTTTAGAAGCTCTAGTTGCTGCTGATGCTGCTGATGCTGATGCTTCAGTTGATTCATTAGAAACAGCATTAGGTAATGAGATTTCAGCTACTAATACTGACGTAACTAACATTGGCGCATCTATCGATTCATTAGAGTCTGCAACTGGTGGTGACACTACTGCAATCAATAACTCTATCGATTCATTAGAAACTGTTGATGCAGGGTTACAAAGTGCTATTGATTCAGAAAATGCAAGAATTGATGCTATCTTAGCTGGTTCAGCTGGTGATTTAGATCAGTTTGCTGAAGTTGTTGCTTTCATCGAGTCTGTTGATACAGTAACTGATGGAACAGTAACTACATTAGCCTCTAACACTGGTGCGTCTATCGACTCATTAGAAGTTTTAGTTGCTGCTGATGCTGGTGATGCTGATGCATCTATCGATTCATTAGAAGCTGCTGACGGATTCCTAGGTAACTCTGTTGATTCATTAGAAACGTTAATCGCTACAGATGCTGCAGACGCTGACGCTTCAGTTGATTCATTAGAAACTGCATTAGGTAACGAAATCTCTGCGACTAACACAGACGTAACTAATATCGGTGCTTCTATCGACTCATTAGAAACTGCAACTGGCGGTGATACCACTGCTATCAGTAACTCTATTGACTCTTTAGAGACTTTAGTTGCTGCTGATGCTGGCGATGCTGACGCTTCAATTGACTCTTTAGAGAGTTTAGTTGCTGTTGACGCTGCTGACGCTGATGCTTCTATCGATTCATTAGAAACTGCGTTAGGTAACGAAATCTCTGCAACTAACACTGATGTTACAAACGTCAATGCTTCAGTTGATTCATTAGAGACATTAGTTGCTGCGGATGCTGGTGATGCTGATGCTTCTATCGACTCTTTAGAGGATATGACAACATATCTTCATAAGTTCGGTACTGTGTTAAATGGAACATCGTTCCAGTTACCAGTCGTAATGAAGTTCGGTGCTAATGATGATTTATCAGTATTCATTAACGGACACAACATTCACCCATTAACAGGTGTTGAAGGTGAGCCGACTCATGGTTACTCAACTGCTGACGGTCAAACATTTACTCTAACTAACATTGGTTACACAATCGATGCTGAGGATGAAGTATATGTTATCGGTCACAGATAATAGTCAAAGTTCTAATTTTTAGGAAAACTAAGGGTCCCCTCGGGGACCCTTTTTTATTTGTATGATATATACAATACAAATTAAAACTTATTTGCATGCATATCGGTATAACCATAAGTTTGATGGGAGAGAAAGAGTCTCTCTGGATTAATGGCATCAAACTTAACGCTCTATTTCTATCTAAAACTCTTCAGAAAACTGGACATAAAGTTACTATTCTAGACACAGGTAAGAATGTAAAGAAAATTACAAAAGATACAGTTCAATGGGATCTGAAAGAGTTCCCTTGTGAAAAATACGGTAAAGTTCAACATACTGTAGATTTAATGATTATGCTTGGTACTTCTTTCGATACTGACTCAATTAAACAATGGAAGTTAATGGGTCCAAATCGAAAAGTGATAAAATATCACTGTGGTAATAATTATGTAATTGACATGGAAAGATGTATCTTCCCAAAGAAAGGTCACAGGAATTCTGGTGCAGCAGCTTACCAAAGAGGATGTATGGATGAGGTTTGGTATGTACCTCAACAAGGACATCAAAACAGAGCCTATTATTCTGTACTCTATGATTTACCTCTAGAAAAAGTAATTCCAGTACCATTTATATGGGACCCTTGTTTCTTAGATATAGAGATTTCTAACTTTGATAAAATTATTGAAAAGGTAGGTACTGAAGCTTATGGTATTCCTATCTATGTTCCAGGAAAGGATAAACAAAACTTAAAGTTCTGTGTATTTGAACCTAACCTAAATGTTGTTAAATTCAACATGTTACCTATGATGATTGTTGAACAGTGGAAAAGAGCTGGTAATAAATTAGATAGTTTGAATTTAATGAGTTCGAAAGGTTTAATTACTAATTCTTACTGGAAGAGTATTATTACAACATTTGATTTAACCAAACCAGGAGATACAGATATTAAAACTCACGGTAGAAGTCCTGTTGCAGTTACATTAGCTAAACACGCAGATGTAGTTGTTTCTCATCAATGGCATAACCCACTTAATTATGCTTATTTAGATACTCTTTATCTACAATATCCATTGATACATAACGCAGATATGATTCAGGACGCAGGATATTACTATAAAGACTTTGATATTAAAGAAGGTTATGATAAACTAAAACATGCAATCGAAACCCACGATGATACTCTAGAAGAATACAATGAAAGATCTGAAAATGTATTATCTAGATATTGTGTTGACCATAATAGAGGTTTACTTAAAACCTATATTTACTTATTGAAAGATTTAATGTCAGGTGAAAGAACTAGTAATCTAAGTTATGATTACGACTGGAAAACTAATTTATATAAGAAATGAACAAAGAAATAAAGGATGTAACTTTTTGTTTAACAAGTTGTGGTAGAATGGATGAACTTGAGAAAACCGTTGATAGTTTTATTAAGTACAATGATTATCCAATTAAAAACTGGTTTATTGTTGAAGATTCTGGAGATCCAGAGCAACATGATATTCTAAAAAAGTTAAATGCTGAAAAGTGGGATAGTAGATTTATGTTGTTTTTGAATAATAAAAACATAGGCCAGAATGCTTCCATAGATAAAATGTACAAAAATGTTAGTACAGAATACATATTTCATTGTGAAGAAGATTGGGAATTCTATAGAGGTGGTTTTATAGAAGATTCTATGAAAGTCTTAGAAACTCAACCTAAAGTTTTACAAGTATGGATTAGACCAAAGTCAGATAAAATACTCAATCCTATTGAAAAGAGACAATTTACTTTACCTGGTGGTGTGGTTGTTAGAAGAGTTTTACCTGTAAGCTTTAAAATAAAAACAGGAATAGTAAAAAATTACATGGGCTTTAGTTGGAACCCTGGTTTGAGAAGAAAATCAGATTGGTTATTAGACCCTATATCCGGTAATTACACAAGATGTTTACATGAACATATAATTGATGCTGTTTACAGTAGATTAGGTTATATGGTAGTTTCTCTATCTAAAGATGACGAGGATGGATATGTTAAACATATTGGCTGGAAAAACAGAAAAATGGGTAAAACCGAAGCTACAAAAAATTTGTAAATTATGTATAAATATGATATTACTTGGATTATGCAATCTTACCTTGGTGAGTATGAAGGTAGTAGAGCTAATTCAGATAAAAAGTTTATTAGAGCTGTAAAATCATTCTTAGCAATTCCAGATGAAAGAACTCAATTGGTAATTGCATCGGATGGTTGTGAGATAACTCATAAACTCTACTATAAACATTTTAAGAAAGAACCAAGGATAGAGTACGTCTACGTTGACAAGAACACACCTAAGATGTACGAAAAATCTAAGGATGGTAGTAACAACCAGTATTATAGAGGGCTGCCCAGACAAGCTGCACGCGCGTTAGCAGAGGGATATTTAACAGCCTATATAGACTCGGATGATTACTTAATGCCAAACGCTTCTCAAATCATAAAAAGATTTTGGAATGCTATTACAAAAGCTAACCCAGATGTAGAATATAAATGGGGAGCAATGACACATTGGATTGAAAATGAAGCAATGGCAAAATGGTTAGAAAACAATGAAAGTCAAATGTTTGGACCAAGGACAGAACCTTTTGAGATAGAAGGTTTAAAGAGTAAATGGCAGAAGTATTCTATGGATGAGCCTAATAAACATGTACAATCAACTACATGGGCAACAGTACATAGATCAGACTGCATTTCAAAATGGAAAGACCATATATCAGATCCTAAAGCTGGCGGAATTTCTGAAGATACTTTATTTGCTAGAAGTATTAGAAAGGAAGGTCAAGGGATGTTGGTAGACGATGGTTTTTACGTTCGATGTCATTATCATGGAATTTGGGATATTTAAACTACCCAAATCTAACTTGGTGGGACATTGCCGAAGATATATAATATAACGCGTAAAAAAATACAAACAGTATTAAATGTCTAGACTAAAATTAAAACAAATACAGGATTTTTTACTAAATAATCCTCAACAGGGTGATTATTTAGAATATAATGCCTCAACCGGACAGTTCGAAAATGCCTCTGCTCCACTTTCTGGAACATCAGGTTCTTCCGGTTCAAGTGGTTCTTCAGGAACCTCTGGTTCATCTGGTTCATCTGGTTCATCTGGTACTTCAGGTGAAGATGGTGCAGCTGGTGAAGATGGAACAAGTGGCTCAAGCGGCTCTTCCGGTAGCTCGGGCACATCAGGTAGCTCAGGAACTTCAGGTTCTTCGGGTTCTTCAGGTTCAAGCGGAACATCAGGTTCAAGTGGCTCAAGTGGCTCTTCAGGCTCAAGTGGAACAAGCGGTTCTTCAGGTACTTCAGGTGAAGATGGTGCTGCAGGTGGAGATGGTGCTGCAGGTACTCCAGGTACTTCAGGTTCATCTGGTTCAAGCGGTTCTTCTGGTACTTCAGGTTCTTCAGGTACATCTGGTGCTGATGGTAGTAATGGTGAAGATGGTGCTGCAGGTGCAGATGGTACTTCAGGTTCATCTGGTTCATCTGGTTCAAGCGGAACATCAGGTTCATCTGGTTCATCTGGTAGCTCAGGAACATCAGGTTCTTCAGGTACTTCAGGTGAAAACGGTGCAGATGGAACATCTGGTTCATCAGGTTCTTCAGGTTCAAGTGGAACATCGGGTTCAAGCGGATCAAGCGGATCTTCAGGCTCAAGTGGTTCTTCAGGTAGAACAGGTATTGTAGTATTTGGTACTAATGACAGTGCATCTTTCCCAGCCGGTGAATTTAACGGTCAAAAAGGTATTGATAATCAAGGTAGAATTTACAAATGGACAGGTTCTGAATGGGAGTTAGACATAAACCTAAACGGTACATCTGGTTCTTCAGGTTCTAGCGGTTCATCTGGTTCTTCAGGCACATCTGGTTCTTCAGGTTCAAGTGGCTCAAGTGGAACATCAGGTTCATCTGGTTCTTCAGGCTCAAGTGGTTCTTCAGGAACCTCTGGTTCATCTGGCTCATCTGGTTCATCTGGTAGTTCAGGTTCATCTGGAACTTCAGGTTCTTCAGGTTTTGGTGGTGCAAAATCAGGTACAGCTGTTGAAGACTTAGGTAGTGGTGAATTTAATGGTCAATTAGGTTACACTGCAGACGGTAAAATACATCAATGGAATGGTTCAGCTTGGGAAGAGGTAAGAGATTTAGATGGTTCATCTGGAACTTCAGGCTCAAGTGGTTCTTCAGGTTCGTCTGGTTCTTCAGGCACATCTGGTTCTTCAGGCACATCTGGTTCTTCAGGTTCAAGTGGTTCAAGCGGAACATCAGGTTCATCTGGTACATCTGGTGCTGATGGTAGTAATGGTGAAGATGGTACTTCAGGTTCTTCAGGTTCAAGTGGCTCTTCAGGTTCAAGTGGAACAAGTGGTTCTTCTGGTTCTTCAGGTTCATCTGGCTCAAGTGGAACATCAGGTTCATCTGGTTCTTCAGGTACATCAGGTCAAGACGGTAACTTTGGTGGTGCATCATTCGATTATACAGCAGCATCTGCTACAGGTAATTCACAACCAGCTACTGGTAGATTAAGATGGAATAACTTTTCAGCACAGAATGAAGCAACTGCAATTTATCTAAATCAAACTGACGATGACGGTGGTAGTGTAGAATCATTCTTTACAGCTTTAGATGCAGTAACATCTGGTATTAAGGCACATATTAGAATATCTAAAAAATTCAATACCGACGAATACTTATTATTTGCAATCGGTGAATTAACAGATAATGGTGCATGGTGGACATTAAGTGATTTATCAAATGCCGGTTATTCATCAGCAGCTCCATTTGCAAACGGAGATGATATTGTAATTTCATTAGTTGCAACTGGTGATAAAGGTGACCCTGGTACATCTGGTTCTTCAGGTTCTTCAGGTTCATCTGGCTCAAGCGGAACTTCAGGTTCAAGTGGTTCTTCTGGATCTTCAGGTTCAAGCGGAACATCTGGTTCTTCTGGTACATCTGGTGAAGATGGTGCAGCTGGTGGCGACGGAACATCTGGTTCTTCTGGTTCTTCAGGTTCAAGTGGTTCATCCGGAACTTCAGGCTCAAGCGGAACATCTGGTTCTTCTGGTTCGAGTGGTTCTTCAGGAACTTCAGGTTCATCTGGTTCAAGTGGTTCTTCAGGTTCATCTGGCTCAAGCGGTTCATCAGGGACTTCAGGTTCATCTGGTTTCTCAGGTGCTAAACAAGGAGCCGACGTAGAAGCCTTTGGTGAGGGTGAATATACAGGTCAAACTGGTTTCACTGATGGAGGTTTAATGTACAAATGGAATGGCAGTGAATGGGAACTAATACAAAACTTAAATGGTACTTCAGGTTCAAGTGGATCGAGCGGTTCATCTGGTTCTTCAGGAACTTCAGGTTCAAGTGGATCGAGTGGTTCATCTGGAACTTCAGGTTCATCTGGTTCAAGTGGCTCTTCAGGTTCATCTGGAACTTCTGGTTCTTCAGGTACATCTGGTTCTTCAGGTACTTCAGGTACTGATGGTGCTGATGGTGTAGGTTCTGATGGTGAAGACGGTACGTCTGGTTCTTCTGGTTCTTCAGGAACTTCAGGTTCATCTGGTTCAAGTGGTTCTTCAGGTTCATCTGGAACTTCAGGTTCAAGTGGTTCTTCAGGTTCAAGCGGAACTTCAGGTTCAAGCGGTTCGTCTGGTTCTTCAGGAACTTCAGGTTCATCTGGTTCATCTGGTTCGAGTGGTTCTTCAGGAACTTCTGGTTCTTCAGGTACATCTGGTTCTGATGCAGTTGTTTCAATTGCCGCAGGTAACACCAACAACAGAGTTGTTACTATGACAGGTAATGCAAGCACACCATTTACCGGGGAAGCAAACATGACGTTCAATGATTCTACTAGTATTCTTACTGTTTCAACTGGACACATCGTTACTACTAAATATGTCTTTAACAGTGGAGGTGAAATAACATCGGACGGTAGTACAATGAGGTTCCAATTTTAATTAACAGTAAAGAATAAGAGATGAGTTTAGACTTAACAAAATACAGGAAAGCAACACACGACCACATCGGAGTTGCGGGTAGTTATACAGATACTTTAATAGAAGCACAAGGAGCTAGCAGCACAAGCGCTAGTTCTGATGCTTTTGTAAGATGGGTACCTAATAACAAGTCAGGTTCTGGTTACTTGTCAGGTACGGTTGCAACCAACCTATCTGCTAGTGGGTATTTACAGTATAATTGTACTAGTAATGGTTATCATGCTCTTTACTTTAGATACTATGATGATACTAATACATATAACAATGGTAATACTGCCCCTGGTATTAGACTAACATCAGCAACACATTATACAAATGATAATACTGGTTATACAGGTCTTGGTGAACAAATAGATGCTTTTCTAAACCAATCTGGATATGCAGAAGGTTTCTTAGTAATTGTCAATAAAAATAGAATTGCTAGTAACGGCACTTTAAATACTGCAATGTTATTAGCAAGATCTTGGAGACATGAAGTTACTCTAGGTACAAGTTCAACATTAAAATCTTTTAGTTATGCAACTTGTATAACTAATATAGCTTCTTCTAGTGCAGGTGCTCCTTTTAGTAATGGTGCTTCACCAGCTGTAAATGCAATAGGTGTAATATCCGAGTCTTTAGCTGGTACTGGAAGTGGTCATATTAACGGATCGATCGAATTATGTATCGAACATGATAAAGATAAAATTGGACATGCTGGTTATGGAAAAGATTTAGCATCTGGTTTTGGTAAAGGTAGTAATTATCTAGGAATAACAAACGCAAGTCAGCAAAGACAGGTAACTATAAACTACGCTAATCCTAATTATCAATCTGTATCAAAAGAAGAATATGTCAGAGCTACATTTGAAGCTAGAGTAGGACAAGGTGCACTTACTGGTGGTGGTTCAGTACAAGTACAATTACAAGAAGAGTCTGCAAGTGGGAACGCAATTACATCTACTAATGTTGGTGATTTAGAATATCCATGTGATATATGGAATAGGTATGAGGTAAGACTTAAAAAGTCAACTCAAACAAACGGTAGTAATCCATATATTAATATCAATCTAAATGTAAACACAGGTACTGGTAATGTAGGTTTTCAGAAAGTAGACGTTAAGAATTTAGAAGTCTTTAAATGTGGTTTTGGTCCAGATAGTCAAAGAGATGTTGCCGTACATAAATGGCATGTAAACGCATTAGACATAGAGGAGTCTCCTGCTAATTTTAAATTAGGAGATATAGAAAAGTTTAAAGGTTTCTATGATACTAATAGAAATCTAGCAGATCAGACTGAAACATATACCACATACACTGATTTAACAGGTGGTGGAAGTTCACTCAAAAATAGACAACACCATGGAGGTTCAACCTCAGGTACACAAGGTTCATACAATTTCCCAAGAATAGGACCTTATTCATTTACTTCAACTACAAGTAGTAATGAAGATTTCTTTGTACATGAAGCTCCTAGTCCAACTAGTAATATAACAAAAATTTGGGAAATAGGTGCTGGAGGCCCGACAACAGGTTTAACAGGTACTTCAATAAACCATGAGAAATTATATATGGCTGGTGTTTGGATGAGAGTTAGAAGAAATAGTCCAACAGGTGAGGGTGTTGCTCCAAATAGAATTAGCTTAGTAGCTGTAGGTTTAAATAGTAATAATACAGCTATTCAAATGTCATCGAATACAAGTTCAGCACCTTCTGGTCATCACATGCTACAATCAATTGGTTTGAACAGTTATCCTAATCTAACAGCAGATAGACAAGAGTGGAAATTATTAAATGGTTTCTTCTTACCTTCTTGGATGACAACTTCAGAAAGAGCTACATGGAAGAATGACTATTGGGGTAAATGGGGTGGACAATTTGAACATGGTGAAGGTTCAGATCCTGATAAATGTATGACTGGAATTACTGGCTATGGTATTAATACCGCTGGAGCAGGTTATGTAGCAGGTATGAGTTCTAGTATTGCTAAGATAGCACCTAGAATAATGATAGAACAATATAGTAGTACGGATCTATGGGTAGAATTTACATATCCATTTATAGTAGAGATAGATCCTGCTAATTTTAATGACGAAGGACAAGCATTCTTTTGGGATGTTGGTGAGGCATAATAAAAGAATTGAATATATACAATAAGATAAAAACAGAAAAACTAAATAATGGCTAATCTAAAAGCAGGAGCTACAATACAAGGATTTACAATTTTACACGCCGGTAATTTTGACCCGACCTCATTCCCTGGTATGAAAGGAGCAACTGGTTCAACTGGAGCTCAAGGTTCTAAAGGTGATACTGGTCAACAAGGACCAGGAGGTGATACTGGTGAACAAGGAGCAAAGGGACCTCAAGGTGCACCAGGAAGTGGTGGAGCACAAGGTGCTAAAGGTCCAGCCGGTCCACAAGGTGATACTGGTGAACAAGGAACCGCAGGTTCTCCGGGTTCAGCAGGTGATAAAGGTCAAAAAGGTCAAACAGGTGCACAAGGTTCAAAAGGTCAAAAGGGTGAATTAGGCCCAAAGGGTGACCAAGGTGCAGACGGCGGAGTTGGTGACCAAGGTTCAGCAGGTGCTAAAGGTCCAACTGGTCCAACTGGTTCAAAAGGTAATACTGGTCCTAGTGGTGGTTCAGGTTCTGGTGGTGGCGTAGGTGCTCAAGGTGACCAAGGTGAAAAAGGTCAAACAGGTGCACAAGGTGCTAAAGGTCCAACTGGTGCTACAGGTCCTAAAGGTGACCCTGGTACGGATGGTTCAGATGGTGCTAAAGGTCAGAAAGGTCAAACAGGTGCACAAGGTGGCGGAGGTGATACTGGTCCTACTGGTTCAAAAGGTCAAAAGGGTGAAGTAGGTGCAACTGGTTCTAAAGGTACAACTGGTCCTGCTGGTTCAAAAGGTAATACTGGTCCACAAGGTGCTAAAGGTTTAAAGGGTGAAATAGGACCACAAGGTGCTAAAGGTCCAACTGGTCCACAAGGCGCAAAGGGACCACAAGGTGTAAAAGGTTCTCAAGGTCCTCAAGGAGCTAAAGGTGATACTGGTTCAAAAGGTACAACAGGCCCTCAGGGTCCACAAGGAGACCAAGGTCAAAAAGGAGATACAGGTCCACAAGGTGCAAAGGGACCACAAGGTAGTTTAGGTCCAACTGGTCCAACAGGTGCAAAAGGTAATACTGGTCCAACTGGTCCACAAGGTGCAAAAGGTAATACTGGTCCAACCGGTCCTCAAGGCCCTCAAGGTGAAAAAGGTATTATTGGTTTACAAGGTGACATTGGTGTGACTGGTGCACAAGGTGCAAAAGGTCCATTAGGTCCACAGGGTGGTCAAGGCCCACAAGGTTCAAAAGGTGCAATCGGACCACAGGGTGGTCAAGGTTCAAAAGGTAATACTGGTCCACAGGGTGGTACTGGTTCAAAAGGTAGTACTGGTCCACAGGGTGGTACTGGTGCTAAAGGTAGTACTGGTCCGCAAGGTGGTACTGGTCCAAAAGGTGACACTGGTCCACAAGGTGCTAAAGGTAATATCGGTCCAACTGGTCCAACTGGTGCAAAAGGTAATACTGGTCCAACTGGTGCAAAAGGTAATACTGGTCCTCAAGGTCCTCAGGGTGGTTCAGGTTCTGGTGGTGGTCAAGGCCCACAAGGTGCTCAAGGTGCTCAAGGTCTTAAAGGTAATACTGGTCCAACTGGTCCAACTGGTGCAAAAGGTAATACTGGTCCAACTGGTCCAACTGGTGCAAAAGGTAATACTGGTCCTAGTGGTGGTCAAGGTGCAAAAGGTAGCACTGGTCCTAAAGGTGACCAAGGTCTAACTGGTGCTCAAGGTGGCGGCGGTAGTACTGGTGCTAAAGGTAATACTGGTCCACAAGGTGGTACTGGTCCAACTGGTGCTAAAGGTAACACTGGTCCAACTGGTCCACAAGGTGCTAAAGGTAACACTGGTCCACAGGGTAATACTGGTGCAAAAGGTAACACTGGTCCACAAGGTCCGGCAGGTCCACAAGGTGGTTCTGGTCCTACTGGTTCAAAAGGTCAAAAAGGACAGAAAGGTCAAACAGGTCCAACTGGTTCTCCAGGTTCTTCCGATAGTAGATTAAAGAATATAGAAGGTCCAATTGGAAATACCTTAACTAAAATTAATGCAATCAGAGGTGTTGTATGGAACCCTAACTCGTTCGCTCAATCACTAGGTATGGGTACTGCTCCAAGATACGGTGTAGTTGCAGAAGAAGTTGAAGCACAATTCCCTGAATTAGTATTTAGACTTCCTGATTTGAATGAAGCGGATAATTATAGAGGAGTTGATTACTCAAAATTGTCAGCGGTATTAATTGAAGCTGTTAAAGAATTAGATACGAAAATAACTGATATTGAGAACCAAATAGGATCTTAATAATATAATAAAGCAAAAGAATGGCTGACTACAATAGAATACTTATTGCAGGTAATCCGGTACTAACAACCGATAACTTTTCCGAGGACAACTTCCCACATTTATTAGGTGAGAAAGGTGCTGATGGTGGTGGTGGTTCAAAAGGTACAACTGGTTCTAAAGGTACAAAGGGTGCAAAAGGTACTAAAGGTACTGAAGGTGGCCAAGGTGACCAAGGTTCAAAAGGAACAAAGGGTGGTGTAGGTCCACAGGGTGATAAAGGTTCAAAAGGACGTAAAGGTACAAAGGGTGCAAACATAGAACTAAAAGCAGCTTCAGGAGCAGCGGGTGATAAAGGTAATACTGGTGCAAAAGGTACGACTGGTGCTCAAGGTGAACAGGGTGAGATTGGTGATGACGGTGCAAAAGGCCAAAAAGGTATCAAAGGTAATCTAGGTGGTTCTGGCGCGAAAGGAACTCAAGGCCCAACTGGTGATAAAGGTTCAACTGGTGAAAAAGGTTCACAAGGTTCAAAAGGTTTAAAAGGTACAGCAGGTCAAAAAGGTACGACTGGTGCTGTAGGTCCAACTGGTGATAAAGGTCAAAAAGGTGGAGTAGGTGATGATGGAACTCCAGGCTCAAGTCCAGCGGGTCAAAAAGGTGCACAAGGTGCTAAAGGTGTAACTGGTCCAAGTCCACAAGGTGCTAAAGGTCAAAAAGGTGAAATAGGTGCTCAAGGTGGAGTTGGTGATACTGGTCTAGATGTAAGTGGTGCGCTAAAAGATAATGCTAATGCAGATATTGGAGACCAAGGTGTTACTGGTCCTAAAGGTGATGTAGGTGAACAAGGCGGCACTGGTGGTGTTGGTGATAGTCCAGGCGGTGGTTCTGGTTCTGGTGGTGGTCAAGG
>VMHT01185090.1_pt1 | contig 15406 bp, 29 predicted proteins | sample 4693611 | NCBI WGS metagenome assembly VMHT01 (sample SAMN12280063, study PRJNA550983) | marine metagenome | isolation source: seawater sampled from same location over 5 years 0.02-0.2 micron viral filtrate | place: USA: collected off the coast of southern California halfway between the port... ... | reverse complement strand
GTTAAGTTTGGTATGCCGGTTATGGATAACTTTAAAAAGCTACAGAAAAATTTTAAAGATATGCAAGACTGGGTTGGTAAGACTGCCACGTTTACATACTTCGAAAGAACAAGAGCAGGTAGCTACAGACATCCATTATTTAAAGCAATACGTAATTATGAGTAGAAAATTTAAAAATCAAGTGCTGTTTAAAGTCACAGTCGACGTTAACGGTAGGCAGGAATATGCTATACACACTAGCAGCTACGATGATCTATGCGATAAGTTAACAGATGTAATGATAAGAGAAACCTTATGAATATATTTTATTTAGATAAAGACCCAAAGCTTGCTGCTATATATCAATACAATAAACATGTTGTTAAAATGATACTTGAGTCAGCTCAAATGTTATGCACAGCGCATCATTGTTATGGTAGCGCTGAACAAAAAGCTAATGTACCTTATAAGCAAGCACATCTAAACCATCCATCAACAATATGGGCTAGACAATCTAAATCTACTTATATGTGGTTATATGATCACATGATGGCTCTTGGCACAGAGTATTACGTTAGATACGGTAAAACACATTTAACAATTACCAAATGTAAAGAATTTTTAGCCACACCACCTAAACATATACAAGGTGATGAGTGGTCACAACCTCCACAGGCTATGCCTGATGAGTATAAACACAAAGATAGTATTATTGCTTATTGGCAATATTATATTAATGGTAAGTCTCATATTGCAGGTAAAACTGAAAATAGATATAGACAAATACCGATTTTTAACTAAATAACTTTTTTATGTTGAAACTATTAATTATATTTACAAGCCTATTGTCATGTGACAGTAGCTCTATAAATGTAGAAAAACAGAGGCTATACGTAACCGCAACAATTTATCACGCGGTTGAAGCACAAACAGATAGTACTCCAGACATTACAGCTTCGGGTTATAAGATAAATATGAAAAACCCATTATCTGATAGGATAATAGCTGTAAGTTGGGATCTTGAAAATGAATATAAATTTAAAATGGGTGATATGGTTCACGTAAGTGGAACAGGAACACTCGACGGTATATGGTTTGTAAGAGACCGTATGAATTCAAGATTTAGAAAACGAATAGACTTTTTAGTACCACAAAGTATAAAAGGTGGTAAATGGGAAAAGGTAATATTAACACATCAAAAATCATTTAATAAATGATTTATTTTATAGGGTGACAAAAGCCCTATAGACTATTATAGTAACAGGCTAATGTCACACAGAAATTTAGAATACTTACATCGTAATCGCGTGGTATACAGAGGCTATCCTATAAATGATAAACCCACGGAGTCATATTGGTGGGGTGATTATTACGAGGATGGTACTTATGAATGCTATGAGCTTTTTAAAGGTAAAGCCAAGATTACTACATATAAATCTCTAAAGTGGCATATGCTTGTACTACTTTATTTAAATGATAGCATGTCATTAAAAATATTTAAAAATTTATTTGAATTTATCTGTGATAAGTCAAATGGATTTATTACATTTACAATCTCTAAGAGATTGTTAGATAAAATCTCTGACGAGGTATATAAAACAGAGCTTGATGAAGCACCTAAAAATAAGTTACGTAAAATAATATTCAAACCTAACTCAGGTATTGATGTTGGTAAAAAATTACGTATTGTTGGTAGCTTGATTGGCAAAAACAAAAAAGCCGACAAAGATAATATATATCAAGCAATGATGTGTATTAATAATGTTGGTGATAAAATAACAATAGGCAATATAGCCGACTTTCTTGGTTGTACGACTCGTACTGTTCATAGAAACATGTGTGAGGAACTGAGGGTTGAAAAACAATTATTGAATAGTAATGAGAAAGTATAACGTTGAAAACTATATCAGATATAAAAATGATGTAGAACAAGCTAACAGCAGGTTAACCGAGAATGTGATGGGTGATACCGAAGCTGTTAAAACGCGCTACTTATATCTAGTTGAAAATTTAGCACGTAAGTTTTCAACTGGCCAAGCGGCGTCAGGAGTATTAGATATAACAGATTTAATACAAGAAGGTAGCTACGGTTTAATCGCCGCGGCTAACAAGATAAACTGGGAGGTCATTATGGAAAGTGACGCACCAGAAAAAACTTTAATATCGTTTTTATCAAAGCGTATTAAGGGTGCTATAAGAAGAGCTGTAGATACTAATAGAGCAGGCATGAGAATACCTGAACATAAGTTAAACGAAATGCGTAAAAACTTAGGTGAAGATAAAACTCTTGTTGCTCAGTTTTTTAATTCAATATTTTTAAGTATTGAAGAGCAGACTGAAAACAACGATATGATATTTCAGATCGAAGATAAAACAGAAAAGTATAATATAGATCTTTTAAATAGTTATTTAAGAAGTTTAATGAAAAAACACTTAAACAGGAAAGAGTATGAAGTGCTTAGGTTAAGCTATGGGCTTGATTGTGATAAACATTCAGCTAAAAAAATAGCTGATATACTACAAATAAACGGCACGAGTTCTTATGTTAGAGTGTCTCAATTAAAAAAACAAGCTGTGCAGAGATTAATAAACAACGTTGATCACTCACAGGTTATAGATTATTTATAATATGGAAAAACTATCAATACACGATAAGTTATCACTTATTCAAACTAAGTTCAAAACTAAAAAAACTAGATTTAATAGTTTTGGTAAGTATTATTTCAGGTCAGCTGAAGATATACTTGAGGCGATAAAACCTTACTTACAAGAATATAAAGTAACTGTCACAGTAAACGAAGAACTTATACCAGGTGATGTACCTGTTATAAAGTCAATCGCTACAATAGCTGATAAGTTTGACAATGCTATACATACTGCAGCAGTAGTTGGTGTAGACTTGAATCAAAAAGGTATGCAAGTACCTCAACAGTTTGGTAGCGCTAGTTCATACGGTAAAAAGTATGCACTTGGAAATTTATTCTTGATAGACGATACGCAGGATAGTGACGCGACAAATCAACATGGTAAGAAATCAACTAGATCTTGGTTAAACAAGGATACTGATTCTTTTACTAAAGCAGTTGATTATGTTAAGGCAGGAGGGAAAGTTGACGCTATTAAGAAAAAATATTCCATGACACCTGAAATGGAAAAACACCTTAATTCTTTATAAATGAATAAAAAACAAGTGGTTGAAAAATTACGCGATGATAACCTTTACTACGGAGATTATGGAAAGAAGTTCCTGAGTAATAGTGATATCTCTACGTTATTTAGCAACCCTTTGGCTCTGGGTGAGCCAAGTAAGCAGTTAGCTGCGTTTTTAGTAGGTAAGTATTTTCACACTGCAATACTCGAGCCAGATAAACTTAAAAGCTTTAAAATTATACAGTCAACGACTCGTAATACAAAGGTTTATAAGGAGTTATCTAGTGGAGAGTTATGCTTACTACAACACGAAGTTGACAAGATCGAAGCTATGACTGATAAAATCATGCAGAATAAAGTTTGTAGGGATTTGATCAGAGGGGCTAAAGTTGAGTATGAACAGCCAGGAATTACAGATCTATTTGGTAACAAATGGAAAGGTAAGGCTGATATAATCAACCATGATGACAGAGTTATAGTTGATTTAAAAACAACCGCCGATATAGGTAAATTTAAGTCGAGTGCTTATCGTTATAATTACGATTCACAGGCTTACATATATCAAAAGTTGTTTGGCTATGAATTTATTTTCATAGTTATGGATAAAAATACAAATCAAATAGGTATATTTGACTGTTCAAATGAATTTTTAGATCGAGGGCAGTTTAAAGTGGAGAGGGCTAGTGAGATATATGATTTGTTTTACAAGACTAAGGATTTCGATCCTAAGCAATATTTTATAAACAAAACACTTTAATTTAATATTATGGCAAGAACCAGAAAAAGAACATGCGATGTAACAGGCATGCACACAAGTGTAAATAATTTTTACACAAACCAAAGCCACGTGAAAGCCGTGGACAACTTAAGAAGACTAACTGGAGCTAGTAAGCAACAGATGTCTAGAATGTTTAACCAAATATCCACATACTAACATGGCAGGAATAATTAAAACAAGTATAAATTTAAGTGCTATTCCTAAGGACAAAATTATCACTGGTAAAAAAGGTAAGTATTTACCTATATCTATAAGTGTTAATGATGAACTTGATCAGTTTGGTAATCAAGGGCCAGTGGCTGTTGATCAAACTAAAGAGGAACGTGAAGCTAAACAACCAAAGGTTTACTTAGGTAACTGTAGAGTTGTTTGGACTAACGGCACTTTTCCTGAGCCGCCACCAGCACAAGGTGCTGCGAGGCCTGCTCCACAACCAGTTGCAGATACTAACGATGATATACCATTTTAATATATGCAAGTAGAAACTACAGAGATCAATGGATTTTTGATTGATGACTTCAATCAGTATGGTCTTGAAGAAGGTAAAACGCAGGGGACTTGTCCCTTGTGTTCTTCTGAAAGAAAACCTAAGAATCGTAAGAAGCAATGTGCTTCATATGATTGGGAACGTGGTCTTGGTACTTGTCACAACTGCAACGAAACATTTCAACTGCACACCTATGAAAGAAAAGGTAATGCAGATAGAGAATATACAAAACCAGGCACATCACCGCAAGTTATTCAGTACAATACTGAGCTTAGTGATAAGGTTTTAAAATGGTTTGCAGATCGCGGTATATCACACAAGTCTTTAGATTACTGTAACGTAACTGAATGCAAAGAGTGGATGCCGCAAACTGGCAAGGACGAAAACACTATCAGATTTAATTATTATATAGGTAACGAGCTTATCAATATAAAATATAGAGATGGTAGAAAAAACTTTAAGTTATATAAAGGAGCTGAAAAGATATTTTATAATATTAATAGTATTATAGGTCATGACAGTTGCGTTATAACTGAGGGTGAAATAGATGCTTTAAGCTTTGTTGAAGCTGGAGTTAGAAACGTTGTGTCAGTACCTAACGGTGCTACACTAAATCAAAATAACTTAGATTATTTAGACAACTGTATAGATTACTTTGAAAATAAAGATAAGATAATACTAGCTGTTGATCAAGATGAACCAGGCATTGCTTTGCAGCAAGAGTTTATTCGTAGGCTCGGCGCTGAAAACTGTTATTTGGTGGATTTTAAGGACTGTAAAGATGCTAATGAGTATCTTATTAAATACGGTTCTGATGCTCTAAAAAACCTTATAACAATAGCTAAACCTGTACCTCTTGAAAATGTATCTACGTTAAAGGATATAGAGGACGATTTAAAAGACTTTGTAAAAAATGGGTTTAAACCTGGTTACCAAATAGGTTTACCAAACTTTGATAAAATATTCAGCACGTACACTGGGCAATTTATCACTGTAACTGGTATACCGTCATCTGGTAAGTCTGATTTTGTTGACCAGATGGTTATTGGTTATAACCAAAACTATGGTTGGAAAACAGCTTTTGCAAGTCCTGAAAATCAGCCAACATATTTACATGCTCACAAATTGATGAGAAAGGTTTGGCAAGATATGCCAATGCCTAGCGATATTGGTGGTAGTAAATGGGATCAGGTATCAGACCATGTTAATGATAATTTTTATTTCATTGATATGGATAAGTATGATCTTGAGTCTATTTTAAGTAAGGGAGCTGAGCTAGTAAAACGTAAAGGTATTAAGTGCCTTGTGATTGATCCTTATAACAAAGTTAGAGATATAAACGCAGCGTCAGATGATGTTAATCGTTACACGATGGACTATCTGGCTAAGATTGAACAGTTTTGTAAGAAGTACGATGTGTTAACATTTATTGTTGCGCATCCAACTAAGATGTATAAAGGCCAAGATGGTAAAATGGAAGAACCTACAATGTACAACATTAAAGGTGGTGGTGAGTGGTATGATGCAAGTTATCACGGCTTATTAGTACATAGAAATTATGAACAAAAAAATACTAAAGTAAAAGTATTAAAAGTTAAGTTTCAAAACTTAGGCGAAAACGGAGCTGAAGCACTATTTAATTGGGAGCCAAAGTCTGGTTGTTATGTACCAGCTGAAAGTGATGTACAAGAAAAAGAAGAATTACCCTGGGAATAATGAAGAAATTTTATAACGCAAATCACGCATTTAATTATTATCATGATTTGATAATAAGAAGAGGTGTAGACTTTAGTAACACTAAAGCTATATTTAACTGTGGGTTTTATATGGAAGATCCATTAGACAACCACATAAAGAATAAAGAACGTGGTTGGAAGCATGAGTATGCCGAAGCTGAATGGCAATGGTATTTATCAGGTAATCGCAATATATCTAAGTTAGGTGATATATACGGTAAAGTACCTCCTATATGGGAGCGTATGGCTGATAAAGATGGTAATGTAAATAGTAATTACGGTTGGCAGTGGCTACGTAATAATCAATATGATTATGTTGTTGATAAGTTGAAAAAACAAATTGACACTAGACACGCTGCTATAAGTATTTATGACGCAAAAGAAAACAAGGATTATGATAATGATACGCCTTGCACTTATGCGGTACAGTTTACGATAATAGATAATAAACTATGTATGTCTGTGTATATGCGATCTAATGATCTCTGGTACGGCTTCTGTAACGATCAATACTGTTTTAGTATGTTGCAAAAGAAAGTCTCAGATGACATAAATAAAGAGATCGGATGGTATTACCATCACGCGCATAACATGCATATTTATAACGATAAATTATGATATATTATATTTATCACATACCTGGTAAAAAGATAGGGGTGACCTGTGATCTTATTAACCGGGTCACTGTTCAACAAGGTTATGCTCCAGGTGAATACGAGGTACTAGAGGAGCATGATGATATAGATGTTGTATCAACAAGAGAGATACAGCTACAAAAAGAGTTTGGTTACAAAGTTGACCGAGCATTATATAAAAATTTAAAACCAAAAACCAAAATGAAAATAAACGTAACAGAACAAACAACAACGTTTCCAATACCTATAGATAAACTGAAAGGTAGATTATTTGATGTAATAGGTATGGAGTGGGAAACAGATCATGGTAGATTTACAATAACTAGTGATACTATACCATGGATAATGAAAAATGTCAAAACATCTATGTATAACCCCAAGAGAAGTTACATATATAATAAAGCTTTTGCAAATTATATGTTTAGCGGTAAAAGCAGCACAACGTCCCTTGAAAACAATATCGATGTATTTGACGATATAAGAGACTGGGCTCAAGAGAGAGGTATATATGATAATGGAGATGTAAAAACTCAATTAATAAAACTACAAGAAGAAGTTGGAGAGTTAGCTAAGGCTGTTTTAGAAAATGATGAAGCTGAAATAGTTGATGCTATAGGTGATTCAGTTGTAGTGTTAACCAACTTAGCTCATTTGAGTGGTGTTGATATTGAAACTTGTATTGAATCAGCTTATCAAGAGATATCTGATAGAAAAGGCAAAATGATTAACGGAACATTTGTTAAAGATGAAAATTAAAACTACAGATAAAATAGTTCTTGACGTCATCAAGAAGATGGATGAAAGAAGTTTAGTTGGCCAAGAAAAGTATGGGCAAACAATGGATCAAGAGGTAAAAGAGGGTATGAAAGATCTTAATGATTTTTTAGATGATACCCAAGAAGAGATAATGGATGCATTGCTATACATACAGGCTGCTAAGAAATGCTTGAAAGAAAAGCTAATATACACCGGTGTTCCACCTATATCTAAAAAACATAGAAAACCTGGTAGCTGGGCGTAATGAGAAGAAAATTTAAAAGAAAAAAACGAGGTCCCGTTGTAAGTAAGAAAGTTACTGTCGATGGGATTAAGTTTGCTAGTGGGTTAGAAGCGTATATGTATAGAGCTTTGAAAAAAGCTAAAATAAAATCTCATTATGAGAAAAGGACATTTGAATTAATACCTTCATTTGAATTTAATAATTCATCATATGAAAGACAATCAAATGGTAAGGGTGATATGGTTGATAGAGGAAACAAAAAGGTTTTAGCTATTAAGTATACACCAGATTTTGAAGGCACAAATTTTATTATTGAATGTAAAGGTAGAGCTAACGAATCATTTCCAATACGTTGGAAATTATTTAAAAAACACGTAGCAGAAAATTACCCTAACATTAGGTTATTTAAACCACAAAAACAAAATGAGTGCGACGAAGTTATAAATTTAATAAAACATGGCTAGAGGATTAAAGTTACAAGCGTATAGGTTTAAACCTAAAAAGAAAAGACCCGGTGTTCATTCAAAAAATAGACACACGAGTAATAAAAGCGGTAAGTATTATTCTGGCCCTAAATATAGAGGACAAGGAAGATGAAAAGTTGGGAATTAAGTTTTGGTTTATTCACTGGTTTTTTGTTTGGTTATAGACAATATATAGATCAACAAGAAAACAAAATAGATCACGTATTTTATGTGTTTTTATTCGATATTTGTTTATCTTTATACTACGATTAATTATGGGATTATTTGATAATAGAATAGCATATAAACCTTTTGAATACCCAGAGTATTATACAGAAGGTTGGTTGAAACAAGCGCAGGCGTTTTGGTTACATACAGAAATACCAATGTCTGGCGATGTTAAAGACTGGAATGAGAAATTAACAGACTCAGAGAAAAACTTAGTTGGTAATATACTATTAGGTTTTGCTCAGACTGAGTGTGCGGTGTCTGATTATTGGACACAAAAGGTTGTAGGATGGTTTCCTAAACACGAAATACAACAAATGGCAATGATGTTTGGTTCACAAGAAACGATTCACGCTGTAGCATATAGCTACTTAAATGAAACTTTAGGTCTTGAAGACTTTGAAGCGTTTCTACATGAATCAGCTACTGCTGATAGATTTGATAACTTAGTTAGTTATGAAGGTACTGACCCTGTTGGTATCGCTAAATCGTTAGCAGTTTTTAGCGCATTTGCTGAAGGTGTTTCATTGTATTCTGCTTTTGCAGTATTATATAGTTTCCAAATGAGAAACTTATTAAAAGGTATAGGCCAACAAATGAAATGGTCTGTACGTGATGAATCATTACACAGTAAAATGGGTTGCAGATTATTTAATCATATGTGTGAAGAAAAAAGTATGCTTAGAAAAGCATGTAAGCCTCACGTTGAAGATGCAGCAATGACTATGGTTGAATTAGAAGAAAAATATATAGACAAGATGTTTGAGATGGGTGACCTTGAAAATTTAAAGGCAGATGATCTTAAACAATTTATTAGAAAAAGAACAAATGAAAAACTGGTGGAACTCGGGTACACCGGAATCTTTAAATACGACGAAGAAAAAGCGAAGAGCCTCGATTGGTTCTATCATCTTACTGGGGGTCATACTCATACCGATTTTTTTGCTATTAGGCCGACAGACTACAGCAAAGCAAATGAGGGAGAAGATTTCGAAAATATCTGGTAAATAAAATATATGTGGAGTAACAGATGGATAAAAGGTCAGGACTACCCAGAGTGGGCAGATGCTGACGTATATAAAAAAACTATCACTGGTGGTTATTTACTACCTGATGAGACGCCAAGAGATGCGTATAAACGAGTGGCAGCTGCGGTTGCTAGAAGAATTAACAAGCCTGATATGGCTGATAAGTTCTTTGACTATATCTGGAAGGGCTGGCTTTGTCTAGCCTCTCCAGTATTATCTAACACAGGAACAGATCGTGGTTTACCAATAAGTTGCTTTGGTATTGATGTTGCTGATAGTATTTATGATATAGGTAAGAAAAACCTAGAGATGATGCTATTAGCTAAACACGGTGGAGGTGTTGGTGTAGGTTTAAATCAAGTGAGACCTGCTGGATCAACAATAGCACAAAATGGAACATCAGATGGTGTTGTACCGTTTTGTAAGATATATGATTCAACTATACTTGCTACAAACCAAGGTGCTGTAAGAAGAGGCGCGGCATCAGTTAACTTAAATATTGATCACGAAGATTTTGAGGATTGGTTAGAAATAAGAGAACCAAAAGGAGATATAAATAGACAGTCATTAAATTTACATCAATGTGCTATCATTGGTGATAAGTTTATGAGAAAACTTAGAGACGGTGATAAAGTTGCAAGGCGTAAATGGGGTAAGCTACTTCAAAAACGCAAAGCAACTGGAGAGCCCTATATAATGTTTAAAGGTAATGTTAATAAACAAAACCCTAGCATGTACAAAGATAATGCTTTAAAAGTTTATATGACTAATATATGCTCTGAAATAGTATTACACACGGATGAAAATCATAGCTTTGTTTGCTGCTTGTCTTCACTTAATCTAGCAAAATATAACGAGTGGAAAGATTCTAATTTAATATATGATAGTATATTATTTTTAGATGGTGTATTAGAAGAATTTATACAAAAATCAAAAGGTATGCAAGGTTTTTCTAACGCCGTAAGATCTGCTGAAAAAGGTAGAGCTTTAGGGTTAGGAGTTTTAGGTTGGCATACATATTTACAACAGAAAGGTTTACCTTTCGAAGGATTATTAGCACAATATGAAACAAGAAGAATATTTAGTCAAATCAAAATTGAGAGTGAAAGGGCGAGCATGGCGCTTGCTGAAGAATTTGGTGAACCGCTGTGGTGTGTTGGCACTGGGTTTAGGAATACTCACCTTAGGGCTATTGCTCCTACTGTTTCTAACAGTAAACTTGCTGGTAATATCAGCCCTGGAATTGAGCCTTGGGCTGCTAACGTATTTACGGAACAAAGTGCTAAGGGTACTTTTATAAGAAAAAACCCTACGCTAGTTGCGTTATTAAAGAAGCATAAGCTTGATAATAACAAAATATGGAATAAGATATTAGAAGATGGAGGATCTGTTCAAGGCATTAAAGAACTAGATAAAATTATGATTGGACCACAAGATAGCGTTCCAGTTAAAGAAGTATTTAAAACTTTTAAAGAAGTTAATCAGTTAGATTTAGTAAAACAAGCTGGTATCAGGCAACAGTATGTTGATCAATCAGTTAGCTTGAATCTAGCTTTTCCTTCTGAAGTTGATCCTAAGTTCCTTAACAAGGTGCACTTAGAAGCTTGGAAGGACGGAATAAAAACTTTGTATTATATGCGGACAGAATCAGTGTTGCGTGGTGATATTGCAGCTGCCGCTATGAGTGAAGATTGTTTGAGTTGTGATGGTTAGTTGTTCACAAAGGGGGTGTTGTCGCATCCCCTTTTTTTATTTAGCACCGCAGGGTTTACCATTAGCGATGTTAACCCATTTTTCTTTTTTGAACCAATCTCTTAATGTAGCTCCTTTTTTACGAGCGCCTTTAACATTTGATTTACTAGATCTTTTATATTTACCTTGAGATGCGGCTGTACGTTTAGCGCGTATAACTTTTTGCTTTTCTGCTTTACTCATGCTTTTGTATTTAGCATAAGGTAAACAAACTTTCTTAGTACCACCACCTTTTATTTTACTCTTTGGCATTACTTTTTAATTTTTTCAAACGAACTTATACCAAAACAACCTAATGTAACCCATACAAACGAGTTGTAAACAACTTCGTTTATAATAAGATCTTTATCTGCTATAAGACTTGTCATTAAGTCTGCGATAGCAAAACACACCATAACTACAAACGAAATAAAACCAACTAGGTTTTTTTCGTTAATATCATTTTTATCTTTAAATAAAGCCCACATTATTTTTTCTTTTTACCTCCACCGAATTTACTTGGACCACCAGCTTTAGTGCATCTTACACCCCAACCTGAAGCATAAGCACTGGGCCATACTTTAAATTTTCTTTTTGCAGCAGCTTTACACGCTGAACTAATTTTTCCCATACTTCTTTTTTTTCATCATTTTAAAATCTGCCCCTGTTATTTTGTTAAAAGGTGGAGCCATCCTTGCTATCTTTTTCTGATTAGCTGTTAACTTTTTATGTTTACCTGGCATAATTATTTATTTTTCATTTTAAAACTCTTATTATATGGCACCATGCGATTTAACGCCTCTTGCCTAGCCTCGCAGCCGCAAGGTATATTTAAACCCCGTGATACCTTATCAACTACTGATTTAATCCCTGTTGCTTTTGTAAATTTGTGTATAGTATCTCCTAATCCTCTTGATTTCATATTAACACCTCCATCTTTTTCTAGCCGCTCTACCTCTTTCACTTGTCCAGCCTTTTGATCTAGCACAAAATGATTTTCTACGTTTAGCTGCTTTACTACCTTTTTTAACTTTACCTGTTACAGCTGTCTTTAATTTACTACCAGGGTTTTTACGTCTATATGCCGCCACTCCTTTTTTAGTCATACCAGCACCTTCTTTAGTTGATCTAAAGTTACGTCCTTTACCCTTTGTAGTTTTTCTTATAGCCATTATAACTATTTATTTTCTTTAACTTTATTTATAAGTTCTTGTATTTCTTCTCTTGTAGCTTTAATTTCAAATGATATGTCAGCTGCAAATTGCCCTTTTACTTTACCATCTGATCCTATAACTACAATAACAGGAACCGCTGTTATGCTTTGTTTAACGCTCTCAGGTTGCTCTTCTAGCCAAGCATATTGAAGCGTAGCATTTTTAAGCCCTCTAATGTTATAGTTATTTCTATCATTCCACTTGTAATTAAAATGAATTACCTTAACTCGCTCTTGGGCATGAGCAAAAAACCCACATAATATAAATAGTATTGTTATTAAATTTTTCATCTTTTATAAACTTTATCTTCTAATTCTTTTATAGACTGTTTATTGTCTAGTATATCTTCTTTTAACACGTCAGTTGATTTTTCTATCTGTATGATAGTAGATCTTACAAGCTCGTCTTTTAATTGAATCTCCATCTTTTGTACAAACTCTTCACTGCCAAAATTATTTATTTTATTATTCAGATCTTGTATTTCTCCTTCCAATGTAAACCACATGCTAGCTAGTGATATTGCACCACCAACTAATATAGCTATAGTTTTAAGGTCTAATTTTACTTCCGTGTCTTCACTAATTTTTTTTGTTGCCATTGTTGTTTTTGTGTTAGTTATTTTTTTTACCGCCACCTGTTGATGTTACTGGATTGGTAGCTACAGGAGCACTAGCACCGCCAGTTGTGTTACCACCATAGCCTTGTGAACCACTTGCACTACCAACGGCTATTGGTGTGTTATTATTAACATTAGGATTTGGTGTTATGTGTCCATATGTACCCTTAGCGTGACCGTGGTATCTCCACCTGCTATCATGATACCTGTAATCATACCTATAATCATTATACGGGTTATAGTATCTATTATCTTGCCATCTTACAAAATCGTATCCCACCACATTATATGTTCTCTGCGGTTGTATATCCTGTATTCTTATTTTAACAGTATCACCCATTTCAGTTAAAGCAAGTACGTGAGTAACCATTATTTGGTTACGCGGATACATCATAGATGAGCAACCACTTAATATAGCGAACGCTAATATACTTATTAATATTCCTATTGCTATTAATCTGCCTGTGTCTCTTTGTTTTTCTGTCATTAATTCCAAATTTTTACGTATAATCCTAATGTTAAAATGCCAATAAATGCTATTATATATAAACCACCTAAAATACACACAAGCTGACTATCAGGTTGCATGTTATTCCATTTACTCTTTATATTTCGTGTCGTCTTTATCATGTATATCTTTTACTAGTATTTTAGTTACGTAGGCTAAAACGCCAAAAATTATTACCGGTAATGTGTTATACTCCGTATAAACTGTACTTAGTTCTTCCATCTTCTTTGTAAGCTACGAGACACTTATTCCTGTTCTCGCCTGGATTTATATAGCTTACATGAACCCAGTTAGGATTCTTGTTATCGCCAAACTCCCAAATCATTTGATCAAATTCTAAGTTATCTCTTATATAATTAAACATCTCAGCGTTAGTTTTATGCCCGTATACATCATCAATGTCAACAGCTTGCCCGTTACAATGCTGCGATTTTTCACTTCCGCCAATAGCTTTATTTAATTCTGGTCCACGGTAAAATGAATTTATCCTGATAGGACCACCAGCCCACTCTCTTAGTGGTTCAAATACCTTAACTGCTAACATCTTCATGTTATTTAGATGCGCTTCAGTAGGTTTATTTTCTAGACCAAGGCGCTTAGCGGTTATGCTATACACACCCTCGTTCATACTAATATGTTTACTTATCATAAATTAAAAATTATCTTTTGTATATTTTATTCTCTATATCACTAACTTTTTTCTCTAGCTTTTCTAGTTCTTTTTCTAAATAATGAACCTTCTGTTTAAGTAATAAACCATCGGACGTTTCTTTCACTTCATAGGTTGGTAGTTCTTTGGCTAGCTCTATTTCTTGCTTAAGGTTGTTATAACCCATAGTACCTGATATAATAAAACCGATAACAATCGCAATGCTTTTGACGTCAATTTTAAAATCTGGTTTCTTATCGCCATCAATATCTATACCGATGGTTTTATCGCCTAGTTCTTCTATTTGTTTCATTATGAGAGTGATTTAAAAAAGTCATATATGTGTTTGCCTATTAAGCCAAAAAATCCTAAACCTAATGCATTTCTCCACTTAACAGTTTCGTTTCTAAAATTTGAATTTTGCTTAACTTCCGCCCAGACACCTTCTTTTGGATCAAAGAGGTTGTTTTTTATGAAGCGTAAATCGTCTTTTACGTCTTCATGTGCAATTTGATTATCTTCTTTGAGAGTTTGTAATTCAGTAAATATCTGCTCTATTTGATATTCCACTAATTTTAAAAGCTCTTTGGTTGTCTGATTCTTGTTAATAGCCATATTTAATTATTACGTGTTTTATTTTCTTTTTACTTTTCCTTTACGTATTACTGTTTTACTTTTGTTGTCTTTTTTGCCTTTATTTTTATCTAATTTTTTATCAACCCCTATCTCCCAATCTTGCCATCCACCTAGCAGCGCTAGCCTTTCCCAGGTCTCTAGATCATTAGCCGTAGAGTTTACTACGTTATTTGTCTTTTTAATTAATCGGTCAAGTGGTATATTAACCGCCGCTGATATTACATTGCCAGCTGCTAGCCAAGCTGGGTTATCTAAAGCAAAACCCTTTTCCATCATTTCTTGTTTTTCCCACTGATATGATCTTGCTGCTTGATTTATTTTTGATAGCTTAGATGATATTGGTGGCGATATTTTAGTTAATTCATAACCTATTTTTTCAAACTTAGGATTAGGCTTTTCTGATTCGTTTATTATCCTTATTATAGAGTTTTTACCTACGGATACAAATGCACCAGCAATGCCAACACCTCTTAACAATGAGTCAGCCATACCATTAGCTATACTTAAATATTTTTTCTTCTCGTCTTCTTCTTCAGCATCCCCAAACGCTATAGCAAATATAGCTTG
>VMHT01024213.1_pt1 | contig 15408 bp, 6 predicted proteins | sample 4693611 | NCBI WGS metagenome assembly VMHT01 (sample SAMN12280063, study PRJNA550983) | marine metagenome | isolation source: seawater sampled from same location over 5 years 0.02-0.2 micron viral filtrate | place: USA: collected off the coast of southern California halfway between the port... ... | reverse complement strand
TCGGTAGTCTCATTACATGTCAACCTTTAGTTTGATAGTGTAAGATCTATCTTCGTCTTTCCGGAAAGGCTGTGCCAACTTGCCGACAGCCACCAAACGGCCATCTTCGCCATAGAGGTTTACCCTATTGACATAAGTTGTTTTCTTGAACGATGCCGAAACATTTGCGAAAGAAGAACTCACTACATTACTAATAACACGTTCCGATTCAAATGCAAATGTAGATCCTGTTGTAAATCCTAAACCTTCGGCTGAGGATGGTTCCAAGAATGTTGGATTGTTTGACCAGTTAAGTTCGCCCTTTCTCATAGAAGCAAAATAAGTGTTTGTATGTGTATACTTTGTTCCTTGGAATGTTAGTCGATAACTTCCTACCTGATCTATTGGAGTGGTGATACTATTGCCCCAATGAATCCATTTAGGATTACTCTGGCCGTCACTTGTTTCTTGCCGCGACGTAACAGGACCTAGGTCATATGTCCCAGTCAAAATCAAGAAACCTTCACGATAAAGAACAATACCCGCCACAGTGTCGTTTTGAGCAGAAGCAAAACTGCTGCTTACCTGAATAAGTTCACCGTTATGTTTCTTATCCACAAGACTTCCAATGTAGGTTCCAGTAATGTAGTAGTCAAGCTTTACAGAACCGGGCTTTATTTCGGAACCATAAAAAATAGATGGTATCGAAATAAGCGTGGAACGCACAACATCGAAACTTCTGTTAGGACCATCTTTTATAGATGCGGAATAGAAGAAATGAGGACTACGAATAGAGTTATAATCTAGTGTCGCTTCTAATGCTTTGAGTGCTGAAGCAGAGAGAAGCGGACGAATAGTCTGTGCGTTCTGAAAATCAGAAACTGCCCTGTCTCTGTTGCTCTCTATAATGGTTGCATTGTTATTTTCAAGCGTGGTCAAATGATTTGCAGCAAACTCTTCGCGAGCAATAGAGGCCGAAATATTATAGGAGCCCGTTAGGATAACACCGGGTTGTGTCTTCTTATAGGTATCAGATGTTATGCCCTTGAAAATAGGATCAGTAAGAAGTGATTCTTGCCCTTTTACGACATAAGGATAGACAATACCAAAATTCTTTACGTTTGTACCACCGTCAAGCAAAGAAGAGCTAGGGCCTATAATTAGACCCGTGTCAGCGTTAGCTCTGTCCACATTTATCTGGTAAAGTGATATATGACCAGTTGGTATACCGTATAAATTAGCTACATGCGTACCCGGAATTGCATTCTGGTTTTGGTAATAAACGCTGGCACTATAAATAAAGAATTCGTTGTCTGGATGTGTTTTTACTGTGTTGAAGAGCCTGTCTTCTTTGTCGAATTGAAAAATCGACATAGCATCAGTAATCCAGTCTTACGCGAATTGTATAGTTCTGTGTCGGGTCCTTACGAAGTGGTTCAGAAAGCTTAGCAACTGCAAGAAGCTCGTTATCAGGAGAGTAAAGCCCAACAGTTGTAAAGTAAGATACTGGAGTATCAGTTGAGTTATTCTTTACGCGAATCTCTGAAGCTGAAAGGTACGTTGGGTTTGCAGAATAGTTGAACTCGTTATGGTCTGCACGGCAGAAGTAAATAGTCGAGTTTAGTTCTACAGTGTTGTTGAAAGAAACATCGTAGATTCTTCGTCGGAAGTTATCAGCCATTGTGTCTATGTTATCGGACAACAGAGCGGCAGGTGCATCATTTCCTCCAACATTATAAACAGCAGACTCAGAAAGCATACCATTAAGTGCGGTTTCAGACGCAGAAAATACTGTCTTAAGATTTAGAATGGCGACGCCTGCTTGATAGTATAGCAATCCAACTGGTTGTGCGCTGGCACCACCTGCTTGGCGGGCTGTTCCGCTAATTGGGCTGCCTAAAGAGTTCTCGGCGTAAAGCAGGCCATACTCTCCGGCTGGTGAATTGATCTTGTAGCTGCCGAGGGCTCCGGAGTCAAAGATCTTAATTCTTGAGCCCATTGGGCTTGCATAGGTCGAAGAAGCACCAAGTATCAAAGAGAAAGATTCTTTTTTGATCTCGTCCTTTGTGAGCAATCTAGAAAACGGAATCGCTACAATAGAATCCATTGTGTTACCAGTTCCCAGAACACCATCAACGTCAATCTCACGAATAGAGCCAGTAACATCATACCCGACAAGAACTTGTGCAAATTCTTGATAGATATTTCTTTTCTTCTGGTTTTGTGAACTAAGTGTTAGGCCCAAACTATCTAAAAGAACAGGGTTTGCTCCTACCGATATATCAAAAATATGGTTTGCTGAAGACGAAAGGAAAGGATAGTCATAAACAGACTCAAACATTCCATGAGCATAAGTCTTGATGTTATTATCGGAATATGTTCCAGAAACAACAGAACCAGTAATTGGAATTGCTTCGTGCAACTGTGTCTTTGCAGACGCTACGTCAGTATTACGAATTAGTTTAAAAGTGTTTGCCATTGTTTAATACCTTTTGTTATCAGCGATTTCTAATGAATCTAATAGGAACATCAACTCTGTAGCCGGTTGTTCCACCTGTTACGCGAACTGTTGTGTCAATGAAGTCAACATTGTTACTACTCAAAGTTCCCTGCGAGCCTAACTGACTAAACAGGAAAGTGCTTGAATTCAATTCAAGGCTTGCCTGAATGGAGAAGCGCAGGCGTGTGCCTCGTGGACCAGCGATTGCTTGATTACCACCAGTTGTAGTGTTAGTAATGCTATCAACAAAATCAGGGTCTGCGTCAAGAGAAAGAATGTAAGATGCGATTTGATCATCATCAATGAAAGACAATGGGGCAGCAATATTACCATTCTCTGGGATTGAAACGATAGAGCCAAGACGATTGTCGATCTCTAGAATATACTGGGTTTCGACCAATAGGGGATCTAGAGCACGGCTTGGTGAAATAGCGGTTGTGTCCAAGCCTTGGTCGAGACGAATATTATTATCAATATTGCCTGCGCCTGTGCCGTCGATTACGCCGGCTACAGTTTCAAATGTTGTTACAGTTGCATCGTTAACAGCAATTGCGAACTGATTGATCTCAGTATTTCTGGCTGTACCAGCAAAATTCTCGTTCAGCTTAACCACTGGTAGGTAAAGCAGATCGTTTCTCGGCACTGTGACTAGCCTAGAATTCATTAGTGACGTATTATTCGTGAAAGATTCTAATACAGGAGTCTGAAGTAGCTCAAGGTCAGCATAAGCAGAACCACTCGGATGGTTAAGGTCAAACCGAGTATAATTAATCTCATCGTCACCAAGTGCAAACTTTACAATCTTGAAGGAGCCATCACCCTTAGCTAAGCGCATTCTACCAGTATCGGTAAGCACTGCGTCGAGGATAATATCACCTGAGTTGTCCAAAAAAGCCATTTTGTCTCCAGAAACCGTCTTGTTTCATTTTATAATTAGTTATTAGTAGGGAAAATATCATTCAATCTTCTAGATTGTTGTCCTATGATATTTTTTCTCTTCTTTTCCACTTCTTTCCCGATAGGTACAACCTTTTTAATTCTTGAAGTTAAGTTTTGATCTTCTAGGATATTATAGTTTCTAAAGCTGCTTACGTCTACTAATAAGTTTGTAGAGCCGTTACTCGAAGGAACAGTCTGCTGGCTTGGTTCCTCAATTGGCTCTTCCTCTTCCGACAAAGAAATACTATCACTTTGCTGACTAAATTCATTATATAATTCTGTATTAACACAAGAAACATTAATGTCAAATATTTTATTTGTTTTTCTTGACCTGAACCTAAACTTAAACTTTTTGCCTTCGCCCGGAAAACCGAACATACTATCTTCTCTAAGCCCTAAGAATACTTTTTTGTTCTTCGCAGGAAGAGGATCGCCATCCGTGTCGATTAGCTTAGATTTTTCAAAATTAACTGCTACTTGCGGGTATGCTGGACGTATATTCACCAGCTTAGTCATGGTTTTTGTATCTCTTAGAGTTTGTTTTTCACCCTCAAAATTGTATTCTTCATAATGTATTCTGGAAACGCCGTCTTGATTTATATACATAACCTCAAATATCTTTGTAGGATTTGACGCTAGGTCTAATCTATTTCTAGCCACAAAGCAGAGATAATATTTCTTATTTACCTTAAGATCTAAAACTATGGCCGCAGAGTCTGCTATTAGCTTAGGATCAGAATCTGCAATAGTATCTACAGACGTTAGTTTATTAGCAAAGAAGGATTTATAATCACCCTGCTCTGATGGCTTGTTTGCGGAAGTGTATATCTCAAAAGAAGTAACAGTTGAAACGCTACTACGCTCAACCTCGCTATTGACATTAGTTAGATACGAGTTATCCAATATCGTTTCATTTCTTGCTCTGTCTCCCTGCGTAAGCGAGACAGGTACTGTTGACTCGTTTCCATAACGAGAGTAAAATACCATTTTTATCTTATTGTCTTGTCGACGAATAGGATAAAAGTCCACTCTTGGTTGAAGTGGTGGTGCGGCTAGGATGTTTCCGCGATTTACAAAAGCTGGTATCTCTACAACTCTTATCGAAGGGTAACTCTTGACAACGAGGTCGTATGAGCCATCATTTTTCTGCCCCGAGAGGCTTTCATACTCATATTCACAACCATGTATCGCGAAAACATAGTTAATAGCATAAGTGTATTCTTTTCCATAAAACACTTGTGTATCTAAATATTCAATATCTTCTTTAGTATTTGGAATTACAAATGTTTGCAGCGGCGTACCAGTTGTGGTATTTCCTTCAAACTTATCTATTTTGTAATATAGTATCTCGGTGTTACCGGGCAATCCAGCAAACACATCTTCAACTCTTTTTGTGCTATTTGAATTCAAGTATTCATCAACAAACTTCTTGCTAAATCTTGTTAGTGTTTTAGCAAAGTCTACGGCATCACTATAGTTATTGACGGCCAAGTCTAAACTAGGCGCATCAGTGTTATAAAACTTGAGAGCCTGTATATTGTCCGGCAGTCCTTTCAATCTTGCTGGAGCCAAGTCATTAAGCCAATTTAGAAAAGGATAGGAGCTTAGCTGTTGTTCTCGCGCTCTTAGGTTTCTGTTTGAAACAGCATACGTTTTTGGCGAAATAAATACTTCGCTATTCTGGAGGTGCCAACGCATCAGTAAAGAAGCTATGTCCCCCTTAGGGTCGGGATCAGAATTTTGACCATAAAACATAAAATTATTACCAAGCTTTATGAAGTCTTGCTTTTGATCTATGTTTCCGTTTGTGTCTTTTATTTTAATTTTTGCCGCAAAAGGAATTTCAGAAGTGTAATCCAAATCTTCTATCTCGTAGCTATACTGGCTTGTAGTATCTAATAGGCTGTTTGTGTTTATTACTTCTTGAAGTGACTCGGGAGGAATAAAGATATTGCTAAAAGCTAACCTCTGTTCTTCGTCTTCGTTGAGAACATTTTTGGCCATTTTTACATAACTGTTTTTGTTTTTTACGTTTCTTAGACCCGGTTCGTAATAATTGATTAGATATTTTTCATCAGTTTCTGGTTGTATTAGATCTTCATACTCTCTGTTTTCTCTGACGTATAACAACTCCACACCAACTGTGGGCTTAGCTGCGATTACGTTTTGCCTATTTTCTCGCTTTACATCAGGCCGGCTGTCGGGCAAAACCATTTCGGCAGAAAAATCGTAATACCTCTCATTAAGTACAATTGCAGAAGCCAATATCTGTTGTGTTTTTTTTTGGTCTTCCGGATGAATATTTAGAGTGACCCTAAAGCCGGAATCAAGTATAGAGTCGTTGCTAGATGCGCTCATCTGCTCAACAGAATCTACAACCATTTTAAAAGGTATGTTTTTCTTTCTCTTATAGAATACTGAGTTTCCCCTATATCTCCAAGATCCCAACTCCCTATAGAACTGATCTTCAACCTCAGTATTTTCACTGGTTAGAATTTCTGAATTTGCGATTACAACTTTTTTGCCCATCTTTTAATATCCGAGATTTATATTTTGATTTGTGTTTTGATTTATGTTTTCTTGGGTTCGACCGGCAGCTTCTATTTCAACATCTGCTCTATTGAATGTGGTTCTTAGATAACTGGAGTCTATTGATCCTGAGGGTTGCGTGATATATATCGAGGATGCAAAGTATTTTTCAAAATTATTAAATTCGCTTTGATCAACTGCCTTAAGCTCGATTACTGTTTGATTGAGTGTATTAGGCTGCTCGGGTAGTTCCGGAGCGGTCACTATGGAAATGTTGATCAGAGAGGATAAGGGAGCTTGCCTACCTTGATCGCGGCCTTGAATTATTACAAAATTGTTCTCCAATACTCTACTTGGTATATCATACAAATTGGTCAGGAATTCATCGTTTGAATACATTTCAACTTTGCAGAGATATTTTGTGTCAGAACCGCGATTTTGACTATCAAGCAAATCGGCTGTTATGTTCTCGTAGACAGGCTGTAAAGATTCGTCCTCTAGCCTTACCAAAACTTTAGCCTCACCTAAAGTGGAATAATTATAATAATAATACGCTAAGTTGTTGTTATCAAGCAATTTTAGATTTTCGTTCTCATCAAACAATACTGTATCACTGACCGGGGAAGAGAAGCTACCATATTGAAATGGTATATCTTTATTGGCAAGTCTCTCCCTAAGCACTGCGAAAGCCAAAGGATTTTTGCCCGGAGATTCAGTCACACTTAGCACTGCTTCTCGGTTTACAACAGAATTTTGGATTATTTTGGAAAGCGAAAGATCTAGTTTAGTGGATATAGTGTCCAGATTCATCAACTTGCTTTTTTGCTCTAAGTTTTGTACCTCTGCTCGGTTGCCTACACTGTTATAAGCTCTGGAGCTAATAGCTTCCAAATCTTGATCAACTGATATGCCGGAATCAGCCAAGCTTTCGAGTATTCCAACATATCTGTGATATTGTGTGTCCTTTTGTCCAAGAAGAACTTTTTTGCTTTCCTGCTTCTTTGTTGTGGAATATCCTAATCTGGAGGTGTACTTTTGTTGTTTTGTTTTTCGCACTGAGTCATCTAGCAATATAGATAAAAACTTTGTGTAATCTTGATTATCTTCAATGGTCTCCATATCTTGTTTCCTGACTCGATAGTCTTTGTCTAGGAATACGGTATATGGCTTGTGATAAGTCAAAAATGTCTCATCCGCTTGTGGGCTTGACAGAGATGCGTCTAGCCTATCAGTGGAAGAAAACTTTCTTCTAGAAACTGCTGGTAAAAATACTGGGGTCTTGAAGTCACTACCTTCGACAGAATAGTTTGGATCATAAGAGTCTACGAATTTTAAGCCTACTGCGTTTTCAAAATTCAAGTTCAGAACATCAGAATTAATTTGAATTTCTATCTTAGACTTTTCTTTTCCTCCGCTAATCGGCTCTATGGAACGTGATTCGGCTAGTTCATTTAGGAAGCTATAATCTTTTATAAGTTTATTTACAAGCCCTTCATATGCATTGTATATTTTCTCTAATTCGTAAAAATTTCCTGTTTCTATGTTCGCAGAAAAATATAGCGATCTCAACAACTGATCTGGAACTACCAAATCAGATAAATTGTAAAAGAACTGTAGTCCTGCTACCATTGAAGCAAGCTCGTCTATAAAATTACTTATGTCCAATTTTTTCGTCTTTGCTTCTTTTGCGAACATACCGTTACTGTTTCTAAGTGTAGGCTTGCTTAGGGTAGAATATATGGCCTTAAATCTATAAAAACTGTTTTGCAAATTCGTAATTTTACTGGATATAAATTCTCTGATGCCGTCTACAAATTGCATTCTAAATGTGTAATAAAATTCTGACTTTCTCAATACTTGCGGTACTTCGTCCACAAAACACAAAACTTTATATTGCGTGAGAGGGTTGCCAAAAGTATTCTGTCCCGCTTCTTCAAAGTATATGTGAGAGGTAACTTTATCGTCGGATGTAAGCTTGCTGCCCGGAATATTTTGATTATATACCTTTGAAGTTTGTGAGCCGGCCTTGAATGTTGTACTTATTACAGTATTAGAAACATTTTCATTATTTAGCACCGATACTCTATCAACTTCTATGCTTTCTAGGTAAGTTGTACGGTGGACATATGTTTGTTCGTTGTTATCTAAGCGATCATAAAAAGCTGAAAATAGAGAATTTTTACGCAGCAAGGTTTCCGGGTCTATGAACAATAAGTTGCTTGTGTTCTTTGGCGTTTTACCCAGCAAATTTCTTTGCTCTCTTTTGACTATAGAAGATATAACGGGACTAACTCCAGTGCTTTTAGGAATAAAGGCAAGCTTCTCTGCTGTTTTATTATCCTGTAAAAGCCTTGTTTCTTCAATAAAATTGAAGTTTGGCTCCAGAGAGGCAAAAAGATTATCTATATCAACAACTCTTTTATCATAGACTTTTACAACCTGTGAAAGTTGCGGGTGTAAAATTCCATGTTCCTGAGTGGTGTGTTTTAATCCTTCCATATACACCCTATTGCCGCTTTCTACTTCTTCGTGTTGATGGGTTCCGCCCGCCCAAATCAGATCTTCAGAGTCTAAGAAGTAGTAGTTTTCGTTAACAACTACATCATCTCTAAGTATTAGCTGGCCGTTTATTTTCCCGTATAATGTATTCTCCGACGCCAGAGATACCCGAGAGTTATTATTTACAGTCTGAACAGCGGCAAACGTGAAAACCGCCATGTTATTAGGACGTACTTGCTTTACTTGAATGTTTACTTCTTTTGTTGGCTTATAGTAAGTAATATTATTATTTGTAATCTGCTCTACATTTTCTAGCATCTGCTTGAGATTCAATACTTTATATTCGTATTTTCTATTCGACAGCAGAGATTGTAATTCTTTGAATGTAAAATCACCATTTCTAAGCAAATTAATTTGCCTATTTGTGTTAGCGACTATAACATAAACATTCAAGTTCACGTCTTCAGCCAAATTATTATATGTTTTCTCGTTCAACATCAAAAATACTTTAGTAGAAACATTGACCACTTTATCAGGCTCTTGTCCCACTAATTCTTCTTCTTGTTGTAAAATCGAAGTTTCTTGTACTCCGTACTCATTGACAAATAAAGTTCCGGGCAAATTATCCAGCTTAAGTTCATCAATGCTTGGATAACCTAAAGAAACCTCCTCAATATAGCTAGGAGGAATAATTGTGTCTTTTAGTGATGTAAAATTTAGTTCAGCCATCGTATAATAAATAGTTTCCTATGCTAATCTTTGCATTCTGGTGGAGGATTACCGTCCCCATAAATATTCTCGACAGAGAGTCTTTGAACGTCTGAGTCTGGACATAGTGTTTGCAATGATGCTGGCAAGGCGAAATCTTTAGTTTGCAACTGGCCAACAAGACTACATATAAAGTCTTTAGGTATTTCGTTATAATCATCTGTGTATACATTGAAGTAGTATTCAACATTATCTGTAGTAACTGGATACTTTGTTAGCAAAGCCTCGTCATTGTCGCGGTCGATCTTGGAGCGATACAAATTGCTATCGTCAACATAAAGATCTTCGATTTGTTTTTTGAAAGTTAGCTTTCTTAATTGCTTATCGCCAAGATAGTTTTCTTCTTCCAAGATCTCAAAAACTTCAATTTCAAAATCTGCAAAATTAGTAGCCACGCCAATTTCTTCCAGTAACATTGTAAGCTGCTCGGTACTCACATAAGGATAACCACCGTCAGGGAATTGTATTGAATCATAGGCAATTGTAAGTTCCGGCTCATCTGTAAAAGTAAATGTTGGGTTGACTGCGCTGTCAATCGTTGTTTGAAATTCTAGATTTACATCAATTTGTGGTATTGGTAAGCTGTCTCGTTGTGCTCCCAAAGCAGAGGCAGTATAGAAATTATTAAACGACTCTATTTCATTGTCTAGCAGAAACAGTTTCAGTCTTGAGCTTGAGCTTGCAACTGTATCACATTTCCCTAGCGACTCCCTTTTTGCTATTTCTGTCTCAAAGTCTATGCCAATAATGTTTATATTTTTTGTTTTTTCATCCAGCAAATTAGAAAATCTATTTTTTTGAACTCTCAGATATGGTGTCTCCAATTTGATTCTGCCATCAATATCATTTTGCCCTTCGCTTGCCGTAGTGACAAAGCTGTAGTTTACACCCTCGTCGGAGAAAGAGTAATAGATGGGCCTGAACTTTCCTTCGGACAAAAGGTCTTCGCCATAGTTTGTAAGTTTTAGTTCAAGAATATTTTCTTTTTGGTTGAAGAAAGTCATTATTCATTTTCTCCATTATCGGGACTAGATATACCTAAACCCTCAAGAATTCCGACAAGATCGGCTGCGGCGGCGTCTGCATCACGTACACCAGCAACGCCCACTTGAATAGTTCCAGCCGGAAGCATGTCTACTCCTATATCAAGCTTGCCCATTTCAACTAAGCTGAAGTGGTCGTAAGGCCAGTTATAACCAAAGTATTTTTGCTCTTTATTAGTCGGTATCTCTTTACCGAGAATGTCTCTCTCATAATTTGTCTTTGCTTTTTGTTTGACCTTGAAAACCATCCATTGAATATCTTCTGGTAGCTCAATGGAGTCACGGTTTAGTGGTCTACTAAGCAATTCCGGGCCTCGTAAGTTATGAGTAATCGTTTGCTCAACTTCTTCAATTACTTGACCAGATGGAGGAGTAAGGTTCTGCCAAATATGACTTAAGTCGTTTTCATCAAATGTGTGTTCAAACTCAAAGATATAAGCACTATAAGGCTGAACTTCGTCTGAATAGTTGATAAAGTCGAGATATGGCGGGAAATGATAACGCTTCATTTTTTGAATCTGAAGGCCGATGCTGTTCAGGTCAGCCGATGGCGTGCTATCGTCTATAGTGTCGATTAATGTAGCAACTTCTGCTATGTTACCTGCCCCTGTCTCTTCGGAAGCAAGAGGGAACAACTGCTTTACGCCTTCAATATTTCTAAATGGAATTGCTACGATAGCTTCGCGGACAGTCATTTCCTTCTTTAGTTTTCCTAGCTTGACCGGATCCTCTGAGAAGCCACAGACTTTTGAGAGTGGTATGAAGTCTTTCGGAGAAATTTGTTCAGTGCTATCGCCAAATGCTCTAATTGTATAGGCGTTACCAGCGCCGGTAGCTCCAATGCCATTTGAATCACGGCCTGTACCGATGACTCCGCTAGGATGATTTTCATACCATTCAGCAGGAATTGTCTCAACCTTGAGATAAACCCCTTCATTCTCTTTTGGTATTCTACCAAACTGATGCCACATGCCCCGTGGAACAGAAGCCGAAAGTTCACCGTTAGGCTGAGTCACTGAGCTATAGTCTGCAAGGTGATTAAAGTTTAGCACTGGAGTCTCAAACTTGAGTTCAATAGACCACTGGGCTTGATCGCCCTCTCCAACAACTTCAAAAGCATTAATGCTGGCTGAAAGTTGCATGGCGTTTGAATTTAGATTACCGTCACGAGCGGGCAAGTCGGTACCCGGATTGGTTCCAGCCTCCTTGTCAAATCTCCAATAGTTCACAAATAAGCCATCTTGCCTATCTTCAAAAGCCGAGGATGCGTTAGAATTTGGGAAAGTAAATAAGAACTGATTTTGCTGTGCATTGGCAGCATCGTCCTTGAGAATGGGCCTGTATGGCGTTCTAGAAGAGTTGCCTGCTGCACCGCTAACACTGGTGTTTGTTGGCACATAGATAACATCTATCCACGCTTCTCCATCATAATATGGAGGAGTAAATGGTAAGTTATAGCCATTTAGCGAATCAAATGCCCCAGAAAATACAGTTGTTGCTTCGCCAGAGTCTTCGACGCCAATTGTTGGCGGGCCAAAAGCAGATGGTCTCGAATACATTGTTAGTGTTGGTCTTGAGAAGCTTCTTTGCTCTTCTGCATCTGTGAATGACCCTGTACCAATCCTTGCCTTAGAGTCATCTGTTTGTGTAGTAATATCTTCTGTGATGGAGCCAAGCAATGTGTCACTAACGAAGAAGAAGTTATCTAAACCATTATCGGTATTTGCCGGTGTTGCACTATTAGATACTGCTATACTAATATTACTTTCAAATATTCTAGAGGTCACTTCTATCACAACAAACTCTTCGTAAAGTCCACTACTTGCACAGCCGGGACCTTCAATGCCGGGAATATCTGTGTAGTCAATATTTGCATTAAACTGGCGCACGCTGTAATCTGGGTGTAAGCTTATTACAGAGACAAGGTTAGCTGCGACGGACTGATAGTTAATGTCTGCCGGCTGACCCAGTGGAAATCCTGTTGTATCTGTGTTGAACTTGAAGTTGTTTCCTGCCGCATTATATACAATATCTTGCGCTGAGCTAACATTGTCTTCTGAGAGACCAGTTGCTGTCCAAGACCCTGCTGTTGCGCCTGAGAGTGTAAAAGAAGCGGTGAAATTAGAATTCCAATTTGCATCAGATCCATTGACAAAACAGTTAGCACTGCCTACAAATGATGGATCTGAGCCGGCAACAAGCCCCTTGTTCAAGTAAATATAAGCAACTGGTGCTGTTCCTGCTTCTTCGATAATTTGAGGCACGGGGTAGTTGCCATAGCTACCAGAGTTAAACTTCGGCTTATTGAGAGATCTATACATTTTGATTCTCATGCCATACGCTTTACCCGGAGTTACTTCTTTGAAATCCGCTTGTCTGCCGGAAAGAATTCTAGTTGTTCTATCGCCTTCCAAGAAAAACCCGACCGACTCTGCCAGATAGTTATTTATCATGTAGATATATAGATTATTTTGCCCAGTAATAGAAATTTCGTTTCTTAGCTTAGCGGCTGCACTGTTGATTCTAGTAAACTGTGTGTCATCGTTATCTACAATAACTTTGCCATTTAGCAAAGAAGGATTATATAGTGCCTCAAAGGGTACTCTCTCATCAAAACTGCTTGAATATGAGGCTACTCGATTGAGGAAAACGCCCTCTGAGGATTTGGTGGACTTGTTTACTCCGCTAGACAATGGCCTTGTAGCTCTGCTGTAACTGTCATTGAAAACAGGATAATCAACTGCCATACCAGACTTAATTGAATTGTAGAGAAGCCCCGGTGCAAACAAGGTTTGCATTATTGGTCGAAGCTGATTCGTATCGCTGACTTCCTCTGTTGCAAAGTCTGCGGGTACGGTGAATGAATTATCGCCATAGGTATTAAAGAACTGTTCTGCCACTTGAACAGATCTTTCAGAAGGAAAGAAGCCATTGTAAGGCAAGAACTTTTTAATACCTCTAAACTTGAGTGTCAACGAACCCGGCTCTAGGCCATTATCTTCTGCTCCATCTCTTACTTCTTCAAAGTGTTTCATTAAGTCACTGTGAGAATAGATTTTGAAAAAGTCTTGCTGCGAAGAATTCTGCGGAAGGCTGCGGAGCAATGGTCTATTCACCTCAGAAGAAGGATTTCCTTGCTTAATCTTAAAGTTTTCATTGAATGAATCAGGGTCAAAAACATTTATATTCTCTAGATCTAAGCCCACAAAATCAGATGAAATGTATTCTGGGATGATTGATAGATCTTTACGCTTTGTTTTGACATCTAAGTTGTAGACATCATATGTATCATCAAAAGGTTTAGCCGGCTTAGTGATGAATGAAGTTACGTTATTTGAAGAAGTGAATATACCTGCTTGCGTACCTGCTTCCCATTTCGCAAAACCAGAACCAATAAGTGAATAAATTGTATTTGTTGCTCCACCTAAACTTGGCTCGAATGAACTGATTTTTATTCCGCCATCGAGAACCAAATCCATTCCATGTGGAGAAACAACAGAACGTACTTCTTGCATAAAGTGATTTCTTGCATAAGTGGGCTGAACATTTAGAGTTAGCGCGGAACCCGTCTGTGGTACGCCGGTCGAAGGTACCGGATTATACTTATTGTATGTTGTAAAGTTTTGCAGGATGCCCGAATTTCGAGTATTGTTAGGGTTAGCAAAAGTATTTGCTCCGGGTGTGCTAACACCCGAAGTACGATCATCGCGGGATCTAAAATTAGCAAGCTCAAAACGTCTAAACACGTCAAGATCCCACACTGATCTCAAGTAAAAGGCGTTATCGTCACGAGCACCAAATGGTTTCCTCTTTGGGCCATCGTCGCTTCGATCCTGAGCGTCGTCTCTCCAGAAGTTGCTGACGAATCCAACTCTCTCACGAACTTTTTCAAGATATGAGTTTTCTTCCGAAGGCCATAGTGTTTCTCTATATTTGATGTTATTGAGTGTAAATGTGTTGTCTTCAGTAAATGTTCCAAGCATATTATCAAAAGCGGAATCGTTTTCTCCTTCAATGAGGTCATATCCCTTATTGATAATATCTTGTGAAAAATATAGCTTTTGATTGCCGTTTTCTACATTTAAGATGTATTCTTTGTTTCCAATACTTGCTCTTACTTCTACCGGATCATATCGACATGAAACAACCGATTGAGTGGTTACTGAGGTTGTTTCTTCAATAATCGTTCTGGATACCGGGGATGGATCAAATACAGTTCTTGCGGTCGTACTTGGGTAAGCAAACAAATTATTATTTTTCAAATAACGACTTACTCTGCTCTCGCCTACCCTTACCTGTTTGAATGAGGCATAGCCATAAGGGCCATTAGTATTAAGAATAAAATCATTCACCAACACGCTTGAGGTGGATGGGAATGTAACTGTTAGTGTATTTTCATCTACTGTTGGAACTGCCGTCTTCAGGTCATCAGATATAACATACAGGTTAGCTCCGACAAACGAAAGTGAGGAGTTGCGGTCAGACCCAGACGTAAACACTATTTCACTTATTAGGCCAGCAGAAGTTGACACTTCACCAGTTGGCGTCTGGTATCCAAGAACGTAGCTCGATTCGTAAGATGACGTAATCCATGCGTAGCGAAGCTCAGTTCCGGGCAGTGAGGATACAACATAATAGTTGTCGTAGAGAGTCTTTGTTGTATCAGATGCACCAGAACCAGTACCAAAATCGTCAGCAGAACCAGAGTAGCGGACCAAGCGGCCTGCTCTCTGTGTCTTGTGGAAACTTGGAACTCCGATACCAAATGTAGTTGATGATCCAAGATAGTTGGAGGATACTACATTTGATGGACTATAACGAATGGTACCGCTATTATTTTGATCGCTGCTAAAGCCACCAGATACAGCGTGGTTGACCAAGAAGATATTATTCAACGGCAGCCTTGTAACCAAGTTTCTATAGTTCATGTGGCTGTACGGGCTTAGCTCAGCGGCCTCATAGTCAAGACCTACACCACCTTGGTTATCGCCTGCGGTGAGAGGATCACCGGGTGCCGAGAAGCGGTTGACAATAATATGCTTTCTTGCTGGTCGCACTGGCTTAGTGTAGTCTACCACGCCAGTTACAAATGTAGACGTTATACTGCCTGTTCCAAACCCACCAGATTTTACAAAATCAGGATTATTTGTG
>VMHT01045479.1_pt1 | contig 15410 bp, 18 predicted proteins | sample 4693611 | NCBI WGS metagenome assembly VMHT01 (sample SAMN12280063, study PRJNA550983) | marine metagenome | isolation source: seawater sampled from same location over 5 years 0.02-0.2 micron viral filtrate | place: USA: collected off the coast of southern California halfway between the port... ... | reverse complement strand
ATAAAGTGTCTGTGTTTATTTCTTACTATCTTACAGACTAACCTTGTGAATGACGAATTAAGGGATTTATTTAGGACGGGGGTTCGATTCCCCCCACCTCCACCAACTTTTTGATTATTATAAACTACTTATCGTTATGAGCAATACACACAAAAACTGGAAACAATTCATTATAAATGAGGCTGGATTATCAAGGATTAGGCAAGATATGTCTGATTATGATACAGCCTTTATTACAGCATTTCGTGGCAATATAAACGACAAATCTATGTGCGTTTATACACCTCCTTCCCAAGAAGAACTCTCTGAAAGAGATAAAATGGGCAAAAGAGGCGAGACCAATAAAAGAAATAATAAAGAACTCTCAGCCTTTCTTCTTAGTCAAGGCTATGGTATCAAGAATGTTCAGGGTTCTTACATTGAGAACTTTGGCTCATTAGATCCAGAAAAGCTCCCCAGAGAAGTCAAAGAAGCAAGTTTTTTCGTTACTAACTTAAAAAATGACCCAGAGTTTGCCGAGCAGATTATTAATCTTGGTAAAAGATTCTGCCAAGATTCAGTTATTATTGTCCCAAAAGGTGAAGAAGGTTACATTTACGGTACAAATAAAGGTAAGTATCCCGGCTTAGATCAGAAAGAAACTGTTGGTAAGTTTGCTGGTGGCGAAACTGGCGAATTTATGTCTCGTATTAATAGTAGACCCTTTGTCATGAAAGAAGACGAGGAGACTAAAACATACGAAGATTATCCCGGCAAGCAGAGACAGGTGATGAAACTTATGTCGCAGAGAGTTGATAGAGAAATCAATGAGATGCATATGATATATAATCTAAGTGAAGCAGATCTGCCTGAATACGACGACAATGGTAAAACTACTCTTTATCATTATGCTCCAGTTAAAGGAGACGAGATCGAAATCAATCCTGCTGAGTTTGGAAAACAAAGATATTCTAGAAGAGAGAAGGAGAGGTCAAGATACCCCCGGTCGTTCTTTTATGTAAATCTTGATCAGGCAGAGACCGAAGTAAAATCAGGAAAACACCTTTTCACACTTGACATTCCTACAAATAAGTTATATAGTATTAAAGAAGATCCTAATGGGCTTATAAACTCTATTAGACATCCAACATATGGTTTTAGAAATGATATCGAGTGGACTGAGCTTTTTGAGACAATACACGAAGATTACCTTGGTGCTTACTATTCTACCCCCACTATGGATCTTGTGGTTCTTTTTGAACCAGTTAAAGCAAATAAGATGGAGCAAGGATGAAAATCGGAACAGTCGTAAGAAATGATTATCAAGGCATTATTCGATACGGAAAGGTTAACGCTACTTTTAAGGGCGAAGGTGGATGGACTTGGTGTGAAGTTGATTGGGTTAATGATGAGAAATATGATCGAGCAATTGCACACAGAAATAATCTCAGCGAAAAAGATCACAATAAAACTTTCTACCGAGTCGACGAACTAAACCAAATCGATCTTAACAAAACCCTCCAAACCCTGCTAAAATTACAAAATAAATAGTGCGGGGTAGCACAATGGTAGTGCAATCGGCTGTTAACCGATAGGTTGTAGGTTCGAGTCCTACCTCCGCAGCCACAGGAGTTTATAATGAAACAATTTACACTTAGAGATGGAGATAAGGGGCAGGAGGTAGAAAAACTACAACTTGCCCTTGGTGATTTGGTAGCAGACGGTGACTTTGGACCGGCTACTGAAAAAGCAGTAAAAGCATATCAATCTTTACACGGGCTAACATCTGACGGCATCGCCGGTACAAAAACCCTCACATCCCTTGAAATCCCAGTAGAAATCGGCGTAGATCTCAGCAGACACAACGGAACTGTTGATTTTACTACCATGGCTAGTGCTGGCGTAAAGTATGCTTGGATTAAGTGTACCGAGGGTACAACACACGTTAATCCCGGTTATGAATTAAAGTTTCAACAAGCAAGAGAAGCAGGTATCCAAGTAGGTGGTTATCACTTCTCTCGACCAGATACTTACCCTAGCCTCCAAGACGCAACCGACGAATCACTTAACTTCCTTGGTGCTCTTTCAAAAGTTGGCTTTTATAAAGGGGACTTGCTGCCTGTATTGGACGTTGAGGCAGGGTTGAAGACCGACGATAAGTATAATGTAGAATGGACGCTAAAATGGCTTGCATCTGTTGAAAAATCTTTGGGTGTTCGACCAATTATTTATACTGGTAAATGGGCTTATGATCTCTATCTGAAAAATGGAGACCCAGATCACTTACAAGAACTTAAAACCTACCCTCTTTGGATTGCTTCTTATAATGACGGTACAGAGCCGGAAAGAATGGCTTCCCTTTGGAATGAGTGGGATGTTTGGCAATGGACTGGATCTGGCGCTGTCCCCGGCGTTGTTGGAAAATGCGACATTAATTGGTCTGCTGGTGGTGTGCTGCCCTCTCTGACCTATCAGAGAGAAGTCGACATTTGTGGGTTGATCTAATATGCTTTATAAAGAAGATGTTGAGAAAGTAAAAGAATGGGCAGAAGAGCACATCGACTATTGTTCTAATATTTGGAGCGTCGACTTTGAGTTTGACCATTATGATGCAGAAGTTAGATGTTTTTATTTGAGAGATCATCGTCTAGCGGGAAGAGAAGTTCTGCAATTTAGGCACTTGTTTGATCTAGAAAAAAAGATCCAAGAAGAGTACAGCAATAGATATCGAGTGGGCATAATCTATGAAGAGGCTCTACCAGAATAGAAAATGGTATTTTCATAAACTATAAACTATTTATTACGTTGGGTTACACCCTAACATGCATGTTAATTAACAAATTAAAAACATTTTAAACCTATAGGAGAAATAATAAAATGGCAGATAGAAAAGAATTTAAGGGTCGTGTCGACTTTAAAGCAGCGGCAAATCTAGAAGGAACAACGACAGCTACTGGAAAGTTGACCACAAAATTAAGAAATGAAACATTCGGAACATCCGTTGCAGCGGCAGGGTCAAACCAAGGCGATGCAGCGGCGATTACAATTGACGGCGGTCTTATTTTGATCACAGGCGGAGACAACACTAAGGGAGTTATACTACCAGTAGTTTCTGGATTGGCTGTGGGAGACAGAGTGAAGATAGTGAATCAGAGTGCAAACACTCTTGAAGTATATCCGGGTTCTGGCGATAGAATCTTTCCGGGAACCGATAATGGTGGAATTACTGTAGCTTCTTACGGATTTTTAGAATTATTCGTAGTTAGCGTTTCAGCTAGTGCTGGTGAAGGCGGATGGGTTGGAAACGAAGGCGTAATTGCTGTTTAATAAACGTTTTCAAAACACAAAACAACAGAAGCAGTCCTTTCGGGGGCTGCTTTTTTTTGTTTTAAATTGTAAATGGAATAAAAAAAGGGGGGGATTATAAATCTGCGATGTCTGCTAGGTCGGTATCACCTACATCTGGCTCTGGCTGAACACCTGCGCCGCTGTCTGGGGCTGCAACTGATGGCTGAATCTCATCTTCAAACTTCTTAAAGTAAAGATCTAAGTTCATCAATAAACCATCGTAGAAGGCTTTAACATCTTGTGAGTTATGAAGAGTTTTATACGCATCTACAATTTGTGTCTCAACCTTATTAAAGGTTTCATAAGCCTTATCTCGACCAGTTAAATCTTCGCCTTCAATACCAAAGTCTTCAACTTCTTGCTCTGCTTTATCAACTCTAACATCAGCCATGTCTTCTGGTCTATCCTGTCCGACATTGATATCAATGTCCTCATCAAGTTGATCCGACTTGTCCATCGCTCTAAGCGGTGCAAGAGTGTTTTCTACTGCTTTAAGCATATGAGAAGCAAATGAATCCCTTTGATCTTTTGAGGAAGCCAATTCTTTATACCCAGTTTCAATAGTTTTAAGAACATTGTCAAACAAAGTATTTAGAACATTTAATCCAGTGCTATCATAGGGGGAATCTTCTGTATCACCAACTTCAGCCTCTGCAATAAGGTTGCGAATAACTTTACGCAATCTTTGCTCTTCTGCTAAATGCTGGTCTTGTGAGTTTGTTCTTTTTGCTTCTGCAAGGCGGATTGCTTTACGAATTAGTTTGCGAAGCCTAAGTTCTTCAACGATTTCTTGTCTATCAATATACATCTGTCGATTCTCCTTAATACCTTAAATAGTATCAAATATCCATTATCATACACTTTTTTGGGACACTATTTTAGTCCTGATGCATATGCGGCTCCATATAAACTTTCTTTTTCTTTTTTTTCTTTCTAGGTTTAGCACCAAGAGGCAAAGAATAGCCAGCAACAGATCCGCCGCCCATAGAAGAAATTTCACCAAGCTCCATATCTACTTGCTCTAACGCTTCTGGGTTTACAACGAAGATCTTTTCAAACCCTTGTTTATAATCTGGAATATCCCAGACAACATCGATGTCTCTGTATGTAAAGTCTTCCCACCTATCTCTCAAATAGCCGAGAGTATCTAAGTTATACGGCAACATACCTTTCAATTCTTCGTCTTCACCAAGATCAAACCATTTGGTTCCCGGCTTGAACTTGAAAGCATATACGTGTTTACCAGTCATTTCTGCGGTTTCTCTGTTGGGCACAAGATACATCGGCTTTAGACTGTCGCCCAATCGTTCATCTGTCGAGTGATACCAAGTTTCACCTTCAATACCTTCAGAAATCCTATGGGACTCCTCAAGAGCCCCACCAAATCCCGGAGGTGCCGACTTGGATCTAGCCTTTGGTGGATTTATATCATAAGGTGTTCCACCCTTTTTCTTTTTACCCTTGGTCGACATTCTTTTTTTTGCGTGATCTTTCGCATAAAACTTTTGAATAGGCTCCATTTCATTCAGAGCTTCTTCAATCAGCCGAAAGAACAAGGGGAGGGCAGCGTGTTCTACGACTTCTTCAGCCCCGCCCTGTATGCCTAAAATATCTAACACGTCTTGTGGTTCAACACCATTTGGTAAAAATTTATTAATATCACTGCTTTCTGCTGCTGATCTAAAGTCACTAGCACTAAGTTCTTCGCCAACTGGGTCGAAAGCGAACTTCATGGGATCTAATACCCTAACGCCTTCTTTTGCGTATTGTTGAACGTTTTTTGCAAACCTTGACTGGTCGCCACCCTTGGTGCTTGTCCCAAGTATAACGTTTTCGCCGGGTTGTGCGGTATTTTCTACGTATTCGTAAGCAGACCTAACTGGTGACGGATGTGGAGAAGGGATAACTTTTACGTTTGTAAGTCCCGATTTATTTAGGTAAAGTTCCCAAATAGCAATGGACTTGTCCTGACCAACATCTTGACCTGAAGGAGTTTGTCTTGCTTTAGGCGAGACCATAACAATAACACGGTCGGCATTATCTGCGTAATGCTTAACCATATCTAGGTGCCCTCTATGTGGTGGCTTGAAAGCACCGGGCACAATAGCAACTGTTTCGGTAGCACCTTTTGCCTCATCAACTCTTGGGATCTTGACACCGCCTCTTCCAAAGCGGAAAAGACCTAAGATTTGATTAACAGGAGCAAAATTGCCGGTAAACTTATAAAGCTGACCATCGTATTCGAACACGAAACCTTCGGCAACTGATGAAATATTATCTAAATGCTTTATTTTCTTAAGTTGTTTAGCTAAAATTTCGTGTGCCATCTCTTGACTTGGACCTTGGTACGCCTGAATAGACTTAATTGCCGTTTCCACTTCTTTTTTAAGGCGAGCGAGTTCTTTACTATTGTCAAGGACATAAGCGCTTTCCATTCCCTCAAGCATCGCCACAGCAAAATCGTGTACGGCATCTTCAATAGGCCAAATTAACTTAGAGATGGTCTTATTTCCGGCTTGAACATAGGATCTAACCTGCTGTTTCAAATCTTTATCTCCACCGAGACCACGGTAGATTTGTGTGAGAGTTGGAGCACCCTCCACTTTTAGAATACGATTAACAACTTGCTGTTGCAAGTCATTGCTTAGTGAAGGAAACTTTTCTCCGACATCCTCTAGGAGATTATCCATTAAGAACTCTTCAACAGTCATATTTCCTTCAAATCCTGCTTTTTTAATTTTTTCTAGTGCAATCTTTAGGTCGTAATCCCCATCAAGCTTCTTTAAATTAACCAATGCTGTTCTTTGAACATCAAACTTTTTTCCTTGAGTTGCTTGTTCAAATCGATCTACAACTTTATCTAAAGCCTTGGACGCTTCTTCTGCATCAGCGGTGACAACCTTGTCTGTTTCTGCATCATATCTCTTATGACCTGCACCATGGATGGTTATAATGTCAGTATCATAATTTACAACGTTTGATGCCCCCGGTCCCATAATCTCTGTATTATAGAATATCTCACCTTCTGGACCGAATATTGCCACCTTCTCTTCATCAGATAAGGAAGCAACTGCCGCTTCAAAAGCATTAAATGCATCAACATAAACTTCTTTAACCTTAGCACCGCCTTGAAATTCACGCATAGCTAAATCAACAGCATTCATACCGCCTCTTTGCATATCACCTTTATTTCTAGCCGCCTTTGCCTCTCCGTTCTTAAAGCCTAAGTATATATTATAGCCATCTGTTTTCTCAGTTCCAACAAGATCGCCACGACTTGCAGCAGTTAAAATTTCTGCTAGCTTTTCAAATGTTAAGCTACGATTATCATAAAGGTGCGCTAAGTGACCAGCAACACCGCCTTCAGCTATTAGTTTTGGCATTATCCATATCCTCCTTGATTTCTTCAAGGACATTAACTCTTTCTTCGAGAACATTGATTTGTTCTTGCATTTTACGAGCCATCTTTTTTATTTCTTTTAGTTGTTGTTTAGCCATAGCCAAGCGACGACCCTCAACTTGTGTACGAGGCTTCATATTAGCAATAGCCTCAGACAAAGCCTGAACATATGTTAATATATTGGCTTCTGGAATTTGCCCCTCGTGCAATAAGAAATCTTTTGTCATTCTATAATAATTTGTACTCATTTTTTATATTCCCTTTTTGCCACTATCTTGCTTATACACAGTAGGTCTTTTTCTTATCAGAGAAGGTATTGCTCCGTTTACTGAAGTGCTTATAGGCACCTGATCAACATCATGACCAAGCACATTGCTGTTTCCCTCTTTTAGTCCTCTCTGATTTTGATTATCAGCATTTGGTATTCTATTGATTGTAAAATCTGCACCAAAGTCTGGCAATGTATCTTGGCTTTCGGCGCTCCATAGACCAGTCAATTCATATGCTCCAATATCAAATATGCCTGTATTGAACGCGGTTTTATCCAGCGTTGCCCTCATTCTGCCTGTTCTATCTTTTGTAACATCTGCACTTCCTATAGCTGCATCAAACGCCGGAGAAGTGGTGCCCGCTAGTCTGTAATTAGCGCTATCTCCAACCAGAGATGGTCCCTTAAATAAAGGATCGATTGATTGGTTGCCCACTGAGCTAGTTGGAGAGGAGGATTTTCCAAATGGAGACCGCGCACTAGTTCCGACAACGTTGTAATATATATTGTAATTTGCCTCTCCGTTATCTAGTTGGGCAAAGCTACTATCAGTTCCAGCCGTGGTTTGTTCATAAATTATGTTATATTCAAATTTTGAATATTGGGCCTCCACTGAGTATTCAGGTCTAACGATATTGCCTTCGCTAGCCTCGACGCTTGAAGTCCCAAAAACATTATGCGAGATAACATTTAAAGGTCTCTGGTCGTTTGTAGTTCCTGCAAAAATTATAGTGTCGTCCGTCGAATTTGGCTGCCAATCATAAAATACATTGTTCAATATTTGAGCTTTTCTCTGCTGGTTTGTATTACTTAATTTTATAATATGTTCCTGACTTCCTCCACCCCTTATATCATGAAAGGTATTTGATTTTATTTTATGTATTTGAGGGTTATAACTACCATTTCCAAAGTTTATACAAGTGCCGGTAAGATGTTGAAAAGTGCATAATTCAACAGTAATACCAGCGTCAGCCCCACCCGGATTTCTATTTCTTATTACACCATTTGCAGTGGCTGCTCCAATGTCATAATCTTTAAAGGTCAAGCCCTTTATTGTCCAGCCAGCAGCACAATAAAGGGCAAAATTTTGATTATTTCCGCTTCCAGATCCTTGAAGCGCAGGGGAAACAACTGGCAAGCCATCAGAGCCGGTCTCTGCCATTATTGTCAACCCAGTCACTGTTACATTTGGATTGCCCTGACCGATTCCACCTTCAAGATATCTTTCATTATCCATGATAATGATTTCACTATCATTCTCTCCAGAATCTTGTACAATTTTAGCGGCTCTAGCAATATCTAAGACTGGTGCAGTTCTGGCACCAGAATTGGAATTATTACCATCTTTTTTGACATAAACAGTTGCCATGGATTAAAACCTACTTTTTCTTGGATGCTGCCTTTGATCCTGCTTTCTTTGGAGCAGCCTTTGGAGCTTTTTCTTTTACTTCTTCAACAACTGGAGCCTCAACGAGTGGCGCTGGGGCTTCTTCTGCTGGCGCAACTGCCTCTGCTGCTGCCTCTACTGCACCGGCTGCTTTGAGCAATCCTGCTCTTAACATTCTCTTTAATCTTCTTCTTCTTGGGCTTGGCATTTTACTTATCTCCTTTTTTTGTCCATTTGGACATTAACTTATTATAAAGGCTAGTATTATACCAAGCCTTGTTTGTTTCTTTAGCTTCTTTGGGTTGTTGTGGCACTTCTGTTACCACTTGTTTTTCTTCTTGTTGTTTGGATTCTTGGTAACCTCTTCTCGGATATTCTCTGGGATTACCAGCGCCGTCTATACCCCTTCCCAGATCATAACCGCCGTAGAAATGTTCATCACCGGGATACGCTGGTCTGTCTGGTTGAGGGGGCTTGAACTTTTTCTTTTTCTTAGCCTGAGCCAATTTAGCACCAAGCTCTTTTGCATCATCGTGCTCTTTGTCTTGGCTTTTATCGTATTTAGGCTTCTCAGCTTCCTTGACTTTTTCTTTTTTATCCTTGGCTGCTTTTTTCATTGGCTCTTTTTTATCGCCATCTTTATCAAGATCAAGAAAATCAGGCTTTGCTTCTTTTTCCGCCATAACTTGTTTAAAAGTTTCTGCCACTAGTTTTCTTAATTCTTCTTTTGCGATTTGATAATGTTCGTTCATTTGGTTTTCTCCTTTAAACTTTAATTGATCTTCATAATCTCTTAGGTTCAAATTGCCTTGTAAGTAGGCTTCTTCTTCAATTTCTCTACCTTTTCCATCTTTTGCATAATGACCTTGAGTTGTCATATCATCTAAATCACCACGACAGTTTTGTGCGTGATGAACTAGTTCGTGAGAAAAAGAACGAAGGATATCTTTGGGATGCCTATTCGTTACATACAGGACAATAAGATTGTTCTCTGGGTCATAGTATGCCGTTTTTCCTAGGGATTGTTCAGCATTTTCAGCGTCTTTACGCATAATAACGCGCACTGGATGCTCGAATCCTAGGGCATTCTTGGCATATGGGTAGAACTTTTGGACAAGATCTTTAATGTTCTGTGTATTTTCCATCACTTAGTAAATAGTGATAAAAAGAACTAAATCCTATCTTTATTTCCAGAGAAGTAGACGTTGGATACGGTGGGAGAATTAGAGAAGAAAGAAGTGAGCCAACTCTTTACTTGTTGTTCACTTGCAAGTTGGATTAGTTCTCCATTGTTATAAAACTTCCACTCTCCAACTTCTCGGAGAACATCCATCTTATTAAACACTAGATCTGTTACACCATTCATACGAACTGCCTTGAGAAGTGTATCTAAGTCTGTCCAGTTACACTGTCTTTTTCGACCAGTTGTAGCGCCAAATTCTTCTCCGATCTCTTGCAGGGCATCAAAGATACTGTCGTGAGGTTGGAAAGCCTTTGCGCCGACGTAAGTCTCGTAAATCTTTGCAACTCCCCAAACATTACGGATTGCTTGTGGTGGGACACCGTTGAGAAGTGCTGCTGCTGTTGTACAATGCGATGAGGTTACATAAGGATAATCTCCATGGTCAATGTCCAAGCCAAATCCCTGAGCGCCTTCAAAGAGGATCTCTACATCATCCTTAGAATACAATTCTTCATAGATATCAATAATATATTCTTCAAGCAAACTTACATCTTCTGCCCTAACACCGCTGCGATTGTATTTATCCCTATAAGCAGGACCATTTCCTCGCTTGGTTGTACCAATCTTAGAGTCTTTTCGATCCTCATCTTTGTGATCATTGGTGATAACGTGTGCATTTTTAGCAATTGACACTAAAGTAGAGGCTGGAATGCCTGCTTGTTCTAATTCTTCAATCTCTTTAAACAATTGGTCTGGATCTACAACACAGCCGGGTCCAATAATCGATTCAATACCATAGAATACACCGGCTGGAATATGGTGGGTTACAAACTTTTTACCTTCGTGGTAGATAGTATGACCTGCATTGCAGCCACCATTAAAGCGAATAACGTGGGTATAATTTCCTTTTGAACATAGTTGGTGGGTAATCTTACCCTTGGCTTCATCTCCGTGTTGAAGACCAAGAACAACATCTGCAATCATAACGCCTCTCTTTGTTAAGGTTTATGATAATACTATAGCATAATGGGGAGGAAAAGTAAAGATTATTGACAGGCGTTGTCGCCAATAATTGTCATCAAGTTTTCATACATCTCAGCAGGATTATTAGTCAATTTAAACCATTCACCCCCAGTTGCAACGGCATAAATTTCAAAGCCGACACTAGGGGTTTCTTTTGTTCCGATAGTAGAAAATGGATAAATTTTTAGATCAATAGTAGCAGTTAATACATCTAAGATATCTTGCTCTGATATCCATTCGTCATAAATTGAAGTCCAATCAGTCAAAATTGCAAACATTTTCAAGTGAGAATCCATAAACTCATCGCTAACAAGGATAATAACTTTGTTTGAATCATTTCTCCAATTTATTTCAAAATTCTGAACATCTGGTATGAGAGAGTAGGTGTCTCCACCCATGGGCCAATTATATGATAATACATCGATTTGATGAGGTAGGTTTCCAAACGGAACTAAATTATGAATAGATAGATAAAGCAAATCATGCATCGCTTCTTTATTGGACCATCCCAATTGGGGTATTGAAGAAAAAGAACTTATAAAATCACTAAAAGGAGCAAGATTGGAAATTAGCATATTGTATTGATTGGGATTCATAAAGTCATTTCGAAATGGACCCATTAATAATGCCCACTGTATTACCTCTTCATCTTTATAGCTTTCAGCAAACTGATTTAGGGCTATCATGACGGCTTCAATCTCATCACTCATAGATCCAGATGAGTCAACAATAAACAAAATATCTGTATCGACTAATTCTTTACCATCATCTACAATTCCATCACAGTTGTCATCCTCTCCATTACAATCATCTTGAAGTGCAGGTAAAATCTCCCCTTCACAATAGTCTGGTATAAATACTTGCTCTCCATTAGATTGTTCATAATAAGAACCAAATGCCCCCGCTTCACACACCATCATACCGGGAATACATATGCCCACATTCATCGTCTGTGGGTCTCCGGTGTAACACATTTTAGTTAAACCTTCATCTATTTCTTGATTACAGTTATCGTCATGATTATTGCAAACCTCATCCACAATGAGACCTTTAACCATATCGCACACGCCCTCTACTGCCAATTCTGGATTATAGGAACAAGCAGCATAGCAAGGAGTAACACCAAATTCTGTGCATTCATCATTTAAGCACTCACATGTCTTATATCCCATACCACATTCAAGCGGAGGTTCTGTGCAAGGTATTAGAGCCCCAACCATTTGCAAAGTACATAGACAGTCTAAGTCTTCGTCTATCTGACCATCACAGTCGTTGTCTAATCCATCACAAAATTCTGGTATGGGTTGTTGTGCGGAACATCCAGCCCAATCACCCGCGTTGCAAATTTCAAACCCATCAGCACAATCGGTAGAGCAAGTCTGTACTAAATCTTCATCAGTTAACCCATCACAGTCATTGTCAAAACCATCGCAAGTTTCCTCTGGGACATCTCCACACTCGCCACATATATTTTTTTGATCTTCGTCAATTAATCCATCGCAGTCATTGTCAATGTAATCACAAATTTCTTCTTCTGGGTCTGGCGCATAACATACTTTCTTGCCCTCAACGCATATTAAATCACCAAATCCGCAATCATTGTAGCAGACCTCAAGTGGTTGATTTTCATCAATTTCTCCATCACAATCATTGTCTATGCCGTCACAAATTTCCTCCTTACAAGCCTCACATTCTCCAAACTTTATCTTACCCTTGTCACACCACTTGTCTTTTAAACCAATTGTGTAGTCATCGTAAAGGCATGGTATTTTTTGAATGTTCGTATCAGCAGGGTCACATTGAAACTTTTCCTGACATTCTCCCATATAAACTATTTGGGGAGGATCAACACACATATCAGTAATCAATTCGAATTCCCATATTGCTTCTGAGAATATTGAAGGAGGGCAAAAAAACCACTCAGAAATATGGCAATTTAATTTATATTGATCTTTTAAGAAAAAGTGATTATTGATTTCTGGCTCGTTTTGACCTATAACTGAACTGTCTTTTGATTGTAGGTCGGGATCTGTTAGATCTATGCTATCATCTTCAACTATTTCAGGCAACTCTGGGAATGGGTTTTCTCCATACATATCAGAGCAGGACATTAAGTTAATAGCCAAATAAATGGATATTACTAAGAAAAATGCTGCTGTGATAAAATCTTTTACCATAATATAAATATGTTGGAAAATGGTATTTAGGAAAGTTTTTCTGGTCTGGACTGAATATCTTGAATATCGATGCCCTTAATAGCACGAATACCGGGAACTAGGGACTTTTTCATATACGTTACAGGATTAGCATCTGCGCCCATTAGTTCAAACTTCATTTCAAAGATAACAAAATTAAACGTTTCTGTGTCTCGGGCATAATCTGCTTGGTGATTTACAGTAGTTATGCCCTCAATACCCCTAACCTCGTTTAGAAGTTGGGTCATATCTCCACCTCTTGTCTTATTTATTCGTAACTTAGCGGCTGTTTTATAGATGCTTTGGGGGTTTTCTTGCTCGGATAAGGTAAGTTGGTTCTCAACCATTTCTACAAGCGTATCTAGGTTAATATTCATTAGTTCTTTTCCTGCCATTCATATGAAATTTTGTCTTCGCTGATTGGTCCGCCTGCTGCCCAAGTATAGCATGTTCTAGCCGAGTGGCATTTGAAATGGTGCATCCAGCAGTAACCTAGCTTGCCTTCCTCGTCTTCAATAGGCTCAGACACGGGACCCGGTAAACAATCCAACATTCTTGGAGATACATCAAAAGCTGTACAGTTACCACATTTAGATTCTTTTGCAACTTCTGTTGTTGTGTTCCAGTGTTTTGCTGCGCGAACCCAATAATCTTCATCAGATAAGTTTAAGGGACCGTACTGAATATGTTCAGCTTTTATAGAAGCATTTCTATTCTTAGTGTTGAGTTTGAGGTCTTGCGTTGCTTTTGGGCAAGACCCTTGTTTTCTTTTTTTAAGAGTAATCCTAATCATTTTACCACTTCCTACAGGACCAGTATCTTGCCTTTGTCTTGGGACCCGGATTATCGCAGTTGTGTCTAGCCCTAAATGACTTGCGTCTTGCTGGATTTGACTTTTTAATTCTCATATTTGGATCGCCAAAGTTTACTTTCTTAACATTACCTGTTTTTGGATCTTTTACATAGACCTTAAATTTTTTAACATCGCCTCGTGTCGGCTTATTCAAAGTAACTTTTCTACCTTGGTATTCTGCTTCAACAACAACATCGTCCCAAAATTCAAGCATAAAATCAATAGCATTGCCGTCGTCGTATGTCGCATCAGAGGCAGCAATGTAGTTGTATTCAATCTCTTCTATCTGCTCTTTCTTTTGAAGATTAGAGCCTTTTCTTTTATAGCCTTTACAAGCAGAGGGTGTTGGTCTACATCTGGGATACTTCGATCTTTTTTCTCCCTTTTGTCTTCCGCAGGATTTGCATTTCTTTTTTCCGGTCTTTTTGTCTTTGCGACAGGTATTACAATCAACCCAGCCACCTTTTTTGCCGGGGGCACCTTGGCGATCAAACCATTTTTTGAGACCTTCATCTTCCTCCAAGGCTTCTAGCTGTTCATTTTCTATATTTTCATCTAGATTATCATCGGTTTCTTTTAAATCTTTCCAAATCTTTCCTGCTCTACAGCGAACAACGGCACCAGAAGCATAAGCCGAAGGCCAAGCATCATACTTGCGTTTTGCAATGCGAGTGCATCGGTCATCCTTCTCCTGTAGTGAATCTGCCTTTTGTCTAAGTCTTTCAATCAGTCCTTTAATCATTCTTTGCTGTCCTTGTCGTCCAAATAGGCTGCTATAGCCATCTGTTGCTTTTTCTTTTTGCTCTTGCCTTTAAACTGAGGAGCATCTGACTTTCTAAAATCATCTACATAAGCACCTGCACCGTCGCTAGGCTTAAGTTTTTCTCCTAGCCCAGACCGAGCTTTTTCATCTTGTCACTGCTCGTTTACATCGTCGGATGGCACAAGTAGATAATCGCGAGCCTTATTTAGATAATCAGCAGCCATAGTTACTTTAGACATCCACCAAGCCGGTAGATCTCCTTGACCGCCCTCTAGAGCAGCCAAGATTTGCCCTGCGTCTTCAATAGCAAGTTTCATTTTCCTAGCAGCAGAAGGAATGTCTGTATGTCCGTCTTCGTTTAGACCTGTTTCTCCCTCCTCAAAGGTGTCAATGACTTCTCCAATAGTATCCAAGATCATTTCTTTTGCTTCTTCATGAGCATTTTCGCCTGTAACCGGAACACCATCTCTGGTTTGTGGTGTTCTCAAGTCTGGCTGCAAGCCAGTAACATACGCTCCATAAACATTTCTCAACGATTGTGATAGCTCTTCTACGTATCTTACGTCTTCAACATCAATGCCTTCATTTAGTTGCGAGGCTTTATGGGAATTAATCTCTTCTTGAATAATCTGTTGCAATCTTTGCTTTGTGATTTTCATTTTTGTTCCTTTAGAGCAGCGTGTAATGCTTGAATAACGCCACTGTTTAAGTGGGGATATTTCCCTTCTAGAGCATCTTCGGCTGCTTCTCTAAGCATTTCGGCTAGTTTTCTTTTAACTTGTCTGCGAAGAAGCTGACCATAGCCCTTAACCATTACAAGATCTTCTTCTTGTTCTTCGAGGGTTTCTTGTTGTTCTAACTCTTCCTGAACCTCATAGCCGAATAGCTCACCAGCTTCTTCGTTGGTAAGCGTAACTTCAAGCTCTTCTTTGATGAGTTGTTTAAGTCTTTGTCTGGTTATTTTCATTTTTTCTTCCTGTCGGCGTCATCATCCCTCTTTGGCATGTGACT
>VMHT01006353.1_pt1 | contig 15413 bp, 13 predicted proteins | sample 4693611 | NCBI WGS metagenome assembly VMHT01 (sample SAMN12280063, study PRJNA550983) | marine metagenome | isolation source: seawater sampled from same location over 5 years 0.02-0.2 micron viral filtrate | place: USA: collected off the coast of southern California halfway between the port... ... | reverse complement strand
TATAAACGAACATTTTGTTTATGTGCTTCCTCGCAAAGACCTTCAACCCTGGCTTTTGTTTTCTCCCATTCCTCTTTTTCTTTATCATTAAGATTAACGTGAGAACTGAGTTTATGCCAGATTTCGAAGCTACCTAATGCAGTAGGTTTAAAAATTGCAAAAGGAATCTCAGTTTCTTCTTTGGCAAATTTTATAAGATCTTTCTTCACTCGGAATGCCGAATCAAATTCTTCTTCGGTTTTCTTTCCTTCAACTGAGTAATCAAGAATACTGGAGAGGTTTACTTCGTGCATTTCTCTAATTACCGGTTTGCAATCGTCCTTACTGGTTCCTGCACAAAACTGGTCAAAGATTGTGTGTTTAATTAGTGGTTGTATAGGAAGTTTAGCCTTAAGGGAAAATTTAGTCAATAGAATTCCTGGTTTTATTAGTGCAGGTATTCCCATTACATTAAATAGGAGTAGAGCTCTATTAAGTTCTAAATCTGATTTTAGTCTAAATGCTGTTGCGGTATCGTTAAATATTTTCTTCTCAATCATACTTCAAAACTAGCCTTTAAAGTAGTTTAGAAAAAGTGCTTTAGCTAAACTTTAACCGACCGATCCGCTTATTGCGAAAAGAGTTCAGATTAATTTGAAATGGAATATAAAAAGCGTTAAAAATCTCATTGGGTATGTTAAGGTTTTTAGCAGATTGAGAACAGTATTTTATCCTTATTGCGTGAAGAGTGAAGAGTGAAAAAGAAAAAAGAAGCAGGAGAATACACTTTCGAAAATTAACTTTTAAAGCTGGTAAATTTATGTAAGAATTTATAAAAGGATACAAGTTAACTGAGAATATAAAATCAAGAATCAACAAAAGATATTTAATTAATATCGGCGATAGGAAATATAACGCTGACTTCAAAAGAGTTAAAAATAAGTGAAATTGTTTGATCTTAATTCTTAAAAATTTTAACAAATTAGGTTTGTTAAAACCTTCTGCGATCGTTCACCTTTGCGGCCTTAACGGAAAGCACAGTTTCATTACGATTTTCCGTAATTTTTCCTGAATTTGTCCGTTAAATTAGCTGGCAATAAGGAAAATATATTAACATATAATTAAGATTACTGAGGGTCAAAATGTGACTCACTGTGGCGAAGCCATGATCAGTTCGCAGTTGTGAGTTGGCAGTTTCCAGTTTTTTAAATGATCAACTGACAATTTATAACTCATAACCGGCAACCGAGTAAAACTCAATCTACCGTCTGAAGTCCAATGACTACAGACTAAAATAAAAAAACCAAATCTACCGTCTACGGACTATTGTCTAAAGTCTAGCTATTAATAAAAACAACCCCCTACTTTCGCACAGCCCTACTACCGCGAAAGAACTAAAATTGTTTATGGTGTAAATTCAAACCGCATTCCGGCGGAGAAAAAAATCTAAAGTTTTAATTATCTGAAAAGAGCATTCCAGGACATGTTCGTAGCTATGCTTATGTCTCTTTTGTAAAGATTGAAGTTTGACAAGTGTTTTTTATCGAGATTGTATAAAATAAATGAGCAGTATTAATCACATTTTGTTAAAAGGAGAAGTTGGAAGTAGGCTCTGGCCGCTTTCAAGAAAATCCAGGCCAAAACAATATTTAGAAATTTTTTGCCGAAAATTCTTTATTTGAATTGGCTGTAAAGCGCAATCTGCCATTTTGTGATAAATTAGTGGTGGTGGTGGGGAATAAAAGCAATAGAAACTTGTCTGCAGCAAGTCTTGAAAAAGCAGGCATTACAGAATATATAGATATTGTAGAAGCCACTCCGCGCAATACGGCGCCGGCTATCGCTTTTGCTGCTTTTATTGCAGAACCCGATGATATTTTATTGGTGACTCCTGCAGATTATATCATCCAGGAAGGTCCGGAATATTCTATCGCGGTTCAAAAAGCTATCGAGTTGGCACAAGAGGATAATATCGTGACCTTCGGAATACAACTCGCTAAACCTGAAACGGGCTTTGGTTATATTGGATATAGGGATGAAACGGTACTTTCCTTTCATGAAAAACCCAACGAAGAAACCGCTAAAGATTTTCTGAAACAAGGCAACTTTTTATGGAACAGCGGCATGTTTTGTTTTAAAGCTGGTGTTTTTTTAGAAGAATTAAAAAAGTATAGCATTAGAGCTTACGAATTGTCTCTAGCTGCCTGGCAAAAGGCTGAAGGCGTACATTTGGAAGAAGAAAGTTCTCTTCAAATTCCCGCAATTAGTATTGATTATGCGGTAATGGAAAAAAGTGAGAAGATTAAAGTGGTTCCATCCAATTTTGCATGGAGCGATATGGGAAGTTTTGAAGCTGTTTACGATTTCTTGAAGAAAGAAGGGCATCCTGTGGATGATTCCGGAAATATGGTCATTGGTTCATAAAAATTTTCTGCTTTTGTCGGCCTCAAAAATACAATCCTCGTAGTTACAGAAAATGCCAATCTGTTACTTCAAAAAGAGGATTCGCAAAAAGTGAAAGAAATATATCAAAACTTGTAAAATAGCAATCTTTCTTTAATTGGATAAAAAATGGCGGAACCCATTATATTATCCGTTAAATTTACAAATAGCATGAGTAAAGTAGCATTAATTACCGGAGTTACCGGACAAGACGGGGCTTATCTGAGTGAATTCCTTTTAAAAAAGGGATACATTGTCCATGGGTTAAAGAGAAGATCTTCCCAGTTCAATACAGATAGGATAGATCATTTATACCAGGATCCACATGAAGATAATAGAAATTTTATTCTTCATTATGGCGATATGACAGATTCCACTAATCTAATTCGTTTAATCCAGGAGATTCAGCCAGATGAGATCTACAACCTTGCCGCAATGAGTCACGTGCATGTTTCTTTTGAAATACCGGAATATACCGGGAATGCAGATGGGCTCGGTACATTAAGAATTCTGGATGCTGTTCGTTTGTTAGGTTTGGAGAAAAAAACCAGGATCTACCAGGCTTCTACTTCAGAACTTTATGAAAAAGTACAGGAAGTGCCGCAATCTGAAACTACACCTTTTTATCCACGTTCCCCTTACGCAGTGGCTAAAATGTACGCTTACTGGATAACAGTTAATTATCGTGAAGCTTATAATATGTATGCTTGCAATGGGATTCTTTTTAATCATGAATCACCGCTAAGAGGTGAAACTTTTGTAACCAGAAAAATTACCAGGGCTACTGCACGAATTGCATTGGGTCTTCAGGATAAATTTTACCTGGGTAATCTTGATGCTCAGAGAGACTGGGGACACGCTAAGGATTATGTTCGCATGATGTGGATGATACTTCAGGCTGAAGAGGCCGAAGATTGGGTGATTGCTACCGGAAAAACCACCCCGGTGAGAGATTTTGTACAGATGGCCTTCGCTGAAGTGGGGATAAGTCTTGAGTTCAAAGGAGTTGGTGTAGACGAAAAAGCTTATGTGAAATCCTGTTCCAATCCGGAATTTCAGCTGGAAGAAGGAAAAGAAGTACTTGCTGTAGATCCTAAATATTTCAGGCCAACAGAAGTAGATCTTTTAATAGGAGATGCGACTAAGGCAAATACAAAACTTGGCTGGACTCCGGAATACGATCTTAAAGACCTGGTTAAGGATATGATGCAAAGTGATGTGAAATTGATGCAAAAAGATCAGCACCTGAAGAAGGGTGGTTACCAAATCCTTAACTACTTTGAATAACCGATAACCGATAACCGATAACCGACAACTCACAACACAGAATGAACAAGAATTCAAAAATATACATCGCCGGTCACAGAGGAATGGTTGGCTCAGCCATCTGTCGAAAACTCGAGAAAGAAGGCTACACCAATTTAATAGGTCGTTCCTCAAAGGAATTAGATCTTCGGAACCAGCAAGCGGTTAGAGACTTTTTTGAAACCGAGAAACCGGAAGTAGTCATCGATGCCGCGGCGAGAGTTGGAGGTATTTTAGCAAATAATGATTATCCCTACCAGTTTTTGATGGATAACATGCAGATCCAGAATAATCTGATCGACTTTTCTCATAAATATGAAGTGGAAAAATTTATATTTCTTGGTAGCTCCTGTATTTATCCAAAAATGGCTCCTCAACCGTTGAGGGAGGAATATTTGCTTACCGATAGCCTGGAGCCGACCAATGAGTGGTATGCCATTGCAAAAATAGCCGGGGTGAAGGCCTGTGAAGCCATACGCAAACAATTTGGAAAGGATTACGTAAGCCTGATGCCCACCAACCTATATGGCACTTATGACAACTTTGACCTGGAAACCTCCCATGTTTTACCTGCTATGATCAGAAAGTTCCATGAAGCAAAGGAGAATAAGCATTCGCCAGTCGAACTCTGGGGATCAGGTAGCCCAATGAGGGAATTCTTATTTGTAGATGATCTTGCCGATGGCGTAAGCTTTGCATTGGAAAATAAATTACCTGAAAATCTATATAATGTGGGTACGGAAAAGATCTAACTATAAAAAACCTTGCGGAAACTATTCAAAAAATCACCGGTCATAAAGGTGAGATCACTTGGGATAGCTCAAAGCCGGATGGAACTCCGCGAAAACTGATGGATGTGGATAAACTTAAAAATGAAGGTTGGGAAGCAACCACTTCTTTGGAAAAGGGAATTAAAAAAACTTATGAGTGGTTCCTAGAAAACGACAGGAATTATAAAGAAGTAAAGTTATAAGAGGAACCAAAAAAAATCAGCTTCGGGCTCCTAAATGAAGAAAAAAAATAATCAGGTCAGGATAAACTTAATATTTAATATTTTAAGTTTATTAGCCAATGTAGGTGTAGGTAATATTACAATCTTTTGTATAGTTGAATGTGCAATTAGGGCTTGAATTAAGCAATGTCGCTGAGCCGCTTTATGGAGCCGGGATTAATTTAAGAAAGGAGTTTTAAGTTTGTAGAAGGGTGTTTAAGATTTTCAATTAGCTTTTACCTTTCATTTTCTTAATTTTTATTAAATCCTTATATAAATGCATCATCAATGAAGCAATCTATGATTGAAATGATTTTGTATATTATAGTATGTAACTAACAATAAAACCAGGGTTCTAACTATTTCCCTTCATGATCTCAGAAAATATTTCAAAAGACTTCAGCCTGTCCCGATGGTCATAGATATGAGAAACGGCCATAATTTCATTTACCCCGGTTTCCTGTAGAAATGTCTCGATTTTTTCTTTAATAGTCCCTGGATCGCCAATAAATGCATATTTAAGCATTCGCTGAAAACCTGGGTGAGCAAGAATTTCCCTGTGTTCATTAGTAAAATCTTCCGGGGGTTGCATATAATCTATATTTCCACTCATTACGCCTAGCATCATTTTAATGAGTGAAGTCGATATCTTTTCTGCCTTAGCCATTGTATCAGCGGCGATTATATTTACACCAGCAATAGTGTAGGGCTCTTCTAAAAATTTGGAAGGCTTAAAATTATTATGATAGATGCCCAATGCCTGGTGCAATTGTGCAGGGGCAAAATGACTGGCGAAAACATAAGGTAATCCCTGTTCAGCAGCAAGATGGGCACTATCGGTGCTTGATCCCAGTATATAGATGGGCACATCAACTCCTTCAGCAACGGCGGCTCTTACTTTTTCCTGAGCATTTTCTACTGAAAAATATTTCTGGATTTCTTTTACTTCCTCCGGAAATTTAAAAACCGACTTCATCCGGTCTGACCGAATTGCCTGTGCAGTAACCTGATCGGTCCCAGGGGCTCTTCCTAATCCCAGATCTATTCTGTTAGGATAAAGTGTTCCTAAAGTTCCAAATTGTTCAGCAACGATTAGAGGAGAATGATTTGGGAGCATAATTCCACCCGATCCTACTTTAATTTTCTTCGTACCTTCAGCAATATGGCCTATCAATACCGAAGTTGCAGAACTGGCAATGCTCACCATATTATGATGCTCTGCCAGCCAGAACCGGCTATAACCCATTTCCTCCGCTTTTTGAGCCAAATCAAGGCTTTGATCAAAAGTTTCTTTGACACTGGAGTTTTTGGCAACAGTAGCCAATTCAAGAATGGAGTAGGGGATATCACTTAATTTTGAAGCCATATAGGATTTGATTTTATGAATACAAATAGCCGAAAGAAGATTGAATTCCTTACACTAATCCTCGAGAATCCTTATTCTGAGTCCTTTCCTTAAAAATGCTAATAGAAAGTTAAGAATGAATTCGCATTTTTACTTTGAATTACTTGGAGCGAAAAGGTTTTCGTTAATTTTTTTATTACCAAAAATTGATTTAATTTAGATATATTAACAATCTGAAGTTAAAGTACGCATAAAAAATTTTCACCCGCCAAACTTCCACATAATTTAGCCTTAGCAAACCACTAAAATTAACACCTATGGCATCTTATTTAAATACCAACGAAATTAGGCTAAGCCTTCGTCAATTAGTAAAACAATACGTTGAAGAGTGCGAAACCTGCCAGGAACTTCCTGAAGAATTTATTAGCCTTATTAAACACAATTTCCTTGCTAAGTATGTTTATTATAATAAAAGTAAACAGCAAATTGAAATTGGAATTGACGAGTCTGAATCTCCAGATACTTATCCAGAGATTAAAGTATACAAATTTCCGATAAGTAAGGCTGCAAAATGGTTAGATAAATCATTTAAAGACCAACAAAGTGATTTGGAATTTTACGGAAAGTTATTAAATAGAAATGATAGTTTGAACTCCTCGGAAGTTGTTCTGATGAGTAGATAAAAATCTTTTATTCAAACCTTAGAAAAGCGATCTTATAATTAAGATCGCTTTTTTTATTTTAAGATTTTAAGAGATGAACATAGAAATAGCAAGAATTTACGTACATAAGGTGGTTTAAGATAATATTAGAATCCTGGTAGATAGACTTTGGTCATGTGCTATTGCTAAGAAAGATGCGTACCTGGATTATAATAAAAACAATGGGCGCCAAGGTGAGGGTGCACTTTTAATTAAGCCGTTTCTTTACGAGCCAGATCTTTCATTATCATAGCTGCATGAACTCTAGAGTTTTCTATAAACCATTTGTGAGTTTCTACACCACCGCAAATAACTCCAGCCAGGTATATTCCTTTCACATTTGTTTCCATTGTTTCCTCGTTATATTGAGGAATTTTTCGTCCGTCATCAGAGAGATCAATCCCCATGTTTTTTAGAAACTCAAAATTTGGACGATAGCCTGTGAGCATTAGAACGAAGTCGTTTTCAAGTACTTTTTCACCTTCCGGGGTTTCAATAATAACTTCCTTCTCTTTAATTTCCTTTAAATTAGCATTGAAAAATGCTTTGATGCTGCCTTCCTTAATTCGGTTATCAATATCGGGGCGTACCCAGTATTTTACCCGGCGGCCAATTTCTTCTTTTCTAACAATCATCGTAACCTCGCCACCTTTTCGGTATATCTCCAGCGCTGCATCTACAGCCGAATTACTCGCACCAACTACAACAGTCTTTAGAGTGGCATAATAATGAGGATCTCCATAATAATGAGCTACTTTTGGTAAATCTTCTCCGGGAATGTTCAGGTAATTCGGGATATCATAGAATCCGGTAGCCACTACTACATTTTTTGCAGTGTACTGGTTTTTTGTACTTGTTACAGTATGCAGGTTATCTTTCGATTCAACCTTTGTGACCTTTTCAAATAACTTGATGTTAATTTTATTAGATGTAGCAATCCTACGATAATATTCTAAAGCCTCGGCTTTTCTGGGCTTGGGATTATTGCTGATAAACGGGATATCATCCAACTCCAGTTTTTCTGAGGTTGAAAAGAAAGTCATGTTTGTAGGATAATTATACAAGGAATTTACCAGGCAACCCTTTTCCAGAATAAGGTAAGAAAGATTTTTCTTTTCAGCTTCCAGGGCACAGGCAATACCAATAGGGCCGCCACCAATAATTATAACATCGTAAGTATTCTTAGGAGTTTGCAAGTTTTTTTAGGTCTTTTATGGTTTCCTTCTGGTTTTTAGCTTTAAAAACATAACTACCGGCTACAAGAACATCTGCTCCCGCTTTTATAAGCTGGGTAGCATTTTCGTTAGTTACGCCGCCATCAATTTCAATTAAAGTTGAAGCGTTATGAGTTACAATAAGCTCTTTTAAACGCTGAACTTTTTGATAGGTGTTCTCAATAAAACTTTGTCCGCCGAAACCCGGATTAACACTCATTATACAAACTATGTCGATATCATTGATCACATCTTTCAATAAATCTACACTGGTATGCGGATTTATCGCAACTCCGGCCTTCATTCCCTCGGCTTTAATCGCTTGTAGCGTTCTATGCAAGTGTGTGCAGGCTTCATAATGCACGGTAAGATTATCGGCTCCTAATTTGGCGAATTCTTTAATGTACCTATCTGGATCTACGATCATAAGGTGAACATCAATAGTTTTTTCGGCATGTTTGGTAATAGCCTGAAGTACGGGCATTCCGTAAGAAATATTCGGAACAAAAACACCGTCCATAATATCAATATGAAACCAGTCGGCCTCACTTTGGTTTACCATTTCAACATCACGCTGAAGATTTCCAAAATCTGCAGCAAGAATAGATGGGGCAATAAGTTTTGTACTCATAATTGTTGTGCTGTTGTAAGTGTGCACACAAAAATAACAAGATTAAACTTATTTTATGCCTTCTGTAAATTTATTTAAGATATACCTTACGGAGCTTTGAATAGCAGGATTAAGCAGGCTCACCTGGTTGGTATAGGTGTTTATATTTTTTTGCTGAAAACGATCGTCTAGTGAAATAAAATCGGCCTCGTATCCATCAAACTGGATATCAGGAATTTGTTTCTGGAAGATAGTAATAATATTATGATGCCTTTGGTCGGCCTTAATTCGTTTAAAAAGATCTTTTAGTAATTGTTCTTCGCCTTCCAAAACCTGGAAAAAATTACCCTGGGAATATAATAGTACTCCGGTAACTTGATTATCGTTATTCCAGTTTTTACTAAAGTCCAGAGCTTCCTGGATTTCACTTTCTGAAAGTGCCGGGTTTACGGTACTTACATAACTTATGGCGTAGCGCATATTATATTTTGGTTTTCACCCGGTAAAAATAATAACATTTTCAAAGAACTTAAACGAAAAAAACCCCGGTTCATCACGCCGGGGTCATTCATCAATCAAAAAACGAACAGTTATGTTAGCCGGCCGTCGCCGGCATTAACTGTTGTCATCTTAAATATCTTATCCTAAATAAGTTTTCAGGATCTTGCTTCTAGAAGTATGTTTCAATCTTCTAATCGCTTTTTCTTTAATCTGTCTAACTCTTTCTCTTGTTAGATCAAAAGTTTCCCCAATTTCTTCAAGCGTCATTGGGTGTTGGTCTCCAAGACCAAAATACAAACGAATAACATCTGCTTCACGCGGAGTTAAAGTTTCTAATGCACGCTCAATTTCAGTTCTTAGAGATTCGTGTAAAAGTTCTTTATCAGGATTTGGAGATTCCCCGGAACGTAATACATCGTAAAGGTTAGAATCTTCACCTTCTACCAAAGGAGCATCCATAGAGACATGACGGCCAGAATTCTTCATAGATTCCTTCACATCATTAATCGTCATGTCCAGCTCTTTCGCAATTTCTTCAGCACTTGGAGGGCGCTCGTGAGATTGTTCTAAGAAAGCAAAGGTTTTGTTGATCTTGTTAATAGATCCAATTTTATTCAATGGTAAACGAACAATACGCGACTGCTCGGCCAGTGCCTGAAGAATAGACTGGCGAATCCACCATACTGCATAGGAGATAAATTTAAAACCACGGGTTTCATCAAAACGTTTCGCAGCTTTAATCAATCCTAAATTTCCTTCGTTAATAAGGTCGGGTAGGGTTAACCCCTGATTTTGATATTGTTTTGCTACCGACACCACAAAACGTAAATTCGCTTTAGTTAATTTTTCTAAAGCACGGTCATCACCCGCTTTAATTCGTTGTGCTAATTCTACCTCTTCATCGGCAGTAATTAGATCAACTTTACCAATTTCTTGCAAATACTTGTCTAACGAAGCAGTCTCACGGTTTGTAACCTGCTTCGTAATCTTAAGTTGTCTCATCTATCGTCTCCTTGGATTTTAATTATGAATAGCTCTTGTATTAGTTTATACGCAAAGAGTAGTCGAAATGTTACAAAAAACCTTAATTAATTTTATTTGGGCGTTACCCTGCGGGTAGGGCTTTACGCTTCAAGTCCTCATTCCCGCTGGTCATTCCGGGCTTTCACTGCAATCCCTAACGCAAAAAAAAATAAAAATATCATCTTTTCGTCATACTGCAAGTTCAGCTTGACGTTTAAAAGGCACTTAATAAACTGCATAAAAAAATCCCCGAAAAGTAATTTTCGGGGATTTAAGTTTATAATGCTTAAAAATAATTAATCGTTATTTCTACGATCTTTATTATCTCTGCCTCTGCGATCATCACGACCACGATTGTCTCGAGAACCACGGTTGTCACGACCTCTATCGTTACGATCGTTGTCTCTTGGTGGTCTTGCCTGGTAACCTTCAGGTTTTTCAAGCAATGCTTTTCTTGAAACTTTTTCCTTACGGGTTTTAGGGTCTACACCAAAGTATTTTACATCTATTACATCTCCAATATTAAGAATATCGGTTACGTTATCTGTGCGTTCCCAAGCCAGTTCAGAGATGTGAAGTAAAACCTCGTTGCCAGGAGCATCAACATATTCTACTACAGCACCAAAGTCAAGAACTTTAATAACTTTTACTTCGTAAACACTTCCTTTTTCAGGTTTGAAGGTGATAGAATCTATTTTTGCAAGAACTTTATCTATACCTTCTTGTTTTGTTCCAAGGATTTCAACAATGCCTTCTTCGGTTACAGGGTCTTCGTTAATAACGATTTCACATCCTGTAGTTTTTTGAAGTTCCTGAATCACTTTTCCTCCAGGCCCAATCAATGCACCAATAAATTCGTTAGGAATTCTTCTGGTGATGATTTTTGGAGCGTGAGCTTTTACATTTTCGTTTGGCTCAGCAATAGTATCAGTAAGTTTTTCTAGAATATGAAGTCTTCCTGCGCGAGCTTGTTTTAGCGCTTTTACTAAGATTTCGTAAGGAAGTCCTTTTACTTTAATATCCATTTGACAAGCGGTAATCCCGTCAGCCGTTCCGGTTACTTTAAAGTCCATGTCCCCAAGATGATCTTCATCTCCAAGAATGTCTGAAAGTACAGCATGACGCTCACCATCAGAAATTAATCCCATAGCGATACCAGAAACCGGTTTTTTCATTTTAACCCCAGCGTCCATCATTGCCATAGTTCCGGCGCAAACCGTTGCCATAGAAGACGATCCGTTAGATTCTAATACTTCAGAAACGATTCTTACTGTGTAAGGATTGTTTTCAGGAATCATTCCTTTTAATGCACGTTGAGCAAGGTTTCCGTGTCCTATTTCACGTCTTGAAGTACCTCTAATTGGGTAAGCTTCTCCGGTACAAAATGGAGGGAAATTATAATGTAAATAGAAAGTTTCCTCACCCTGGTGAGTTGGCATATCTATGGTGTTTGCTTCTCTGGAAGTACCCAAAGTAACAGTTGCCAAAGCCTGAGTTTCACCACGAGTGAAAATAGCCGAACCGTGTACCGATGGTAAATAATCGGTTTCACACCAAATAGGTCTAATCTCGTCGGTTTTTCTACCATCAAGACGAATACCTTCAGCAAGAGTAAGTTCTCTTACCGCTTCTTTTTCAGTTTTGCTATAATATTTTTTGATCAGCTTTTCATTTTCTTCCAATTCTTCTTCAGAAAATAAAGCTAAAACTTCGTCTTTTACTGCAGAAAAAGCTTCGCTACGTTCTTTTTTACCGTGACCACCTTTAGCAATCTCGTAAATTTTATCGTAAGCCGCATCGCGAACTTTTTTCTCTATATCTTCTTTTTCTTCAGCAGTGGCATATTCCCTAACCGGTTTTTTACCAAACGCTTCAGCTAAACGCAATTGAGCATCTATTTGTTTTTTGATGTGTTCGTGAGCGAATTGAATAGCCTCGGCCATTTCTTCTTCTGAAATTTCTTTCATCTCACCTTCAACCATCATTACAGAATCTGAAGATGCACCAATAATCATATCGATTTCAGAATCCTGTAATTGGCTACGGCTTGGGTTTATCACAAATTCACCATCTATTCTGGCTACACGAGCTTCAGAAATAGCAGTTTCAAAAGGAATGTCTGAAAGCTGAATAGCGGCCGAAGCAGCAAGTCCTGCCAAAGCATCTGGCATAACTTCTTCGTCGTGAGACATCAATTGGATCATTACCTGAGTCTCAGTTCTATAATCTGATGGGAAAAGTGGACGCAATACGCGGTCTACAATTCTCATTGTTAAAACTTCGCCGTCACTTGGTCTTGCTTCTCTTTTAAAGAACCCGCCCGGATAACGACCTGCGGCAGCAAATTTTTCCCTGTAATCTACAGTTAGTGGAAAGAAATCCATAGTACTTTCTTTGTAAGAAGATACTACAGTACAAAGCAACATGGCGTTGCCCATTTGAACAACAACCGACCCGTGGGCCTGCTTTGCTAATTTTCCGGTTTCGATAGAGATTTCTCTTCCATCTCCTAAATCGATAACCTCTTTAAATGTTTGTGGAATCATAATTTTGAATTCTTCGTTTGATCTGAATAACTTCACCAGATCTTTTTGTTAAACAATGGTCTCCGCCTATACCGGACGGCCGGGAGTTGTGTTGTGTGTTGTGTAGACCAATGAAAAACTACTCTCTTTGAGCGACAATTTTACTCGATAATCGAGATTTAAAATATTTCAAGGCTAGCTTCTATTTTTTTGTGAAATAAAGCTTACCCGAGGAAATTTATTAATTAATACTATATAAAAAAAGGGGGCGTAAAGCCCCCTTTGAAATTTATTTTCTTAATCCTAATTCTTTAACGATCGCACGATATCTCATAATATCTTTCTTCATTAAGTAATCAAGTAAGCTTCTTCTTTTACCAACCAGTCTTACCAAAGAACGCTCTGAGTTGTAGTCTTTACGATTCTTTTTTAAGTGGTCAGAAAGGTGAGAGATTCGGTAAGTGAACAAAGCGATTTGTCCTTCAGCAGAACCAGTGTCGGTTTTGCTTTTTCCGTGCGTCTCAAAAATTTCTTCTTTTCTTTCTTTGGCTAAATACATTCCAATATTAATTTTAATGATTTTTATGTATTGACAGTTTTTCCGTCAGGCGGCAAAGATACTATTTTCTATATAATTACCTACTTAAAGAAAAATTTATTTTAAGCTCTTACCGGTTGATTTTGAATAAGATCCAAATACAGGTTTACTTTATTCTTAAGTTCAGACCTTTTTGTTATGAAATCTAAAAAGCCATGTTCCTTAAGGAATTCTGAAGTTTGAAAATCTTTTGGAAGATCTTTTCCGGTGGTGTCTTTTACTACACGAGGTCCTGCAAATCCTATTAAAGCACCTGGTTCAGAAATATTAATATCTCCTAACATTGCGAAAGAGGCCGTTGTACCTCCGGTAGTTGGATCTGTGGCTAAAGAAATGTAAGGTAGGCGAGCTTCTGCAAGTTGTGCCAATCTAACCGAAGTTTTTGCCAGTTGCATTAGTGATAAAGCTGCTTCCTGCATTCTAGCACCTCCAGATTTGGAAATTATCATGAAAGGAATTTGATTGTTTAGGGCGTATTCTGCAGCGCGGGCAATTTTTTCACCTACCACAGATCCCATAGAACCGCCAATAAAACTAAAATCCATACAGGCAATTACGAGGTCTTTTCCTTTAGATTTTCCAACAGCGGTACGAACCGCATCATTAAGATCGGTTTTTTCCTGGGCGGCCTTTAGACGATCGGTGTATTTCTTAGTATCCTTAAAACTTAAAGGATCTTTAGAAGTTACATCTTTATCCAATTCTTTGAATTTATTATCATCAAAAAGGATTTTAAAATATTCTTTACTGCCAATTCTTACGTGGTAACCATCTTCCGGACTTACATAAAAATTGCTTTCCAACTGTTCGGCATCTACAATCTTACCGGTTGGTGATTTATACCAAAGACCTTTAGGAACATCCTTTTTATGTTCTGTTGGTGTTTGAATTCCTTTTTGTGTTCTTTTAAACCAAGCCATCTATTTTCAGGTTTCAGGTTTCAGTCTATTTTATAAGCAACAAACTGAAAGTTTTACTTAAAATAAAAACAGCCGGAATCTTTGAAATTCCAGCTGTTGAATAAAAATTAAATTTATAAAGTATTTACGTTATTAAGGTCTTCGAATGCCTTTTTAAGTCGGGCTTTAAAAGTAAGCTCTCCTTCGCGTAACCATTTTCTTGGATCGTAATATTTCTTGTTAGGTACATCGCTTCCTTCTGGATTACCTATTTGGGTAGCAAGATAATCTTTCTTTTCTCCCATATAATCACGAATACCTTCAAGGTAAGCATATTGAAGGTCGGTATCGATATTCATTTTAATTACTCCGTAGCTAATTCCTTCGCGAATTTCTTCAACAGTAGAACCACTACCTCCGTGGAATACAAAGTCAATATGATTTTCTTCAACACCATATTTTTTAGTAATGTGTTCCTGAGAGTTTTTAAGGATTATCGGAGTAAGTTTTACGTTTCCAGGTCTGTAAACTCCATGAACGTTTCCAAAAGCAGCAGCAATTGTGAACTGATCGCTTACTTTGCTTAATTCTTCATAAGCATAAGCTACTTCTTCTGGTTGGGTATATAATTTAGAAGAATCAACATCAGTATTATCTACACCGTCTTCTTCACCACCGGTTACTCCAAGTTCAATTTCCAGGGTCATCCCCATTTTGCTCATTCTTTCAAGATATTTCTTGCAGGTTGCAATATTTTCCTCAAGAGGTTCTTCAGAAAGATCTATCATATGCGAGCTATACAATGGTTTTCCGAATTGCTCGAAATGTTTTTCACTGGCATCTAATAAACCATCTATCCAGGGAAGTAGTTTTTTCGCACAGTGGTCTGTATGTAAAATAACTACTGCACCATAAGCTTCAGCAAGCTCATTTATATGTTTTGCTCCCGCTACCGCGCCCGCAATAGCAGCTTTTTCGTTATCGTTAGAAAGTCCTTTCCCGGCGTTAAACTGGGCACCTCCATTAGAGAATTGAATAATTACCGGTGAATTTAGTTCGGCAGCGGTTTCCATTACCGCATTCATACTGCTTGAACTAATTACGTTTACCGCAGGAAGGGCAAAGCCTTTTTCCTTGGCATAATTAAATATTTCCTGTACTTCTTTTCCTGTGGCTACGCCTGGTTTAATGTTGTGACTCATGATTTTAGTTGAATTAGAAATACAAAAATAAGAAAATATGTTGGCTTAGAAAGGATAATTGATCCCTACATTATAGAC
>VMHT01071799.1_pt1 | contig 15420 bp, 20 predicted proteins | sample 4693611 | NCBI WGS metagenome assembly VMHT01 (sample SAMN12280063, study PRJNA550983) | marine metagenome | isolation source: seawater sampled from same location over 5 years 0.02-0.2 micron viral filtrate | place: USA: collected off the coast of southern California halfway between the port... ... | reverse complement strand
GATGGTTGCTTGTTCAGCAGTAAGGGGTGTGTTAGATGTAGACATAGTAGATGTTTGTGTGTGTTCCATGACCGCAAGTTGGGGCCAAATAAACTTTCCACCAAGGAATAAGACAAGAAAATTTTCGGTTTGTAGTGTTTCCGAGGGGTAGAGGCACAAAAAAAGAGGCACCCACGTTTGGATGCCCCTTCGGAATACAAAATACTAATAACCTACACCTGCGTGCAGAGTGCCAAGATAGGCTTTAAGTGGCTTCCCTCACCTCCCAAACGTAGTTATCTCGTGATTCAGTCAGGCGAGCCCACCAACCCCCGAGGCGTGGCGTGCTGAAGTTCTTCTCTGTAGCCCACCCTGCAAACCTGTCACCCAACTTCTTGTAGCTGCCGAGCCTCATGTGGTGGACGGTGCGCTGTTCAAGGTGCATAAGGTTGTTAATGCGGTCAATGGTGACGGGGTGATACCACTTTTGATGGTCGTGGCCCCTCACGATGAGGTCTGCGTCAGGGAAGTCCTTCTGGTCAATGTCGATGCCGAGGACGCCCTTAGAACGCTTCGCACCACCCCCGTAGCCGTGGTGATAGTGAATGTTGAAACGGCGCCGTGCTGACTTGCCTCTACGCGCCTGAACGACAAGCCACCCTGCGTAGCCACCCACCTCGACGTGACCCCCGGCCTCGTTGATGATTTGGGCTACCCGGTCGATGGGGCTGACCATCATGCGCTTCTCTATGTTCGTTTCGTGGTTGCCACGGCTGATGAACTTGATGACGTCATGGTACTGCGCAAGTTGGTTGCCTACGTCGCTCAACACCTCGTCTACGTATGTCACCTTCTTATACTCAGGACGCAGGTCGGCGTAGCTACCGCGTGGGTCCCAACGCCCTTGCATGAGGTCGAACAAGTCGCCGAAAATGAAGACTCCCGCCCCTAACTCTCGTGCTTTGTCGAGGTGTCGGAACAGGAGGTCTCTGTCGCACTTAACGCTATCAAAGTGGATGTCGCTGATGAACAGGAAGTCCTGATGGTCGCGCCGTTTCTTGAAGTTGCAGTCTACCGCGTGGACGGTACGGCTCTTTCTCAGTAGGTCCATATTGTGTTGCTTTGCTTGTTAGGGTCGGCGTCTATGTGAATGAAGTCTTCACCAATCCCGAACCGGGTGAAGCCTGCATCCAGCAGCGCCTCCAGCATGATGAATCGCTTCCGCCCGTTGGGTACAGCGAGGTCACAAGCATAGCCTAACAGGTGGCTCGATTTGCTGCTACCCCCGACGTTTCGATTATGTTCCACCGTCCTTACCCCACTCGTCACAACGAAGGGGAAGCCCGCGATGTCGCGTGCCACATCAAGCATCTCCAAGACCTCTTCCTCCATCAACTCACCTGAGCCGGGGCGGTCAGGGCTGTCAAACTCGCTTAGCTGAAACCACTTAGTCATCAGAATCCTTTCTTAGCCAAGAGAATCTTCAGTTCCTGAATACCCTCAACACACTCCTTGAGCATGGCCTTGAGTTCGTTGTTATCTGACTCTAATCTATACACGCGGCCCTTGAGTTTAGCAACCTCCGCGTTGAAGTTGACCCAAACTCCTATCACAGCCACCAAAGACGGAACCAAAGTTACCAACGCTTCAATGTTCATTCTTCCTTCTTCTGCTTGGGTTTCTCTTTCTCTCTCTCTTGTTTAGCGAGCCATGCCCGCAACGCCTTCTCGTTGTCTTGGCGCGTCATCCGAGGTGTCTTCCAAGGAACCTGTCTACCAACTTGGGGTCAAGGCTGTCCGGGCCGCCGCTGATGGTCATACCGTTCTGATAGTAGGCATCACGCTCAGGGTGCATATCAGGGTTGGTGTTGCTTGTGTACTCAGGGAAGTCGCTGATGTTGTGAAGCAAGTAGTCAATCATGCGCGTCGTGTAGAACTGCGCATTCTGCCGCGCGTTCTCCACCTCTCGGTGTAGGTCGTCAGGGCTGATGGCCGTGGTGTTCTCAGCCATGCGGATGACGAGGCCCCCGTTATCCAGTTTGACGTACAGAGAAGGAAGCAACTCTACCATCGACCACCATACTACCACCTTGCGTGCGTAAGAGTCCATGAGGGTCTCGTATGCGCCTGAGAGAGAGCCCCCGCTCACCTTGGTCTTCAGGGCCTGAAGCAAGTCGGTTCCCAAGTACTGCTGTAGATACTTGTCCTGAGCCAAGATGATGGCAGGAACCATCACGGCCTCTTCCACCGCGCCGTTCAACTGCGTCATCCGCTTCATGTAGTCCGGGTTGACGAACAGGACTTCTGCTGTTAGTGCCATTATCGTGGGTTTAGGTAGCCTCGGTTGGGCATGTTGATGGGTTTGATGTCTTGATTGCCCTTGGGTTCGCTCTTAATCTTGTTGCGCTTCCGCTCGTCCTCTGGCAGTTGGCTGATGATGCGCTTGGCTTCAGCGACTGACACCTTGCGATTGTTCTCTTTCTTGAGGTATGTCTGCCGCACCCATCGGTGATTGCAGTTGGGTCCGCCCTTGAACTCCCAAATAGAGTAAGTGTCGCTGCCGTTGGGGCCGAAGCCGGGGTTCACAGCGAGGTCGCCTGCAGCGAGGATGTCTTCCTTCCTCCACACGCGGCGTGCCTGTACCATCTTCTTGCAGAAGTCGCGGGTATTGTCGCGCACACCGCCGTCGTAGGCGTAGCGAATACGCACAATCTCGTTGTCCATGTCGCTCTTGCGCTTGCTGTCGCCCGGCACACGAGAGGCGAAAGCCCACAACGCATCGCGGGCGGGCTCAAGGTCGTCATCTACCTCTACCTCGTCAATCAACTCCCACTCGTCTTCGTCTACCTCTTCACCGCGCTCGTACAAGAACTCGAAAGAGGCATCAAGGTTGACCTGCTCACTCAGTCCCGTTGCCTCAGGCGCTATCCCCATAGTCTCAAACAACTTATCTGCCGTAGCCGAGTCGAAGCCCAGCATAGCGATGAGCAACTGCGTCGCCTGTTCTTTGGTGAGTTCCCCAGTAGTCGTCTTGGTGACGATGTCCACGGCGCTGCTAATCTGAATACCCGTGTAGCTGACGTCTACGTTGGCCTCCTCTGCTGATGGGCTTGTAAGGCGAATCACACACGGCGTTCCGGCGGCTGCGCACACCTGCTCTACTGCATTGGTGACGATGTCTTGGTATGGCTCAATGACGTCATCTTTGAAGATGGTTTCTGCCGTAGCCAACTCAGCACCGCCGCCCAACTTCCCTCCCACCATCACACCGAACATCATGGGCGAAGTCACGCGGTGTCCTACCATGATTTTGGCAGTCACCTCTTCAGACAAGAACTGGTACTGCTTGTCGGCGTCGCTCAGTGGGAACGGCTCGAAGTCAGGCTTGCGCTCAGGGCTGTCGCTGTAGGTCATGATGAACTTACCTGCGTTGGTAGCCCCTTGCAGTTGGCGCTCAATGTCGTGGCGGATGCGCGTGCGCTCCTCCTGTGACGGAACCCCGTTCTTGAAGTGTATGGTGAACGAAGGAGCGAGCCCGTTCTTGATGTTGTTGATATGGTAGGTGCCAATCTCCTTGTCCAGTTCTATGTAGTTCACCGAGCCGATGTAGTCGGGCTTGGGGTAGTAGTAAGAGCCGGGTGAGAAGGGCTTGACGTACAGAATCTGCGTGGGGTGCTCGTTGGCTCGCTCAGGGTCGAACGCACACACCTGTTGCGGCTCTATAGACTTGTCTGTCCAATCACGGCTGTAATAATAGTAGTTGACCTGCTCGTCATCATCTACTTCGCACGAACGAAGGTTCTCAAAGGGACAGTGACGCACCTTCTTGATGCTTGTTCGCCCTAAGTTGTAGACCACCTCCAAGGCGAAGCCGCCCTGAATCTTGAGGTCAAGACACGCCTTACGCATCTCGTCCTCCAACCCCCACTCTTCAATCTTGAGGCGGGCGTCAATGTCTTCGGTCTGCAAGCCGTCGCCGTAAATCATGTAGGCGATAGACGTGCATAGGGCGTTGTGCGTGGCGCTGCTGTGATACAGGTCAATTAAGTACTGCGGAAACAGGTTGTCGTCACCATACTTGACGTAGCCGTCGTTGCTTGGCAACTCAGCGTAGGAACGCTCTTGGTATTCGTTGAGTTTCAGTAGGTCCATCACTCGTAATATACGACGTTGTTAGGGATAGTAATGTTGGGTGACGTCCATGCACCTTCGGCGGCAAAACGGGCTGTGCCTGTTTCAACGATGCCCCGTGCAGTTGTCACTGTTGGGTTTAAAGAGTCATCATCGCTCATGGCCCAAATAGTGTAAGTGTACATCCCGCTGTTTTTAATCAACACAGCGCCCGACAAAGGAATGTCCACGCTGGTAACAATAGTCATTTTTGTCTCACGCTCGTTGTCAGTCCCGACCACAGGCTTGACGGCGAATTCCTCGCCTGTTGCCAGTTCCTGAAAAACCACGAGGTAATTCGTGAAAATGGCTTGGCTGTAACCGAACGCGGGCATGTACTTCCGTTGTTGGTGCGGACTGACCGAAAAGGTCTGTTGGCTGTTGACGTTCGGTGTGAGGTGAATCATTGCTTAAAAAATAAGGGGGAAGCGACTGCCTCCCCCTCCCTTTGTAACTATACGGTCCTAAGGTTTGCGGCCTCGGTGTATTTTCTCAAACGGCGGTGAAGAGCATGTTCGTTCCAGTACCGACGAGTGGTGCAGGAATCTTCTCTTCAGCAGTGAACTCCAAGGTGTACCCGTTAAGGTCTCCTGTAGCAACACCGCTGGCAAACGACCCACCGCTCATCTCTACGCCACGGGTGTGCCCCATGACGAACTTATTGCCGTTGTTGTCTTCAACGATAATAGACATGCGGCCCTTGCTCAAGTTGCGGAGCATGATGACGTCTGCTGCCAAGGGCTTAGACAACACCAAAGACAGCACCTGTTGGTACACTACCACTCCGTTCTCTACAGCGCCGTTGATGGTCTGCGTGAACGAACTGGTGTTCTTAGGGCTCACGTAGTCATGGTAAACGGCTGCCGCAGCAGTTTGGTTGATGAGCCCAGAAGAAACGGCAGAGTACATGCCTGACACGAACTCTCCATCGTCTGGAGTTTGGTCGGCATAGTCGGTCAGAATCCACACGTTGCGGACTCCTCCTACGCTGTCCTTACATGGTAAGGCGCGTCCTGAGAGTGTGAGTGAACAGGGCATTAGGAGAAGTTTGCGTTAGTGGTGTCAGGGTCTCCGTTGCCGTCCAACGGGATAAGAGGAGCTGCGTCAGGCTCTTCAGCCGTCAACTCCAAAGTAAATCCGTTGAGGTCGCCGAGGGCAGTCCCTGTTGTGACTGAACCACCAGTCAGCTCTGCGCCGTTGGTGTGTCCCATCACGAAGTAGTTTCCGTTCACGTCTTCGATAACGACAGCGAGCCGTCCTTTACCCATGTTTTCCAAGACGCCGATGTCAGCAGCGGCTATCTTGTTCAACACGAGAGACAGCGTCTGCGTGTAGAAGACAGTCCCGTTCTCGTTAGAGGCATTCACCGTCTGAGAGAACGAAGACGAGTTCTTTGGACTAAGGAAGTCGTTAAACGTCTTGGAAGTGGCGGTGTCGCTCACCTCCCCTGACGTTCCGCTGATGGCGTTCCAGTAGCCCGCTCCCGTGTGCGCAGTCGTGCCAATCCATACCGCTTTCACCCCTCCAAGGGCATTACGGCATGGTAGCGTGCGTCCGGAAATGGTCAGTTCACAGGCCATGTGAGAGGGGTTTGTGAATGTAGGGGAGCCGCGCCTTGCGACCCCCCATTCATTCGGTTAAAGATTAGGCTACGCGACGGACAACGGCCATAGAGCCCGCGTCCACAATCTGCGTGCCACCGCTAAACTGCATGATGATACGTGTCACGTCATCACCAGTCACTCCGCTCAAGTCCAAGATGCTGCTGCTGATGTGGTCAGTCAACAAGTCGGTGCCGAAGTACAAGTTCTCAGGGGCAGTGAAGATGATAGAGTCGTTAGTCATGCCAGCAGGAGCAATGATGTTGAAGCCCAAGTATGAAACTGGACGTCCCTCACCCACGAAAGTAGGAGAGTAACCACCTTGGGTCTCTGCCAAACCAGCCATAGAGCGGTGCAAGAGGAACAGGCTCTTACGGCTCATGTAGATGGTAGAGTTGCTGTCGCTCTGTACCGTGCTTGGGGCGTTGTTCACAACGTCGTCCAAGTGCTTCAAGATGCCGTTAGTTCCAACACCTGCCACGAAGGCACCTCCGCCACCGGAAACCTCCTTGTCGTAGCCGAGGTTTGCTTGGTCGTCAACGATGTGGTGCATCAAGCCGTCGAAGGCTGTTCCGGCCTCGCCACCACCGGAGAGGGTAGAGTCGGTTGGGTCGAAGTTACCGCCCCAAATGTTCTTCTCTACGGTCTCAGCAACCTTGGCTGCCACGTACTGGGCGGCGAAGGAAGTGAAGTCGGCTGGTGCGGCGCTGTTCTGTCCGCGCATAGCAGCGGATTCCCACGTGGCGCGGAGGTCCTTGTTGCAGACCTGCTCGTTCACCTTGAGGGGCTTGGTCTCCAACACCACCTCGCCCAAGGTCAAGGGCGTAGCTGATGTAGCGAAGGTGCACGAAGCGTCCTCGATGATGGTTCCGGAGAACTTGCGGAGCACGGCCTTAGCGTGCACATTCTCCATGATGCTGCAGTAGTTGTTAGCCAACGTGTCTGCGCTGAGGATAGCTGCTGCCACGTACGGACGTGCCGCTTCCCCCTTGTAAGTACCTTCCGTGATGGAGGCATTAGCAAAGTTATACTTGCTCATTTTGTGAATTGATTAAGGAGGGCAGCGACGCGCTCCTGTGTTGAAAGTTTCTTCATGTTGATAGGCTCTTGCTGTGTGCTGGCAACAGGCTCAGCGTGCTTCAAGCCGGGTTCGGCAGCCTCTTCCTTCATGGCTTCTAACTCTGCCTTCATGGAGGCGAGTTCAACCTCTACAGGGTTGGGCTGCTCAGACATAGCTACGGGCTCGTCAGCAGAAGTTTCCGCTGCGGGTTTCTCGCTCATGTCTTCTTTGTCTTTACCTCCGTAACCGAAGGCTTCCAAGGCGGCCGAAATCATCTCGTCCACTTGCTCCTTCGTGACGAACTTAGGCTCTTCTTCTTCTTCTTTGGCTTCTTCCTTGTCCTCCTCTTCGGCCTTGACCTCTTCTTCGCCACTCATCTCTTCCTTGTCCTTGTCGCCCATCTCTGCCTCGTCTTCTTTCTTGGCTTGGATGGCGTCAATCACGCCGCCTTCGCCAATGACAAGAGTGCCTCCGTCAGCAAGTTCGTACTCGCCCGGTGGTAGCGGGATGCGCTCGCCTTCGTCGTTGATGATGTATGCCTCCTGTCCCTCAGCGAAGGACTCGGCATCGGTGTAAATTACGGTGCCGTTCTCGAGTGGGGCCTCCGCAAGTTGTGTTTCAGGTGCTTCTTCGCTCACAGTCAGTTCGACGTTGAAGCGATTGAACACCTCCTGCACACGTTCCTTGATGGTCATGGATGGATGGTTTTGTGTATAACGATTTCAGGGCGCAATGCTTACGCGCCGCCCCGCTTATTTGCCTGTTGTAGCTCATTAACCAACGCCTCAAGCGCCTCAGCCTCCCGTAGCTTGCTCTTGGACCACCTCAGGGCAGCCTTGCCACCCCATAGGAGGTAAGAGATGGTTCCACACGCCTTAGAGTCGCCCTCGTCATAGTCGTCAGCGGCGCGGCTCAGGTAGCTGTACATGCGCTTGATAGTATCAAGTGACACGGGTTCGCCGTCGGCCAACTGCTGCGCACGAACCTTGCCTGTCTGCGTGGCGCACTTGTTATCTACCTTCTCGTTGAGTTCGATTCCGCGCTTGGCGTTGTTGCGAACCGACTGAGGGTAGTCGCTGTAGCTCTCCAGTTCAAGCGCCTCGCTCAAAGCAGACAGCATCTCGTCGTCTTCACGCTTCTCCATGCGGTCAACGAAGTAGCCCTCAATGCTGAAGCCCTTCACGCGCTCTTCCTTGACCCACTCAGCCCAGATAGCGTCGTTGTCTACCTTGATGGCTACCATCCACGTGCCAACAGGGACGTCCAACCCGTAGAGGGCGCTCTTGTCCTTGTCCTTGTCTTCCACAACCCACGATTCCACGAGGGTGAGGCCTTGGATGGTGTGTTCGTGCTCAAGGGTGTGACTGCCTTGGTTGCCGTGGATGAGGTATAGCTCACTTGCACGGCGGACGGTGGCCTTGCTGAAGTACACGTAGAACTCGCCTTGGGCGTTCTTGCGGTAGATGGGCTTGTCAGGCACCAACGCCGGGCCGATGAGGATGCGCTTGTCACCATCTACCTCAGCGAACTCCACGCGCTGCTCTGACAACGCCACGAAGTCCAGTTCTATGGCAGGTTTGTCTACGAGGCTGATGGCGTCGATGCCGTAGATTTCAGCCGCTTCGTCGATGACGAGTTCAAATATCTTCATAGCGTGGTTTGGTCTTCTACTTTCTGATTCGCCTGTTGTGCGTTGCTGACGTTCTCAGCCACGACGTAGGCGCGGATGGTGTTTTGCCCTGACCCTTCCCCAAGGAAGCCGAGGTCAAGTTGTGGGGCGTTGGCTTGACCCACAAATCCAGTTCCTGTACCGGGAGCGCCGGGTGGCTGCACGTTACCTCCACCCCCTTGGAACTGAGTCTTAGAGATACTCGCTATCTGAGCCAGTCCAGTAGCGGCGGCGATGCCAGCCTCGACGAACTGCGCCCCTGTTGCCAGTTTGATGGGGTTGCCACCAGCAGTAAGGGCGTTAACGACTGCTTGAGCCGTGTTCACGGTAGCCGTTGCAAGGCTGAGTGACTTGTTCCGCTTGAAAGCCTCTTTCGCTGAGGCTTCATCTCGCTTGCTGAAGGCTTGGTTCAAGGATTGTAGCGCACCAAGGGCACCGAGCGTCAAGGCAAAGCGCTGGTCTTGTAGCGCCTTCTGTGCAGCCAACGCTTCAGCCCTGCGCTTCTTGTCGGCTGCATCGGCTTTCTGCTTGGCTTTCTCCTCTTCCTCAAGCCGTTTCTTCTCTGCGGCCTCTTTCTTCTCTGCGGCTTTCTTGGCGGCCTCAGCCTCCTTCTCTGCGTCGTCGATGGCTTTCTGAGTCGCTTCCTCTTCAGCCTTACGCGCCTCTTCCTGCTGCCTGACACCCTCTTGACGGATGATGTTGAGTTTGTTGTTGAGGGTGGTTTGCAGTTCCAACGACTCTTGAGCGAGGGTGAAGATTTCAGCCTCCAACTCAGCCACGTTCTCTCGGTCTTCAGTGGTGCTTGCGGTGTTTTCAAGCCGGGCCTTGGCAATGGCGAGTTCTTCTTGTGCCAATTCCTTGCGGCGCTCAAACAACTCACGCTCTTTCTCGCCCGCCTTGGCAGCGGCGGCTTCACGCTCTTCAAGGGTCTTGGTGGTGTCCTCAGCGATGAGGTTCAGCTCCTTGATTTCGGCCCGTGTCTTGGCTGTCTCCACACGCTGTGCGATGCGTGCGTCTTGAAGGTCGTGTTCACGCTGGATGAGGTCGTCAAACAACTCCACCTCCTCCTTGATTTCTTTGTTGATGCCAGAGACGGCTGCTCTTGCCGTTTCGGCGGCTCCGCTAAAGTCACGCTCAAAGAGCTGCACGACGGCCTTACCGAGCATCCCAAGGCGGTCTAAGATGACGTTCGTCACCGTCTTCACAACCTCAAATGACTTGGCAAACTTGCGAGCCCCCTCCTCAGAACGTGTGAATGCCTTCACCAACCCCACCACCGCAATCACGAGGGCGCCTATTCCTGTGCCAATGATGGCAGCCTTAGTTAGCTTCAGCCCCTTGATGAACGACTTGGTTCCAGAAACGGCGTTCTTGAAGCCTGACACCGCCCCACCCGTCATCTTGTCGAGTTGGTTGGTCAGAACATTGGTGCTGTCTGCAACCCTATCTACGCTCTTCTTGGTGTCGTCAAGTTTGCCTGTCAGTTGACCTGTCTCGGCGTCGAACTCGAAGATGACCTGTTGCTTGGTTACAGCCACGGCAGGTGAATATAGATGACGTAGCCAAGGGCCGACAGGTAGATGCCAGCCAACGTGATGTCAAGGGCCTTTGCCCACAACGGGACGCGGTGTTGTGTCTTATCGTACATGAGCAAGTCAATCCCTTCCATGATATAACGAGGATTCTTCATTTGCTTACAAGGTTGGGGCGTCTGAACTTGTCTTGGGGCGGCATCGGTTGCCGTCGGTCTTGTCTCGCGTCCATGCGTACCCATACAACTCGCAACACGCTTGGTTGCCGTAGTCGGGCTGCGCAAGGTTGCTGTCTTGGAAGAGGATAAGGTTGTTTGACCCTGCGTGGTAAGAGGTTGGTGTCTTGCCACACACGTTGATGTCAGTCAGCACCTTGATGAGCGTGGCCTTAGCCATTGTTTCTTGCGTAGCGTCGTACTCTAACTTGAGTAGGCGATAGGCGATGCTGTTGATGAGGATGGTGTCGTTGAACTGAAGCGTGCGCAGGTCATAGTTCGTCAGCCTGACATGACACTCTACGATGCGCGACTCCTCGCTGTACAACTCTGTCACGTACTGCGCCCAATACTTGAAGTAGAGGGTGTCGCGTGGGCTGCACTTGATGGGGAAGAACGGCTTCTCTGAGCCGAAGTTCAAGTCAAGGTCTGTGAGGGTGGGGTTCTCTACGCTGTAGTTGGTGAACAAAGGAAACACGGTATAGGTCTCTGTCGTGTTGCTGTCGTTGCGCAGGTACCACGTGCCCATAGACGTGCTCAGGCCGTTCCAGTAGCAGAACATGGGCTGAGGGTCTTGTACCCCTGTGCCGTCAGCCTGGAGTGCGCGGTGCATAGGGAACGAAGTGCCAGGAAGCAGCGATGTGACGAACGGCGCAGCAGGCACCTCTACCTTCATGTCGCCTGTAGCGAAGTCGTTGGCCGGGTCAGTCACCCGGTAGCGCCCGTAGACGCGATTCAGGCTGCGCTGCACCTCTTGACTGATGAAGTCCTGACCTGACTCGAACGTGAATTGGTACTCTTTCTTCTGTAGGTCGGCTGTTGGCCGCATCACGAAGTCCATGCCGTAGTCCACCTTGTCGCTCCAGTGCTGTGTAGAGCCTGTTCCTACGTAGTCGCTGAAAGGTTCAATCTTCAACTTCTTGGGCGTGTCAGGGTCAGGCACGAACACGAGGTTGAACATGCGCTGTAGCGCGTGGATGAAGTCGATTTGCTTCATCTCAGGAAGGTTGTTCGACACGTCCACGTCTTGACCTGAGAAGGCAAAGGTGCCGAATACCTCAAGGCTGGTGCGTACTCCGACCAACGTCTCGTCCGTGCCAATGATTCTTGAACCACTCCCAGACACCTTGCCCTCCAGTGACAACTTCTCTCCTGCGATGCCGTCTATCAACTCTGCTCCGTACACGGCGTTCTGACGGAACGTGGCGTACGAAGTGCCGAAGTTCAAGATGTCAGTGTAGTTAGAACCATTCTTGAGCCTAAGCCCGATGTGCTGCGGCGCGTTGATTTCGTAGCTGTAGACAACGCGCACCACGAACTTGCCTGTGTAGGGGAAGGTGTACTCGTCGTTGCTGTCGTTCCAGTTGGTGCCGTTGTTTATGCTGTCGTCAGCCCCTGTGCTCAGGCCGAGTTTCGCAAACGTAGAACCAGTGTAGTCAGACGGAAGGCCAACACGCGCTCTCTGTTCCAGCTCTTCGTCTCCTGTGGTGCCTTCGACGTTGCTCAGGGCTGGCATGTAGATGTCAGCAAAGTTGTCGCTCAACAAGAACGTAGAGTTCCAGCTGAAGCCTGCCTCAAACAAGATGCGGGTAAAGAGGTAATAGGCTTGAACGAAGAGCGTCATCTCGCCTTGCCATAGGCCGTCAGTAGAACTCCAAGGGGGGTTGTCAGGGAACGACCAATTCTCGCCCCTGTCTACTAACCCGTATCGGAACTCAGGCCCGATACCGCTGTCCGTCCACGAAGCAAGGATGTTGCCCTTATTCAACGTGTGGTCGTTGGCCGATGTGTCGAGGTCGCTGAGCATAGCGTCGCCGATGGACGCCTTCAGGTCTACGGCCTCACCAAAGAAGGCCAACTCAAGGTCAGCGTAGTTCTCTTTCTGTAGGTGGACGCTCTTGACTTGTATGCCGCCCTCCATGATGGGCAACGAGTCACGCATGAGGATGGCGTCGAACTTCTGCTTGAGGTTCATACCGCTGATGTCAGGTATGTTGACGGCCCCGAATGCTTGAAGGTTGTTATGCGTGGCTGGCACACGAAACGTCTGTGTGAACGACGAGACAGGGCTGTTGATGTCACGCACGTCTTGGAACTGACGGGTGACGTTGACTGACTCGTTCTCGTACAGGTCAATCTCTTTGCCTCCTACGGTGATTCTCAGCATCGGATAGGCTGGGCTTGGGTGATGCGCAGACTCACTTGGTACATCTTGGAGCCTGCTGGCTCGATGACGAGGGAGTTGTCATCTACTACACATGGGTAGAAGTCGTCTGTGCCGTAGCGATAGTAGACCTTACGTGAGCGCATGAGGTCTTCCAGCAGTGCGCGTTCTGATGCGGTAAAGGCGTTGTGATTCAGTTGGAAGCTACGTGTTGCCTCACGATGGTAGTTGACCTGTGTAGGCTGGCTCTTGTGCCACGCTGGGCTCGTCGTAAACTCGTAGTTGACAGGGGTGCGCCTGTAGGACTTGCCTTGGGCGCTGATGGTCTTGGGGGCGCGTCCGTCGAAACGGAGAATATCCCAACCCCCTGCCCAGTTCGTCCAAGCCACCTGTACGGGCGTGTTCTTGCACGGCCTGTAGTCTCGCTTGATAACGAGGGTGGCACCGAGGCGCTGATTAGTATAATTACGTGGCTCTATCTCACAGGTGTCCCAAGTGTCATCCCAGTCACTGCCGAAGACGGCATTCGTTTCCATGATGCTTGGGCCGATGACTACGCCTTTATAGTTCGCTGACAGGGTGCTCGTACCTGAGATGATGTCTGATTCTGTTGCCAAAGTAGAGCCAGCCGCGTTCTTGAGCGCGTAGTTCATGCGGTACAAGAAGTTGGTGATACCCATGTTGCTATGAGAGTAAAGGGCCATAATACCCCTGTCCTCGTCAGCCATAGGGATGTCGATGTAGCGAGTAGAGCCTTCACGGTAGCCTCGTGTGGTCAGCCACCCCTTGTCAGGGCTGCTTGTAGAGTCGAAGTAGAACTGCGAGAAGGTAGGGTGCAGTCCCTCGTAGGGTTGGCGCACGCCCGGTGTCAGGTAGATGGTCGTGTTTACCGTGTCCAAATCTTCTGAGCCGTCAGTGTCCAGCCGCCCCACCTTGATGGTATAACGCGCAGCCCAGCTCTGCCCGTTGTCCTCAAGAGTCGTAGACATGGAGAAGGGTGAAGCAAGTACGTCGTCCATCAAGAACCTGTCGCCTGTGTAGTTGGAAGTAATGGTCGGCACTTGCAAGCGCCCATCTACCAACGAAGACAAGTCGAATACACCTTTGTTATTGGAGCCGGGCGAAACGTAAATCTTGGCTATGAGAGTCCCTTCTGAGGAAGATGTTCCTGACTCCCATACACGCACGATGAATCGGTCAGGCGTTTCCGCTAAGTCTTGGAAGACGTAGATGAGGGGTTGACCAGTAACGTTCCAGTCGTCGTTCGGCTTGCTTACCCATGATACTGCCATGTCATTTCGTTTTGATAGTGATGCCCCCGATGAAAGCCTCCATCGTCAAGGCTACATCTTTGGCTTTGGCCTCAGCCAACTTCTTCTCGTACCGGGGCCACATAGTGTCGTATGCTTCTGACCAATACTTCACCCCCGGCAGCCCGCGCCTCTTGATTGCCCGCGCGATGAGGTACGCCGCGCTCGCCACCCTGTCCCCACCCCTCGGGCCCTTGAACTTGATGAATTGGTTGTTCTTCCCGCGTGGACGCACTCCTTTGATTCGCATCCACTCCTTGATTGCTTGCACGTGGCTCCTGCTTGGGTTGCTGTGCTTGTACGAGTACGGCGCAGAGCGCGAACGCTCTGTACCATTAACACCCCAATGAATGAAGCCGGCATGAGGAGCCGGGCTACCGAACGAAACACGACTCCCTTTAATAGTGTAAGTGAGGCTCTTCTGAAGAGTCCGCGACGCAACGCCGTACGAACGATTGCGACCAATACGTCGCGAACCCAACTCACGTTTTGCTGCGAGGGTTGTTTCTCTCGCGAACTCTTCAAGGATTTCCTCATAGTTGGTCATACCTGTTCACGCAGGAATATCACTGACTTGTCGTCGGTTCCTTCGATTCTGACTTTACGCACCGGGAAAAGCAGTGGCGCCTTTGCGTCGTGGATGAGCTGAAGGGAAGCAACGGCTTGATTGCTGGCCTCGACAAGTCGGAACTTGATGGTCTGCGAGCCGTGAGCCGACGTTGTCGTGATGCTCAAGTGGTCGCCTTCTAAGTACCCCGTCCCGGCTCCGTCTGCAACGATAGTAGACAAGTTGCCCGAACCATCGAACAGGTAGGTGAACGTGGCTCCGCTGCCTTGTCCGGAGATGGTCGTGGCTGGGCGAAGTGCTGCGGTCGCGTTGTTGCTACTGGCAAACGTGCCGTTAGTGATTCCGCTGAGTTGGTTGGGCGGTCCGCTTGTCACCAAGGGCGCAGCGTACTCGTCACCGTAGGGTATTACCGCTACTTCTACGTCTGTGTCCGTGTTCGACATGATGTAGCCATTGACGTCTCGAAATCCGTCCGAGGCTTGTCCGGTAAACACTTCAAAAATGTCGTAGGTCTTCACTTCTTGTTGGATTTACGAGAACGGCCCAAGACGATGGCGTTCACAATGCGTTTCAAGACGTCCACCACCTTGTCGTCCTTGGTGGACTCGGTGAGGGCTGTGTAGGTGCCAAGGGCTCCCAAGAGAGCAAGGGCCAACTCAGCCCAGTTGTTGAGGATAAAGTTCATGTCTAAGGGTTTTAGATTTCGTCAGTGAACCACCCGTTGTCGACCATGTAGTCGAAGTCGCGGACGGTGGCGGTGCTTGGAATGATTTGGGCGAACTCAATCTTGTCGCTTGACTCAATCAAGGCGCTGAGGCTTGCCACCTCGTCCGCAGGCACTTCAGGGAAGGCACCCACAAGGCGAGCAAGGTCCACGTCGTCGTGGCAGTAGATGAGCCAGTCGGCTTGGATGTGCATGGCCCAGTCGTCGCTCTCGGGATGCTTCACGAGGCCGAAGACGGTGCCGTCGGCTTGGTAGTCGTGTTGCATGGCTTCGGGGGCCGTGATGTTGTAGAGCTCGCGTGTGATGAGTTCGGCGCGCTCTTGTGACGTCAAGTCGTCGTTGGATTCAATGAGGATGTAGCTCATAATTCGTAGTGGTTTGAGATGTTGCGTTCGATGCCTGTGCGGCGCTCGCTTTGGTCGCTGGAGT
>VMHT01098584.1_pt1 | contig 15427 bp, 14 predicted proteins | sample 4693611 | NCBI WGS metagenome assembly VMHT01 (sample SAMN12280063, study PRJNA550983) | marine metagenome | isolation source: seawater sampled from same location over 5 years 0.02-0.2 micron viral filtrate | place: USA: collected off the coast of southern California halfway between the port... ... | reverse complement strand
TAAGTCTAGTAAAGTAGACGAGTCTATTAAATCTTAAAGATGGAAGAACATGTCATCCAGGAAACGCCAGTGGTGTCTCCTGAGCAACCAGTGGTTGCTATCGAAGACACAGCAGCTGTTGATGCTTCTCTTGTCCAAGCTCAATATGAGCAACAACTTGAATCATTAAAGGCTCGCGCTATTGAAGCCGAAGAAAAATTTCAAGGCGTCAAAGTCAAGCTTGATGATGTCTACAAAAAACAAAAGGACGCTCGACAAAAAACGCTTGAAGATCAAGGCCAATGGAAAGATCTTTGGGAAGAAGCAAACCAGTCAGGTCAACAAAAGGATCAGCGTATTGCCGATCTGGAGCGTAAGTTAGTCGAGCTAGAGACATCTAACGAGACAGCGGCAATGCAAACTTCTGCATTATCTGCAATCAGTCAAGCGGGAGCTGTAAATGCTCAACAGCTGCTTCAGTTAATGCAAAAAGACTTGAAGAAATCAGAGTCTGGCAAAGTTGTCGTATTAGATGGTGGCATTGAGCAAGACATCAATGTTTATCTTGCGAAACTAAAAAATCCTGGTTCTGGCTGGGAGCATCAGTTCAAACCAAGTAGTGCTTCTGGGATGGGTGTAAAACCAAGTTTGAATACTGCTAATGCTTCTGGAATGTCTAATCCTTATTTAGACGCGACAGCAAACCTAACTCAACGTATGATGTTAGAACATACCGATCCTGATCTTGCAGCCGTGCTCAAGAGAGAGGCAGGTAAGTAGTCCCAGTGGGACACTAATTCGAGTCAGTGACTTGATCCCTGTAAACTTTATCTCCTAAAAAGAAATGGCTGCTCCATTTCAGAATTATTCAGGCGGTGTCCTACTTGCAGACATCGTAAAAAGAAATAATCTCAGCACCTACGTGTCTGAGGCCATCAAAGAGCGCAGCTTGTTTATCAGGTCTGGTGCAGTTGTTCGCAACTCCTTGCTTGATTCAAGAGCTGGCGGCACACGCATCCAAGTCCCTGAGTTTAATCCAGTATCTCCAACGGAGGAGATTATGGATGGAACAGCAACATGGGGAACCGGATCAGCTGGGCACCTTACTCCTCAAAAGATTGGTACAGGTACTCAGATTGCAACGATTTGCCATCGCGGTTTTGCTTACGCCGTAGATGATGTTGCAGCATTGGCTGCCGGTGAAGATCCAATGCTTCACATTCGCAATCAACTTGCTGATGCAATCAACAAGCTAAACAGTGGTCGCTTGTTTTCTCACCTTGCTGGTTTATTTGGCACGGCACTTGCTGCTAATGCCATTGATAAAGGCAAGGCAGCTGCTTCTGGCGCTGGGGAAGAAAACTTCTTAAGTGGTTCAACAGTTGCCGAAGCGCGAGCCAAGCTTGGTGAGCGTGGTGATGAGCTAGACACTCTTGTCGTTCATCCTTCTGTTGGTTTCTACCTGTATCAGGTTGGCCTGCTGACCTTCTCTACTTCTGCATTATCTACTGGTGGTGCAGTGACCTGGGGCGGCGGTGGCGTCGGTGTTGGTGCCCGTTCTATCGGTGAATTTGCCGGGATGAACGTAATCATGGACCCAGCAGTTAATACTGTTGCTCCTGGCACTGGAGGCCACCAGCGTGAGTTTTATTGCTACCTAACCAAAGGCGGCACTATTCTTGAAGGCGTTCAGCAAGAGCTGCGGATTGAAGCTGAAAGGAACATCCTTTCTAAGCAAGACGTGCTTTCAGTTGACTACCACTCGGCCTATCACGTGATGGGTACGAAGTATGACAACGCGAATGACAATCCAACCAATGCTCATCTGGCAACAGCTAACCGCTGGGCTGCCACGTATGACGTTGAGTTGATTCCTTTGGTTCAAGTGACTGTTAACAGTCCTTTGGATACAAGCACCATCTGATCTTGATCAGATAAAAGGCCCTACCATCAGGTGGGGCCACTCTTTTTTTTTCTTGCTATGGCTGCCACAGTTAATGCCACTCTTAGTAGCGCGTCAGCCAATAGCTACGTGACGCTAGGGGAAGCGAACGCATATTTCGAGACCGTTCCAGATAGTAGCGATTGGGATAATAAAACAGATGATCAAAAGAATAGGTCTTTAATTTCTTCCACTCGTTGGATCGATAGTTTAAATTTCTACGGTGATCGTTGTGACACTGGCCAAGCATTGAAATGGCCACGTAACAATTACCACGTTGATCGTGTTGAGCTGACTTGTAGTGTTATCCCATCTGACATCAAGTACGCTGCATACGAACTGGCGCGAGCGTTGGCCAATGAACCGGACTCGATTACAGGGACTACCGGCGATACGGGGTTATACGAAGAAGTCAAGCTTGGAGACATCGAAGTCAAGTACAACACTTCTAGCCAAGCTACTGGAACTGTCAATAACGTATTCGACATTTACCCTTGGTTGCAGTCTTATCTTGGTGCTTATAGTCTTGGAGGTAGCGGTAGCTATCAAGTACGTGTGGTGAGGGGTTGATATGGCTGGTCAACTCGACACTCTTTTCAAGAACGTAGCAAAATCAGTTGTAGCTGATTTAGGTAAATCGTTTGACAATTCAATTATTTATACAATTAAAGCATCTCCTACTTATAACGTTAATACCGGATCTTTAAGTACAACAGACACAGTTTATTCATTCAAGGCTCCAGTGGAGTTTATTGATTCACAAGAGGAAGAGAGCAGGGAAGAGCGTAAAGCAAAGTTGTATATCACTCCTGATCAAATAGGAGGTAATCAACCAACCTTTGAAGATACCGTTACTTTAAAGTATGCCGGATCTAATAGGGTTACTCAGATCGTTGATCTTCGCACGTACAAGGGTAATCAAGAGTATCTGTTTGTTTTACTGGTGCGGTTCTGATGGCTAAGAAACGAGGTATTGGCAACATTATTTCAGATACAGAGCGTTTAATAAACGATGATTTCAATATTTTTATTGAAATGATTACTAAAGACCTTCCTGGTGTTAGCCCTAAGGATACAGGGTTCTTTGCGTCAAGCTGGAAGGCATCAACGCAAAAACCTCAACCTAAAGATAAAATAGCAAATTTTTCACCGTGGTCAGGATACAAGCGTGGAACTAGAGTTCAAGACGTGCAACCTCGCTACAAAGTGCCAACGTTTAACTATAAGAAGCAACCTACTGTTTACATAGGTAATACAGTTTTATATGCAAGCACTGCACTTCTTTTAAAAAACAACAACGGCAGCATAATCTCATATATTCAAGGCAGTATGGGAGCCTTAGTGCAAGAGGCTTTTCGTGAAAAGAAAGCTGGAAGAATTTTCACTTTCACTGCTCAGCGAGAAGGCTCCCCTGTTGGCTATGAAAGAGTTGGCGAAAATCTTCTTTAAGTTATGACACTCGTTAATGCTAGAGCTGCTTTTGAGAAAGCGGTAACCGATGCGGTCATTGCAGCCGATAACACGGTAAAAATGATCTATGACAACGTTGCTTACACAGCTCCTGGTAAAACCAAGAAATACATTTTAATGAGTGTGAATTTTAATCGTTCAACACTTCAAAACCAAGGTGCTGCCCAGGACTATTATTTTGGAGTCATCCAATGCAATATTTACGTTCCAAAGTCTGCTGGAACGTCTGTGTTGTCAGCGATTAGCGAATCTGTGATTGACGGGTTGACTTCTGTTAATGCTTCTGGTTATACGGACACTTATAACGTGGCTCCTAGGGTTTTAGATATTGTGGGACCATCTGTTGTTGAAGCAGAGGACCGTTCTCATTTTGCCGGGATTGTTTCTTGTCAGTTTACGGCAGTGGTGTAGTATATTAGTACAAATGGTATTAATCCATGCCGGTCAACATTCGTGCTACTGAACTATTGCGGAATAGATTTGGTGTTAGCCAGCTCTATAAATATGAGGTTAAGGATGGCGAAGAGGTAGTGTTTGCCGTGTACTGGCATCCTTTAACTGTTCAGCAAAGGGAATCAATACAAGAAAAAACCGACAAAATAGAGTCCGGTGATTTTGCGTTAAGTATGCTGATTGAAAAAGCATTGGACGTTGATGGCAATCGTCTGTTCCAAGATGGCGAACGGGCTGCTTTACGTCGTGATGTTCAGGCAAGCATTCTTCAGGAGATTGAATATGCAATGCTTAATTCTGGAGCGGAACATAAAGTGGAGGAAGCGAAAGCAGCATTAAAAAGCAAGTAACGACTGGTTTTTTATCTTCTTCTTGGCTAAAGAGCTAGGGATGACAGTGGCTCAACTCACCGAACAACTTACGCGAGAGGAGTTGGTGGGATGGGCTGCTTTCTTCGAGATCAAGGGAGAGCAGGAAGAAAAATCAATTCAAAACGCTAAGGCGGCCCGTGGAGCGCGAACGATGGGGGCACGGTAGACTGGAGCGAAGGACTCTACGTGTCAAGCCGTGGCCAATTACAGCGTAGATATTGGCGTAAGTGTTAGGGCCAAGTCTCTTGACACTTTTAATGAAAAACTAAAAAATACTACAAAAAGCATAGATAGTCTTAAAAACTTACTTAAAAAATTTAAAGCTACGGCTAGTTTTAATGAATTATCTAGTGCTTTAAAGACGGCTAACAATAACGTAAACGATGCAGTACGCGGGACAAACACGTATAAAAAAGCTCTTTTAGAGGCTGCTTCAGCAGGAAGAGAGTTAAACAGAGAATTAAGCGCAAGAGCGCGTATTCAAGCGCGATTAACTAATTCTAATTCAGGCTTCAGCGAGTTTAGCCGCCGAGCGACTGAGCTTTCTGGACGGCAACTGCGTACACAGCCTCTTCGCGTTATACGTCAAAGACGTAAGGGCTTAGACCAGTTTTCTTCGCCTATTGGGCCATCACAGGCTCCAATGGCAGGGCCTCAGTTGCCGCCAAACTTTAATGCAGAAATAAGAGCGGCTGTATCCGCCTCAAGACAGGTCGAGGCTTCTGTAGAGCGTAGTGCAAGTGTTCGCAGACAAGCCGCTAAAGAAATCAATACGATCGAGCTTGACTTTAATAAAAAATTTGAAAATCAACAACTAGATTCACAAATAAAAAATTTCAATAGGAAGCAAGAATTAAATAAAGAAGATTTCAAAGATTTAATTCAGAAAGATAAAGATTACGCTAAGGGGTGGGAGCAAAGATTTAAAAACCGTACAGCCGCTCGAAAAAAAGCCAATACGGAAGTTGCGGCTCAAAGGAGCAAGTTAGATAAAAACAAAAGAGAATCAAGTTTTAATCGCAATAGACGGCTAACCAACATTGGGACTGGCATTGGTTTTCCATTGTTATTTGGCGGAGGCTTAGGATCTGTCGCTGGGGGTGCAATCGGTGGTGCCCTTGGCGGATTAGGCGGATCAGTGTTCGCTGGGGCGCTTGGCCAACAGCTTGACAAACTTGCCGCAGCAGCAGATAAAACTGCTCAAGCATTACGCAACCCAATAGACAATTTAAGCGACTTAGTGCAGGCGCTAGGCATAGCAGGAACAGCACTAGAGAAACAAATACAAACAGCAGATAAGCTTGGATTAAGCGTTACAGCAGCTTTAATAGCTCAACAAAAATTTGAAAGTAAGTTTGGCTCAGAAACCACAAAGGTATTTACAGGTTTAGGTAAAGACTTTACTAATTTTAATAACGACCTAGCATCGCTAGGAGTTGCTCTACAAAATTTAATTGCTGGACCTCTGGGCGGTTTACTTAAGGCAGCCGGAGCAGTTGCGAGATCATTTAGCGGAAGTGCAGAGGTAGAGTCACTAAAAACTCGTTTAAGCCCAGAAAATAGAAAAGCTTTTGAGCAAGAGTTAGGCGGCAGTGGATTCAAGAGTCAAAAAGACATAAACGAACTGTTGGAGAAATATAGAGGCACACTAGACGGCTCAAAAGACGCAAATAAAGATATACAAAACATAAATCAAGCCATAACCGATGAATACAATAGACAGCAAAGTCTGCTGGAACGCCAGACCGAGGTAGTAGAAGGGCAGTTAGTAAACAGACGCGACACCCAAGCTGTACTTCAAAGTAGTGTTGCTGTGCTGGATCAGCAAAATAAATTAGAGCAAATAAATGTAGAATTAAGTGCAGCAAGAAAACTTGCCGAAAGTGAAACAACCAAAGAAAAAATTAAGCAGCTAGAGGTAGATAAAAAACAAACAGAAGAAGCCAAAAAGCGAGCTGAAGCAGCACAAGCCAATGCAAAAGCGTTAGCCGAGCGCCAGATCCTCCAAGAACGCCGTGCATTGTCCATACAAGAGTTTCAGCTAGAGCAACAAGTTGACGATGCCGCAACAAAATCTCTTTCTTTAAGAATTACAGAAGTTGAAAAATACGATCTACTAATAAAACAGATTGATCAACAATACCAAACAACTATAGATGTTTTAGCAGTTCAAGAAGCCGTAGCTCTAGAAGGTAAAAACGAGCTAGAAGTAAGAAATCAGATAACAGAAAACTTTAAAAAACAAAACGACCTAGCGCAGCAACGCAACGTAAATGCAAAAATCGAAGCAATTCAAACTGAATTCCTTAGAAAAGACAGGCTGCAAGCAATTAGAGATCAAGAAAAACTCAACGAACTCACAGCTAGGAACGCAGCTATTAAAGCTATCGACAGTAACAGTCCTGAACGTACAGTCAGTTTCTCTGGAGCGGGTTTAGGTTTCTTTGCAAATAGCGCGCTAACCGAAGCAAACATTATTCGTGACAGCGCCGCTCAACTAGAAGCCTATAACTTACAGCTCTCTATGTTAGAAAAACGAATAGCAAGAATTTCTGAGGTTAATATAAAAGATAAAAGAATATTACCTCTTACAACACAACTAGGTGACCTTACGCAGGCGCGAGATCTATATGCACAACTTCAGCCTGAAATTGACGCAGCACGAATAAAGCAGCAACAATTTAACGATGCTCTCGCCGTAACTGCTCCAGTTGTTGACAGTTTGTTCGACGGCCTAACAGCGGTAGTTGCTGGAACGAAATCAGCAGAAGAAGCGTTTGCCGACTTCCTTCGTACTATTTCTGACATGCTAATGGATACAGTTAAGCAGATGATTGCTCAATACATCGCTTTGGCAGTTGCAAAGAGTCTTGGAATGGGAGGAAATTCTGGATTTGACCTTGGCAGTACACCTTTACTCGCTGGTGGTGGTCAAGTCGGCGGGATCGGAACTTTAGGACCAAACTTTGGTTTTGCTCAATTTGCAAACGGCGGACCACTTAGCGCAAATCAACCTTCAATAATTGGCGAACGTGGACCGGAGTTGTTCATTCCGTTCCAAAGCGGCAGAGTTGTTTCTAATGAAATGTCGAGAGCCAGCAGCAGCCAGGTTCCGTTTACTCGTAATGTCGAACGTGTAACTCAAGCGCAGGAAACAGCAGCAGCAATGCAGAATGCTGGTCCTATTGATGTTCGGTACGAATCTCAAGTAATCAACAACGTTGAATATGTTACGGCTGAGGAGTACCGTCAGGGTATGACTCAAGCAGCGGAACGAGGCAAGGCATTAACACTGTCGGCACTCCAGAACCGTCCGGCTATTCGCGCACAGGTGGGTATCAGATGACGATTGCAATTGGAACGTATGTAAGTTTCTTAACGCTGGCCGGTAGCGAGACAGGTTATCGTTTCCAAAATTTTCATGCAAAAGAGACCCGGACTTTTCAAGGCTCCACATATTTATTTGCAGGGTTTGGCTTTTCGGGCGGTACGTTAGATCTTGCCGCAGCAAATATATCGGCTTCAATTGTTTTTGCAGCTAACGAACTTGATCTAAATATTTTCAAACAAGTTGCTGATTTGCGATATATCGCTCAGGTGAATACTGTTTGGCTCGACCCTGAAACATTGAATGAGACATCGACATTTGGAGAAGAGATTTATCAGGTGACGGGTTTTGAACATGACAGCAGTAGAGTGCAGTTACGTTTAGGCAGTCCACTTGATGCAGTAGGAGCTGACGCCCCACGGCGAACTCTTACTCAATTATTAGTGGGCTCTTTGCCTTCCACTGGCAGTATTACGTTGAACTGATGCTTAGTCCTAATGATGGTAATTGGATTCCGCTTTTACCCCAAGATCGTCAGATCATGGAGATCACAGGGATGTCTGAGCAGGAATATCGGGCTTTTATTCGTGAAGCGATCCTTAGAAATGGAATTAAGCCTGGAGATCCTGTGGCTTTCGTTGACCTAGCAGTAATTGGCGTAAATTTAATTATTGGCATTGCGCTGACGGCAATTGCCCAGCTTTTGTTCCCTCCTAAAACACCTCAGTCCGCTGGAGCGCCTGAGACAAAAAAAGTTCAAGGCCAAGACGTTCAACTTAGTAATAGATTCACGCCTACTTCGGGTTTCGATAGCGTTCAAAATGTTGTTGAATTAGGTTCAACTGTTCCTTTGGTTTACGCAAATCGTCAACAAATTGATGGTATTGCGTATGGTGGCGTTAGAGTTAATACAAACCTTATATTCAGCCAGCTGTATAGCGTGGGTAATGGTCAGCTACTAAGGGCTATTTTCTTAGTAGGCGAGGGTTCAATCTCTGCACTAGATTTTGATCAGTTTGCTATTGGCAATAACGTAATTGGAAATTACATTACTCCTAACCCAACAAACAGTTCTGATATTCCGGGAAGAATTTGCCTTTATTATGTTCCAAATGGTGGAAGGATCAAGAGCGCAGATCGCGTTGCCGGATTAGCTGCATCTAAAGACATCCCTGGCAATGCACAACTGGATGGAGCAGCTGATGTTTTTCAAGTCCGTGGCGCGGGGATGACTTTTAAGCCAAATTTTTGTTTTACAAGTACACCTTCAAATCAAACAACTTTTGGGCTTTATGGTCACTTGGGCAATAATTTTCCGTTGAAAGTAAATCCTATTTTTAGCACAGAATATAATTTGTCATCAGACCAAGATGGCCATGTTGTTTGCCCATTGAATCGCCAAGCAAAAGGCAGAAGGGAAAAACAATTCAGAAGATATTCGGGACGCAGTGGCCTTACGGGAGGGGCTAGCAATCCAAGCTCTGTAAATAACGAGACAGTTAGTGAGGGTACTATTTTAAATTTTAAAATTTTTAAAGAAACAGACAGTGAAGACTTTTTCAAAGTATCTGGCAATCCAAATTCAATTACAACCTTGAAGGATGTAGCTGCAAGCATTGCTTCAAGGCAGAATGGCTATGACGATAATTTGATAGAAGGCGAGCTTTATAGAATTGGAACCGCAATGGCCATTTGCACATCCAGATCTACTGATATTTTTGTTTCAAACATAGAGGCAAACGGTGCTGGGACAGACGTTACGGGCACTTTTAGAGTTGTACGAGCAGGCATCATACGTAAATATGATGCAAGTGCAATTTTAAATCCTACACCTTACGACGGAGAAATCACAGCAAGTGCGGTTGCAGATCTACGGCCTTGCAGTAAATATCCTCAAATTTTTAGATGCGCTGAGGCTTCTTTTTCTACTGAAAGGGTGGGTCAAGTTGTTGAGCTAGGACTCCGCAGTTCGTTAGGAATAAACATTAACGGATTAACTAATTTTGCTGATACAATTTATGATGACAACGGAACAACAAAAAACAGAACAGAATCCGTTATTGATAATCAAGCTTGTCTTGACTTGGAAGGAGCCTCAGCATCAACTGCATCAACCATCGATTACACAAGTGGAAGCTACCAAGGGCCCGAAATTCAATATTCGTTTTTTATAGTTGCATATAGAGAAGCAGCGACCAACGACAATTTTGTTGAGTTAACTCCATTGTTTGGAGTTAGAGGCCAAGGCGGAACTCAGATGTATAATTATTTGCGTTTTGATTTTGGTAGTGAAAAACGTTGGGAATTTAGACTGACTCCTGTTAGCTCTTTTGAGGTGAGAAACGGTCTTGGCACTCGCAATCTTGTCGTTTTAGATTATCGGTCGGCTTTCGCAACTATTACTGATGGTCCTGTTACTGTTCAATGCAATTGTGAGCAAATTACAAACGATAATGCTGCGGTTGAGCGATATTTTTCAGCTCCTGTTACTCGCATGGTAGAGAATGTGATCCTAGGGCCAGACTTTGACGATAATGACAGCAGCGGTAAGGGCTATTACGTTGACTGTTATGCCAGGATCGCTGAAGCTTTTATTTATAACGAAATCACAAGTTCTACCGCTAGCCAGCCAGCTCATAGCGTTGTTTATATCAACACCGTAACTGCTAATGATAAAACGCCTGAATATGACAATCTTGCTCTTGTCGGAATGAATATTCGCAGTAGTAAAGAAATAACCAGGCTCGATCAATTTAGCGTTTACGTGAACAAAGGCATTAACAGCACAAGTGACTTTCCTGAAATCCTCAAAGACTTGCTCACAAACAAGACGTATGGAACGGGCAGCGTCGTTAGTCAAAAACAGATAGACCTAGACAGTTTCACTCTATGCAGCGATTTTGCATCAAAACGAAAATATTTCTTTGATGGAGCGATAGTAGAAAAGATAAATATCCGAAGCTGGGCGGCAGAAACAGCAGCGCATTTCTTGATGGAATTTGCAATTAAAAACGGCAAGTTTGCGTTACAGCCTGTTGCTAATTTTTATGGCGCTGAAGTCATTAGTCAATTGTTTACAGCTGGCAATATAATTAAAGATAGCTTCTCGTTGAGTTATCTTGAGGAGCGTCAGCGCATACCGCCCAGGGTGTCAGTTCGCTGGCGCGAAGAGCGCCAATCAACAGCAGTTAATGACAAGGGATTGTTCCCGGTCATTCGTCAGGTCACTGTTCGGGAGTCCGATACTCCTGAAGACGCACCGTTTGAGCAGATTGACCTAAGTGATTTTTGTACCAGTCAAGAGCAGGCAATCGACCGGGCAAAATGGGAATGCAGGCAAAGAAGATTAGTCACTCATGGCGTAACATTTAAGACTGTGCCATCAGAGGCGGCACTGGATATTGGATCGGTTTTTAAACTGGGGCTAGAAACCTTCAGCTATAACGCTCCAAGCAATGGTGCAATTGATGCTGCTGGAGTTGTCACCAGCTGGCCTGAGCTGGCTGATGGCACGTATTCTGTTCTGTATTGGGACGGCACAACTTCAGCAATTGCCGAACGATCAATTGTGATTACTGGAGGCAAAACTTCAGCTGGGCCAGCTGTTTTCTCGGTTAAAACGTCAGCCAACGACACTGGAACGTATCGCACTCAATCGTTGAGTTTTGATGATGAGGGCAATCTAACTGTCGAAGCATCGTTTTTCCCAACTGGCAGTGATGGCGTCTCAGAACTGGCCCGTAACTGGGAAAATGATTCAAAATGGATTATCGAGGGCAACCGATGACTGTAAATTTTCCTGCATTGAATCCATCAAGCCGTAGCCTCCAGGCAGGTCAATACCCGTTGAAACGGTTTGACAGTATCAGTGGTGCCAGTAGGACAAGGTTGTATGGATCAAAAGCTTTCAACGCAAAACTTACGCTCCAATTCAAATTGAGTGACGACAAAGCGGCTCTGATATTGAAGGCGTATCATGAGAGCCGTGGAGGCAGCGAAATCTTGACGCTGCCGTCAGAGTTGTATAGGGGTATGTCAACGGATTTTCAATCACAAATCCAGAGCTATTATTCATGGCGATTTGACTCTCAACCTCCTCAAATCCAAAGTGTTGCTCCGAATCGGTCAGACGTTGCAATTACGTTGATTGGGACTCTTGATGCGTAATGAGATTAGAATGCTGAAAAGGTAGCAGGCTGAGTCATGGCGATAAAAACCGCATCAACGGCTGAGGTCCGTTTTGATGGCTCGGCCATCGCAAAAATTCGTGATATTACATTGAACATCAGTCGTGAATTGTTGGATGAGACCGGCATTGGAGATAAGGATAAGACATTCGCTTACGGCACTCGCAGTACATCTGGTAGTGGAACGTTGTTGTACGACTCAGCCGATTCTGCAACAAAAAACCTAATGAACACAATTTTGAGTGATTCTTCGGATTTATCAACACTGACAATAGTCTTGGATGACTCGTCAACCGTTGGAACGATTGAGGGCAGTGTCGCACTGTCTCAGGTTGGAATCACTGTAAGCACGGGGCAGCTGGTTTCAGTGCCAATCAGTTTCCAGGTCAGCGGCAAACCAACAGGTTCGTTCTGATGGCAATCCTGGGCAATGGCGGAATTATTGAAATCTCTAGGGAGATCCCGAGACCTAGGGCTCTGACAGCTGCACGGGTCAACCTAGGCTCAGCTCCGTACAGCATTTCGATGCTGGATCGTGGCTTTTGGACGGGTGACAGGGTTTCAATTTCTAGCTCTGACGGTTTGCCGTTTGATATCAATGGCGATGGATTTGCGGATTGCCCCGGAGGACATGCGGAATATTTTGGTTCTAAATGGGAATTAGGGCCAAACCGTAGTTTTTACACCGGCAACTTAACTGATGACGCTCCAGCTTACGATCAATTTACTGATACGTTGACACTGATCGCGCAAAACGATGATTTTCTTATAACTCAAGATGACAATAATATAGTTGGCGTTACTGGGATAGAAGATAACATAGCGGTGTATAACAAAACTTCAACCACTGGTAAAACTACAGTGCTTGATGCTTACATCCATCGTGATGAGCTAGATCGAATTACTTTTTATTCGACAGAAGCCTCCGCTTACGCTGGAACGAGCACTAACAGAATTGAGATTAAAAAAGTTGATTTTGGCAATTTTGTAATCGCTGCTTACAACAGTGATTCAGGCTATACAGCGGCAATGAACTCAGCAGCCAGCAGCATAAACGGTTTAACTCTTAGCAGCCCCGATCAACCGCTCAATGCTGTGATTAGTCTCCCTGCTTTGTTTGGCACGTTGTGTGAAAGCAATCGACAGTGGGTTACTCAATGTGGCTTAAGGGAGTGGGTCATGAGCATTGATGCTTCTAATTTAGATGCAACAGCAATTGGCGAAACTTTTGGCGATCATGTTAAGGCGTTAGTAAGAGGTGCTGGAAGTTTAAATTTCTTGGTTGAGCATGAATTAGTAGCTAATCAACAGGACTCGTTAGCAATGCTACGACTTGTTTTGTTGACTCAAAACCAATGCGACACTAAAGCAAAGTTCTACATTTATAAAAACAGGTCTGGTGGATCGCCTGAGATTGATGGCAGTGTTTATTATGAGTGTGACATTTTGCTTACAAATTCAAGTTTAAACGTAAGGTACGATGATCTCATTACTGGCACGGCTGATTTTGTTGCGACATCAGAAGTGAAGCTGATGGTTGTGGCTTGATGCTCGCTTTTGCAAGACTGCTAGAATCCGTTGAGATCGTAGCGGTATTTGGAGAGTGTCTAGTCTAAATTTTGCTGGTGACAGCGGCTCACTCTCGGATATTAATCTGACCCAAGGGCTGAAGCGGTCTCAGATTGCAGCATTAAATGATCTGATGAAGCAGATCGCTGGTAATGCAGCGGTTTCTGCTGGCAATACAGCTCAGGCTGACCCCTTAAATAGCCCATTTGAGCTATTTGTAAATCCCTATATTGGTTCTGATGAATTTGTTGGAGGCTCTTATAACGATTATGAAACGGGCACTGATGCCGCCACAATGTTGGCATCCAAGCTCAAGCGATTAGAAAAGCAACGTTTGACGTGTGGATTCAGCCCACAACGTCCTTTTAAAACTATAAACAGGGCTGTAATTGAAGCGGCAATAATTACATCTAAAAATTGGTATACAGATTATTCGGACGCAGGACAGGTTGATTGCGTAAGTATTAAATTAAGTTCAGGCGTTCATACTGTTTATAACGATCCAGGGGATAGCAGCCTAGGAACAGGAACTGGGGAGTTTAATCAGAATTGGAGTACGTCTTACACTCCGACGACTGATGAATTAGCAGCGTTTAACCCACCTGTCACGGGTGGCATCTTGCTGCCTAGGGGGTGCAGCCTCAAAGGAGACGACCTAAGAAAGATTTCATTGCGGCCTACTTATGTTCCCACTAGCGCAGACGAAACAGATAATTACAGTAACAGAGCTGGAATCTTAAAGATTACTGGTACGGGATACTACTTTGGGTTTACATTTTTAGATAAAACCAACAACCTAACCAGTCATCATTTGCTTGATGCGTTTCAGTTCGCGAGCAAAGCAGAACTTGACCTGTTCTATTCAAAATGCGAATCAGCTGTTGGCACGGGAGCTGACCTGTCTAGTGCTTTAATCAAAACAAGAAGCACAGAATATCAAATTGTTGGCCCAATTGATATTACTGAATCGCCTACTTCAGCGTGGGATACAACAAAAAGTGCGAGCCCATATATTTTCAATGTTTCTGTTCGTTCCGAATATGGGATGGGTGGAGCGTTCATGGATGGCGCAAAGAACGAGGGCCTGTCTTCAATGGTCTGCGCGAATTTTACCGGCGTGTCTTTACAAAAAGACATGAGTTGCTGGCAGATTTACAGCAATGGTACTTGGACAAATCTTGCTAATACTGAAGCTGCTTACGAAACATATATCAATACTGAACCTGACAATGTACGAATGGACCCTAAGCGGTTAAGTCGTCACATTAGTGCAATCAATAATGCCGTAATTCAAGAGGTTTCAGTATTTAGTATTGGGCACGGGGTGCAACATTTTACAGACCTTGGTGGAGAAGTTACGATAACAAATAGCAATTCTTCTTTTGGAGGTTGCAGTGCCTTAAGCAAAGGATACAAAACTTTTTCTTTCCCTCAGGATAAAAACTGGAGCGTTGCGAAAATAGAAGTTCCCTTAAATCTTAGCGAAAAAACAAACAATATTCAGCGCATTTATTTGGGCACGGTTTCAGCTATTTCAGATACTTTGATTACGCTAACAAGCGGATTAGAGATTGCTAGTAATAGCACAACGATTCCTAATGTTCTTTATAAAGACGGGTACAGCCTGAAGCATAACACTCGCGTCTGGGTTGAGAATCCTTTAGGTGCGGACTGGCAGACATCTTTAACAGCATCCGCTTGGTCTAGCAGCAGCCCGACTCTGATAAATGTCACCGCTGCTTTAGCAGAGGGCAATTCGGCAGGAACAGCACCAGGGACAAACCCTGATACTGGTAACAGTCTGGCAGTTGGAAAACGTGTTTACATTCGCCGTTTAGCTGACACCAGGACTCCATCAGAGCGCCGTATGGCGCTGCAATTAACCAACACATCTAGCGCGAGGATTCCTGAGCGAAATTTTGTTTTACAAACAGACCCTAATCGTGCCAGCGGAGCGATTAGCCGTGAACTGGCCAAATGGACTACCGCTGGCGGTGGAGCGGAGGTCTTTACGGTTGAGTCGTCTGGAGTTGGCTCCGAATCAGGAGTCACAAGATCAGCCGCAATTACCCTTCGCAGAGCCGCTCCTGATGTCTCTTACTCGAACGGCGGTTTCTTTCGAGCGGGT
>VMHT01215345.1_pt1 | contig 15437 bp, 7 predicted proteins | sample 4693611 | NCBI WGS metagenome assembly VMHT01 (sample SAMN12280063, study PRJNA550983) | marine metagenome | isolation source: seawater sampled from same location over 5 years 0.02-0.2 micron viral filtrate | place: USA: collected off the coast of southern California halfway between the port... ... | reverse complement strand
TCACCAAGCAACTACACTTCGCTTGGTACACTAATCGATCCGACTAAACCAGATGTTCGTGATCTATACATTCAAACTTTCGGTGATCAAGGTATCACTGGTCTTCTAGACGTTACTGGTGCTAAGCGTTCAGCTGGTACTGCTGACGAGGTACATTGGTACGAAGAAGGACGTATTAACAGAAAGCTGACAGGTACAATTGAAGCTGACAACGACAGCATCACGATCACTCACGTTGATGGAACTGCTGTAACTTCTTCACAGAACGCTGCAGACTTCTTAAGACCTAATGATGTTCTTCTTTCTGCTGCTGGTCGTCGTTACATCGTTTCTGGAACTGTTGATTCTACTGACAACAACTTCGACGCTGTTCTTAAGGACATGGATGGTACTGCTATCGGCAGTGACGTTGGTTCTCAAGACTTTGTTGTAGTCGGTAACGCTTACGGTCAGGGAACTAACCAGCCTTCTTCTCCTTTTGAGATGGAGCTTAAACTAAGAAAGAACCCTTACATTATTTCTAAGGAAACTTTCCACGTTAACGGCTCACAGGCAACTAACATCGGTTGGTTAAACGTAAACGGTCAGAACATGTGGTACCTTAAGGGTGAAATGGACGCTCGTAAGAAGTTCATGAACACTCGTGAGGCTATGCTTGTTTTCGGACAAAGCAACGTTGCTTCTAACGGTGATAACGGAACAGGAGCTGGTATCAGCACTGCTAACGGTACTGTAACTGGTTCTGAAGGGTACTTCCAAGCTGTTGAGCGTAGAGGTGTTGTTTCTGGAACTGCTGCAGATCAAGACTTTGCAACAATGGCTGACTTAGATGGTATTCTTATTCAGCTTGATAAAGAAGGTGCTCCTGCTGAGTACGCTATGTACACAGACAGACAGACTTCTTTAAACATTGATGACATGCTTGCTTCTGGTGTTGCTACTCAGAATACTGCTGGTCTAGCTGGTCAGTTCGGTGCGTTTAACAACGACGCTGATATGGCTGTAGCTCTAGGGTTTAAATCATTCACTCGTGGTGGATACACTTTCCACAAGCACGACTGGAAGCTTCTTAACTCTGAGTACCAAGCTGGTCACACTACTTACCAGGGAGCTCTTATCCCTCTTGCAAATGTTGTTGATCCTAAGAATGGTGGTTCTAACCCATCACTTGAGATGAACTACAAGGCTGCTGGAAACTACAGCCGTGAGATGGAGCACTGGGTTGAAGGCGGTGGAGTACTAGGATACGCTACTAACGGGGAGGACTTAGCTAAGTTCCACTACCGTTCAGAGTGTAATATCTGTGTACGTGCTGCTAACCAACACGTTGTTCTTAAAGGTAACTAATTAACCTGAAGTGACGAGGGGGCCCTTAGGGGCTTCCTCTATCTTCCTAAAACTTTTTAATAATGGCAGATTTTTTATTTCCCTTAATTCCTGACGCATTAGCTGAGTCTGTTTCAACTACTGAAACAACTCAAGAGCTTTCTGTAGAGACCTATGTTTCTGAGATTGTAACTGATGCAGCAGACAATGTTTGTTCACTACCAAACGGTTTGAAAGCAGGACAACTAAAAAAGATTATCCACAAAACAGACGGAGGAGCTTGTGCAGTTACTTTAACTAGCGCTGAGTCTACTAGTCTTGACGTAATCACTCTTACTAATGTAGGTGAGTTTGCGGTTTGTATGTGGACTGGTGCTTTTTGGAGAGTCCTAGAAACTGGTAGAGTTACATCTGCGGTAGACATCGTAGCTTAAACTAGACTAATTATGGTAATTGAGTTTGGGCTTCGGCCCTTACTCTCTTATCTTTCTTTACTTATTAAATAAAATTAAAATGACTAAAAAAACAACTACAAAGCCTAAGGCTAATACTGCCGTGGCTACACCAGAAGCTCCTAAAGCTTCAGCTTCAGAAAAGAAATCAATCTTTTCAATTCCAAAAAACACTACTCCTAGACTTAGAGAGTATGAGTTGCTTAGCCCTGGCGGTATAGTATATCTAATGAAGTCTGGTCCTATGGGCGTTTACGATGCCTCTTCGGATACTATTAGATCAATTAGATATATTCCTCAAGAGAACACAGTGTGGGTTGATGAGCAGTCATCTAAACCGACAAAGAAGCCTATTATCTTTGAAAACGGAAGGCTGTTTGTTAGACCCAATCAACCTAACTTAGCTAACTTTTTAGACCTTCATCCAGGTAATGAAGCTAATGGAGGAAACTTGTTTAGACTTGTTAACTTAAATAAAACTGCTAAAGCAGATCTAGCAAGAGAGTACGATACTGTTGACGCTATTGCTTTATTAAGAACAAAGCCATTAAACGATTTACTATCGGTAGCAACAGCTTTTGGCATTAATACTAACAGAGAGGTTGATGAGATTAAGCACGACCTTTTGATTAACGCTAAAGCAAATCCAAAGACTTTTATCGAGGCGTTTGATAACCCAGCGGTAGAGACTAAAGCAAAGGTTAAGAAAGCTATGGATATGGGCGTTATTAAGCTAGAGAAGGGTCACATTAAGTGGACTGACACTAACAGACATATCGTTGCTGTGCCTGCTGGACAGGATGAAGTTGATGTTATGACTCGATTCTGCATGACTGAAAGCGGTTCTCTTGTTCTAGAGGAAATCGTTAGACAGCTGTAAAAGAAGCTGTTATATTGCTAAGAAAGGCCTCCTAAATAGGGGGCTTTTTCTTTTTGTATATTTGTATCATGCCAACAAGTGTAAACGTAGTATATAATACTCTCAAGGATCTGGTCAACAAAGACCAGCAGGGGTTTGTAACTGTTGACGAGTTTAATCGATTTGCTCAAGTAGCACAGATTAGAATCTACAATAGGTTATTTGATACCCTCAAAAGTGGTAGCCGTTTGGCTAGGACAGCTTTTGCTCAAGGGAGAGATAAGTCGAAGTATAAGCAGATAGAGGAGGACCTAGCAATCTTTGCTAAGTCTAGCAATGTCAATAAAGGATCTGGCGTATTCGCTAGACCTGACGACTTCTCAAGATTAATCAGCATATCTACTGCTGGTGATTTGCTTTTAGGTAACACAACAAGAACGATTGTGGAGCTGTGCTATGATGAAGAAAAGATTGAACGAATTTTATCAAGCACACTTAACGCTCCTACTGAGTCCTTCCCTGTTGCTCTAATTAGCGGAGACATAGAAGTATTCCCTGAATCTATTCAAGAAGTTAAGTTGAGGTATTACAAGATACCTCAGAGCTTTGATGCGAATAGCGGTGCTCGCTCTTCTTCACCACCTACATACGGTATTACAGCTGGAAGCACTACGGATCAGTTCAGCGCTACTACAAGTAACGACTTCGAACTTCCAGAGCATTACACTATGGAGTTGGTAGCTGAAGTCGCTGGGTTGATTGGAGTTAACCTACGAGACGGCAATGTAACAGCTTTCTCTAGTGCAGAGCAAGCAGAAAGAAACAGTGAACACGCATTCTAATGGCTAGAAATTATATACCACTACAACAAGTAATAGGCGACTTCCTTATTAGTATGGATGGAAGCGATTGGGCTTCGCATACTAGTGATGCGGCTATTAGAAATATCGCACTTAGAGGACTACGTGAGCTAGGCTTTGATTCACTCAAGGTTATTAGATCACTCAAGGTGTCAGTGAACTCAGCTAACAATACAGCTACGCTTCCAGACGATTACGTAGATTGGAGTAAAGTTGGTGTGGTTGGGGCTGATGGACTGGTATACGTTCTTGGCGAAAACAAGAACATAAACTATTCTCAGAAGTATTCAACCTCATCAGGCAGCACATACGATGCTAATGGTGATGGGTTATTAGATAGAGAGGATGATAAGACTGGAGGAACAAGCGGAACTACTGGAGCTTTAGATGATGGCTTTGGAAGCTACATCTTCAGAAACTATGTATACGGGAATAACCAAGGACAGCTTTACGGTATGGGTGGTGGACGCTACGCAGGGGAGTTTAGAGTGAACCTTGATCAGAATAGAATCGAATTGAAGACAAACGCAAGTCACTCAGATCTTGTTATTGAGTATGTAGCTGACGAGGCTAGGTCTTCTAACCCACAAGTCCATGCTTATGCTCAAGAAGCTCTTCTATCTTATATATACTATAAGTTGATTGAGAGAAAGTCTACAGTTCCATCGAACGAGAAGATGAGAGCGCGCTCTGAATACTACAACGAAAGAAGAAAGGCTAACGCTAGAATGAAGTCGTTTACTAAAGAAGAGGCTCTTAAGACTATTAGAAAGAACTACAAGCAGGCTCCTAAAGGATGATAGAAAAGAATTCACCAAAGAAATTTGTCTCTGATAAAGATGAGCGCCTACTTAAGATAGGTGAAATGATTGAGGCACAGAACATTACCATCACCGAAAGAGGTGAGGGTACTGGTAGTATTGTAAAAACTTTCAAAGGTGTTGATGTCGCTACTCCAGATACCAGCGTACCAGCTCTTAATGGTACGGTAAAGGTTATAGGTAGCGTGGAGGATTCCCAAAGAGACTTTATATACTTTTTCGTTGCTACTGTTTCAGGGACAAACTCTGATATGATTATTCAGTACAATCCATCTACCAACAAGTATAAGGAGGTGTACAAGGATGATTGGCTTAATTTCGATAGCAATGGTTTCGTAAAGGGTGATGTGATAAACAAAGACTTCCAAAGAGACGGTGGTCTTCAAACCATCCTGTACTTTACGGATAATATTAACCCACCAAGGAAGATCAATGTTGATAGAGCGTTTGCAGGCGCTTATACCAACGTGGGTATTGACAGCAATAAAGACATAGCCTTCGGAGCTATGAGGGCAGCCCCTACAAAGCCGCCTACATTTTATTTTTCTAGTGCTTCGTCAAGAAGAGAGAATAACTTTTTAAGAGAGTCTTTTCAGTTTGCTACACAGATCATATATATTGACGGAGAGGAGTCTGCTTTATCACCGTATTCTAAACTAGCTGTTTCCCCTGCTGCGCACTTTAGCGGTCTGGAGCGTGGAGGGTTTGGAAGTAAGCTCAACTACGGTTTCAATATGTGTAAGATTAAGCACAATATATCGTACACCCATCCAGACATGGAGAAGGTGAGGCTGTTGGCTAGATCTGGTAATGACGGAGCTTGGTTTGTTGTGGATGAGTTTGTACCAGACACCGATAAACTCACAATCAATGCGCTCACTGGCGCATCTCTAGCAGTACAGTATGATTCTACCGAAGGTGAATATTTCTTTTTTAATGAGAGTCTTGGTCAGCCCGTTCCAGACGCTACTATAAACAAGCTGTACGACAACGTTCCTCTTAAGGCTGAGGGTCAGTCTATCACGGGGAGCAGGTTAATGTACTCTAACTACACAGAGGGGTATGCTAACTACTCATTAAACCCTATTGACTACGATATAATACCAGTATACAATTTAGACGGTATTGCTGGGACTACATTTGCTGATGGCTCTACTTCTACAGATGCTGATGCTATGATCGCTTCATCTGGCATGAATATAAATATCAATTTAGACGATCAGCCTGACGGTAATATTGATAATACTACATTCTTTCCTGCTGGAACACAGTATGATTTTGCGATTCGATTTGTGCCTGAGTTTACAGCTAGAGCCACTAACTCTAACAAGAGTGTTTTGAAGTTGGATGTAGTTGGTCAAAATCCAGGTTCGGTTCCGCTTCATCTTTACGCAGGAAGGCAAGACGGTAATACAAACCTAGTATTCCCTGCTCCTAATGAAAGCTTTAATATAGACTTTGAAGGTGTTACACCTAGTGGTTTTACAGGGTCTGTAGCTCTAGCTGATTACTTACAGGACCAAACAGATGACCTTGAGCTTCCTCTTACTTACAATTTAACTAACGTTACATTTAAGGCTTTCACTCAGGACGCTACGCCAGTAGCAAAAGCTGACGTTGTACTCTCTGCTCTTAAATTAAGAGTAAGATGGAAGTTTGGGGAGACAGCCAGTTCAACTAACGACACGGTTACACTGGAACCAAGAGTCTCAGAGATAGAGGTTGTGTCGGCAACAGTTAGTGACGCAGGTGATTACGCAACGATAGAAGGCTTTGATGTTAACGAGGATGTTGGTGATTATGGAAACGGTGATAATCAAAACCAGATTACCTTCTCATCCGTTACTAATGACATTACTGGTTTTAGGACAGCGCTTATTAGATCAATAGGTGTTACCCCTACATTTAAAGCTGGTGCAACTCACGCTTTTGGAGTAGTGTTCTACGACAAGTATGGGAGGAGTGGATTTGTTAATGAGCTTGGATCCGTGTACGTACAGAATGCAAACGAAAGAACTACTGAGGGTGCTGGCCCTGTAAGTATGAAGTTTGATTTCTCTGACACAGATATAACAGCTCAACTGCCTTCATGGGCTGATAGCTACCAAGTAGTTTACGCTGGATCGTCGGTCCAGGATACATTCCAGTACACTGTAGGAGGGGCTTTTGTTAAGCATCTAACTACAGAGTCAGGGAGTAATCACGACATAGACACTAATACGCACCACATATACGTATCTCTTAAGACACTTGACGAATACAGAAACGACAAAAGCAACAGCTTAAAAAATTACTCGTATACTGAAGGCGATAAACTTAGAATCATATCTCAAGCTAATGCTGCTGATACAGCATTTGAATTCCCAGAGTCCAGCTATGTAACTCAAACCATGGAGTTTGACATCGTTGGTGTCGAGACGTTTACCACTTCAAATACAGATCCGATAAGAAAACAAGTAGCTACAGAAACTAATGCTGAACGAAATCCTCACGTAGGGACTTTCTTAGTGCTATCTGCTCCTAAAGTAGAGGCTTCTGCTAATGAATCTTCTTCGGGTAATGTCAACCAGTATGTAGGGTACGATTGGTATCATATAACTAACGAAAACTATCCTGGAGGTGTTAATCCTTCGCAGGCAAATTACTGGAATAGAAATGTTTTGGTTGAGATAATCACACCAAGAAAAGCAACTTCTGAGAGGGTATACTACGAGATAGGTGAGAGAAAACAAATAAGAGCCTATGGTAGAGACGGTGTTGTTTCTAGTAATATGGGTCCAGCGTTTACCGTAAGCAGCGGTGACGTTTACTACAGACCTATTGATGCTAAGGCTCCAACTCGTCAAGGCGGCTCTTGGAGGGACTTTAGCTACAGTGAGAATCCAGAAGAGTGGCAGTACAGATTCAGATATGTCGAGGACCCAAGTTTCAGTGACTTCTTTGCTTCTAGGCACTGGGATAAGGGTAGGGCTCACTCAGCGTTCAAGGATGCTGCACAGGTAAAGAGATATAACGGTATTACTTACAGTGACGCTTATGCTGATGATACATCGGTTCTTACTTTGTCTTCATTCAACCCTAGCCTAGCTAACTTCTTTGACTTGCCGTCAGAGTACGGTGCGTGTAGGTACATAGGCAACATGGCCGACAGATTGGTTTCCGTTCAGGAGCAGAAGGCTACGCTTGTAGGCGTTAACAAGGGCGTTATTGAAACTGGTAGTCAGTCAGGACTTGTGTCTTTGTCGACTCAGGTGCTCAACAACATATCTCCATTCGGTGGCGATTACGGAACACTTCATCCAGAGTCTGTTCTTGTTCGCAATGGTGCGGTGTTCTTCGCTGACAGCAGTAGAAGAGCTATCGTTAGAGCGAGCACTCAAGGGTTGCAGGTTATCTCTGATATAGACATACAGTCGTTTGTAGAAACTCAGTTTAAAGACTGGAGTACAGCTAGTGGAGATAGAATCGTGAGTGGGTATGATCCAGACGACGGTGTATATTACGTCACTCTTGAGCCTAAGGGAAGCTTCAACGGTATAACTCTTGGGTATAACCTAGGTGGATTCTGGCAAGGCACTTACACGTTCCTTCCTACATGCTACGCTAACATCAATCAGGACTTCTTAATATGCGATCATACAGAGGTTGCTGGTGATACTACTGACGAACTTATATATAGGTTCTCAAGCGACAGTTCTAATCTGTTCCCTGGTAGTGCAACAAGAGCTCTTTCAAAGGTATCGGTTATATCTAACTACAACCCATCGATGGTGAAGCAGTATAACTCTGTATCGTTAGAGGCTGACTCTGCATGGACTACAACACTAGAATCAAGCACGGGGCAAACAACAGCTTCCCTATCTTTCACAGAGAAAGAGGATGCCTTCTACGCCAATGTGTCTGGTGATACAAGTTCTAACAGTAAGAATCATTACCTTCCAGTAGGAACCGTAAAGACAGCGCAGACTTCTTCTACTGATCCTATTGCACTTAAGAATAAGATCAACGGGTTCTCTATTCCTAGAGGTTATGCTCTGTATAAGAATGACGGTGCTAGTGGCTTTACTTCTTTGAGTGCTAACGTTTCTTCAGTAGACTACTCAGGTAAAACAGTAACTCCAAGCGCTGCAGTAACAGTGGCTGTAGACGATAGAATCTTCGTTGCGGCTTCAACGCAGTTAACTGGTGATCAGATAAGAGGTCACTACTGTAAGGTAAAATGTGAGATAACTCCAGTGGCAAGTGCTAGAGAGGAGCTATACTCAATCAACTCTAATTTCGTAAACTCAAAGGCTAATCACGCATTAAGCCAAGAATAACTATATTTGTAACATGGATCCAATTACATTAGCATTAATACGAGGAGGTGTAAGCTTAGCTTCAGGGATAGCAGGAGGTATTGGCGCTCGAAGACAAGCAGCAAGAGAAGAAGATAGGGCAGACAGAGCCCTTGCAAGAGCAGGGGAGTTAAAAGACGCAGCTATGGCTGCAAGAGAAAGCTACGGTATGGGGCCTTCATATTCTGACCTTCGTCAGCTTGTAAATCAAGATCCTACTTCAGACTACCTAAGACAACAAGCTATGCGCCAAGAGGCTGGTCAGCTACAAGCATTGGCTGGTGGTGGTGCTAGAGCCTTACTCGGTGGTACTCAAGCTGTTGCGAGAGGGACTGCTGATGCGATGGCTAAGATAGCTGCTGACGAACAAGCAAGAAAAGCCGCTGGCCTACAGGCAGTCGGTCAGGCTGAGCAGAGAATTGCTGAGCAAAGACTTGTAGATGCTAGAGGTGACTTAGCTCTTGGTAGAGGATTAGAGGCCGAGTCGCTTGGTGCTCAAGCTGGAGCGAGAGACTTAAGAGGAGCAGGTACTCAGCAAATGATACAAGCAGGTATTCAAGGGTTGGGCGCTTATGCTTTAGGAAGAGAAAGCGGATTCTTCGGTGGTGAGAGATCAGCTGGAGCTACTGATACTACTGTTGATACTGGAGATCAAACAAATGATCCAGCTTTACAGGCTGCTATCTTGAGTGGTCGAGTAACTATGAGCGACATAATGTCTGGTAATATTGACATGGATCAACTTAGACAGGAGTACGGTTTTGGAAGTATGTATGAAAACACTGGAGGGCTATCCCTTGGTACCCAGGCTACTAGAGGTTATAAAGATGGTGGTGTTATGAGAGGTAAGACTCCAGGAGAGTTCTCTCACGACAGTAACCCTATTGATATCATGCAAGATGGAGCTAAGATTGGGGAGATGACTGGTGGTGAAGGTATTGTTTCACCAGAAGATCTTGGAAAACTTGAGCAATTAGCAGGTGAAGGTAAGACTTCTTTGCATAAATTTGTAAGAAGATTAATTAATAAATTAGAAAAGAACAGTAATGGCTAATACGATTGCAGGACTAGGTAGGTTTGACACTCAACAGTCGGCTGCAGGTAAGTCATACCTTGATGTAGTTAAGAAGTCTGGTGAAGAATTTGCAGCTCTAGGAGAGGGCATGGTGAAGTACCGTGCTGAACTGGATAGAAGAGAGGCTGAGGCTAGATCTTTAATCCCTGAAGCAGACTTCTCGTCAGACACAGCGGTATCTGGTATGTACGCTGCTGACGCAAAACAAATTGAAGATAGAGTTAACGGTGATGCTGAAGACTCATATAACTTCGCAGACCTTAACGATATTGCTAGATTCAAAAAGGATGTTGCTAAGCTAAACAAAGAGATTACTCAAGGTGAAGAGATTTACACGCAGTCAGTAAAAGACTTAACACTTCTTGATCAGCAGCACAGCTTGTATGTGCAAGCTGGATCTAATGCGAGAAAGGCTCCATCACAAAAGCTAGAGGGTTACGGTGAGGTTTATAATTCAAACGTTGAAGAAGATAACTTCCAAAGAATTGTTGGTGGAACTAACGTGTTAAGAAACTCTAACATCACTAAAGAAGGTGGTAAGTATGTTCTTAGAGACGCTGATACAAATCAAGTCCTTAGTGAGTACAACACTAAAGAAGAGTACTTACAAGACTTAGCTGACTTATCTAGACCGAACTTACAGCCAGTACCAGTAATGACTCCGAGAGAGTACGTTATTGAGAACAAGCTTGGGAGACAATACTCAGAAAGATTTAGAGCAAAAGACTCATTTACTAACGCTGTTAAAGGTGAGCTTGATACAGACGCTAAGAGATTCTATGCTGAACAGGAAGGCATCTCAATGGATGCTGTTACAGGTGACGTTGGCGAGGATGGACTGACTAACTATCAAAGAGTATACAGAGACCAGATGCTTCGTGAGTGGCAAGACGAACAAACCCTTCCGTCTGACTCTACTAAGAAATCAGATGAATCTACTACGAAAAGACAAAGCAACCTAACAGGTTTTAGACAGGGAGATGATAATCAGTACACTATTGAAGACGGACTGATAGCTCAGGTTCAAGGTAGAACTGAAGAAGGGGAGCAACCAAAATTAATTGATGTAGAGATTATTGCTCTTAACAAACCAGTTAAGCTTGAAGGTAGTACTTTCGCTGGCACTGGTGACATAGAGATATTTGGTGGAGGAATCAATCCTGTAAACGGAAAGATGCTTGTAAGAATACAGAGAAAGAAGAAAGAAACTAAGTATAAGGTTACAGATAGCGATGGTGAATTTAAGATATACTCAACTCTTGATGAAGCAAATGCAAATAAAGGTAGATACGATCTTGTAGAAACAGAAGAAGTAACGACAGTTACTCCTGAGAACATTGAGTTCTACCCACAGGGCTCTGAAAGAAGAGACACTTTAAAAGGTCAAAACCTTGAAATCTTTAATGCTATTCAAAGAGACGTACCAGAGCTTTACAGCGCTTACAGTATTTTAGCTGCGCAGCAAAGAAAAGCTGAATACAATCGTAAGTACTCAAACAAATAATCATAGATAAAAACAACAGATGAGTTTAGATCAAGCTTTAAACCCACAGGGGCCAGAATATGATTTAGATGAGGTTTTAACGAACCTTATGAATGACGAAACACCATATGAAGACGCTGTCCTTACAGCGGTTGCTTTAGGGTTTGAGTCTGACGCTGTTCAGTCTAGATACAAAGAACTTATTGAAGTTGAAAAACAAAAACAGCTTCAAGACGAAGAGGCCTTAAACAAAAGGTTTACCGAAGAGTCAAGCATAGGGATTAGTAAAAAAAAAAGATTACCATCAGAACAAGATGGGGGAATCTCTGGTTCTCAGCAGGATGGGATTCCAGAGTTTGATATAGATCCAGCCACTCCTTCATTCATGCTTTCTGAGGAGGCTCAGAAGCAACGAGAGGAACAGATTCAAGAGCCTGAAACTCAGCAAACAGTTGAAACCGTAGCTGACCCTTACAAAGCTGCAGTGATTGATTTAGACGATCAAGCCTCGTCTACGTCTTATAATATAGACACCCTAACTAAACTCCTTGTTGCTACAAGAGAAGGGGATGGTGAGGCTGTTGCTGCTGCTCTTTCAGACGTACAAGCAGGAGGTCAGCTTACACAATACAACCTAACAGAAGTAGATAGCTTCGCTAGCGGAGTTGTAAATGTTGGGACATCTATTGTGTCTCCTTTATTTGCACCAGTGCTTCAGGCTACTGGGTTATCTGATGTTATGAAAGATGTTGAGTTCAGCGAAGAGACTCTCAAGAAGATGGAGCAAGATGTAGAGGCTTTGCTTGTCGAAGCTGAAGGTCAGCGAGCAGAGCTGATGCTTAGAGCTAACGAAGTTAATGCAAGCTCAGGGCTAGATTATCGCTACGATCCATCTAGTCCATCAGATACAGCGTTCTTTAATCATATAACAGCTAGCCGCTCTTACGGCAGGTATCAAGAGGAAGAGCAGCTAGAGAGAGATTATGCTCTTAGAAATCTTTCTGAGGAAGAAAAGAAAGACGAACAAAAAGTTCAGAAGGCGTATGATGACTACTACGGTTTGTATAGCGATACATTTGCAGGTAATGCACTGGCTTGGTGGGAGTCAACAAGAACCGTTGATGAGATGTGGGATGACACTATGCTTAAGATGGGATTCCTTGCAAGCATGGAGTACGTTTTCGGAGATGAAGTAGAGCCTAGAGAGTTTGACTTTTCTATACCTGGAGGTGGAGATGCTACTGTTGAAGAGCGAACTCTGCAGGGCTATGTTGATACATACAAGAAGAGACAAGATAAGTACAGGGAGAGACAGATGCAGTATGCTAGAAACCTAAGGGTTGATCCAAAGTATCTTAATTATAATGCTGCTGAGCTTACGAACTCTTTAGCTAACGGTGAGATTGACGCTCAGGATTATATTACTATGAATGCCTTCTCTACCGTTGAATTACTTGGTGACGCTTTAAAGTCTTCAGCTCAGTTTGTTGCATCTAGAGGTATTTACACGCTTTACGATTCTGCTGCCAGCAATTACATTGACATGTATGCTTATCAGCCTCACATGAGTAAAAAAGAAATAGGGTTAAACTCAGTTGGTAAAGCTGCTGTAGAGGTGCTGACTACAAGGTTGTTTGCAAGTAAAGGTCTTGGTGCTACTGGAGCTACCAGAAACACCTTTAGAAGACTGCTTGGTAGAAAAGAGCTAACAGAAGAGGCTCTTAAAAAAACAACAATACGAAATGTTGCTAAGCAGTACATATTGCCTGAAGGAATAGAGGAAGGAATCGTTAGTGTTGGAAGCCAGCTTATAGATATGACCACAGATTATGCTGCTGGTCGTAATGTGAGGGCTATGAATCCATATGAGGTTTCTGATCAATTCTATGCAGGTATCGTTGGTTCTTTTGGTCCTGTTTCTCTGAACAGATTTGTAAGTAATATTGGTCATAGCCAAAACATGAGGCTTAAAGGAGAAAAGGTTAAGCAGTATGTAGAGGCAACAAAAAAATACTCAAACGCTACAAACGAAACGCTTAAGCAAAGGTATTACTACGACATGATGAGCATAAAGGAAGAGCTTAAGGATTTAGACAATTCTGATGCTGCTTTATACTCTACGCTTGACGATGCTGAAACTAAAGGTGTTCATGCTCTTAATCAGAAGATGTCTAACATAAGAGAGCAGATAGATAAAGGGAAAGACATAGCTGGCGTGAAGCTCACGAAAGAAGAGATTACATCTTTAAAGAACGATTTTACAGCTCTTTCAGATGAAAAATCTAAGATTGAAAAAGCTGCAATTGAAAGAGCAGATAAAGAGACTGAGACTGATGACGTAGCTCCAGACGCAACAGGAAGAGGTACTACTGCTAAATCAGAGAAGGTAGATAAGCAAGCTTCAGAGAAGACCAAAGCTGTACCTACAGCACCTAAATCTGCTCCAGAAGGACAAATAGAAGAAGAAGAACAGCTTTCAAAATTCGACGAGAGTAAAGAGCCACTTTCTGAGAAGCCTATAACAGAAGCTGAGCCTACTCAGGAAGGAGAGCAAGAGGCTTCAAAAGACCCACGCACTATATTCGATACATCTACTCCTCTTATGGAGCAGCTTGACGCTTTAGAGGCTGAAGGCTTAGTGGGTGAAAACGTAGGTCAGGTTCAGCCAGCTACTCTGCAGTTTATTGACAACATGCTTAAGAGCAAGGGGGTTAAGTCAGTGGTTAAAGATGTAGTATTCTTCTCTGATTACAATGAAATGAGAAACTACTCTCCACAGGTTGCAAGAGCCATGGACAAGGCTGCAGAATCTGGGAGAATAATTGAGGCTTTCTTTGATCCTAGCACAGGGAATATAGTATTCCATACAAACACTCAAACTGAGGGCAAGCAGATATCTGTAAAGAAACTTAATAAGATTCTTACAGAGGAGTTTGGGCATGCTTTCTTAGCTGATGTAATTGGTAAAGACGCTGCGTCTAGAAAAATGCTTTACGATCAGCTCGTAAGTATCTCAAGAACTAGTCCTCAGGTTAAGGCTATACTAGACGAAAGAAGAGACGCTTACACTAAGATAGGAGCCTCAGAAGCTAAGATTCAAGAGGAGGTTATTATTGGGGTGATGCGTGAATACGGATCAAATCCAGAGATACTTGCTGGTAAGTGGCAGAGACTTTTAGCTGCTATCAATAAGATACTTGTTAAGTACGGATTTAAGAATAACATTATTCGTGGTGAGGATGGATTGATTTCACTAGCACAAAAGTTTGCTTTAACTACTGAGGGTGTAGAAACAACTATTGAGGCAGATCCTGCTGCTAAAGAAGCTGTCCAAGAGCAGACTGCTGAGCCTACAGTTGAAGAAGCTCCTGTCGATGAACCACAATTTGCAGACACAGCGAAGAGGCCAACAGAGACAGAAGAGGAGTACAGAGAGAGATTAAGTAGAATGGCAGATGCTGCACTTGGAGAAGATGTAAGCGCAGAGCAAAGAGCATTCGAAGAAGACATGGGTTCTTTACCTCCAGACTACTCTGTTAGCGGTAAGTCTAAGTTCACTTACTTAAAAGACACAGAGATATACTACTCATCGAGAGAAGCTGCTGTAAGTAAAGTTATGGGTGAGACTGGTAAGTTTAGAAACTTCCAAGACAAGAAGGTTAAAGTAAACGATTACTTCCACTACAGAAACCTATATGCTAAGCTAACAGGTAACGGTAAGGACACTAACGCTATGTACGACATCTACTTTATTAAAGATGGTAAAAAGTACAACGTAAAACCTCCTAAGCCTAAAACAGACAGAGAAGGTAACGTTATCTCTATGCCTACTCGCCCAACTCTTAATCAAAGACTTATTAGAAGGAGATATGAGGGCATGGAGTTAAACCGACAACTAAGATATCAAATTTCTTACCTGTCTCAGGACGTAGGTGACTTATGGCGTGGCTCAGGTTTCTCACTGTACACTAACTTTGGTGACTTTACCCCTCCTTTAAAAGAAGGTCAGGCAGAAACTAATGAATCTAGAATAGAGGGTCTTGTAATTGCTAAGAAAAACATTCAAGCCCTAATTGATTCTGGTATATCTGCAAGCGAACTAAATGACCTTGCTGGAAGATACGGGAAGGTAGATATAAAAAAGTACCCAGACATCTATAATGGATCTGGTTTAAGCAGACAAGAGCCAGGGTTTGATAGCGAAGGGAATGAGATTGCAAACCT
>VMHT01000701.1_pt1 | contig 15437 bp, 24 predicted proteins | sample 4693611 | NCBI WGS metagenome assembly VMHT01 (sample SAMN12280063, study PRJNA550983) | marine metagenome | isolation source: seawater sampled from same location over 5 years 0.02-0.2 micron viral filtrate | place: USA: collected off the coast of southern California halfway between the port... ... | reverse complement strand
TTTGTAAATACTCCATTGTTTCTTTAGACCTAAATAAAATATCTCCAAATGGAAGGGACTTTCTTTCTGCGTCTGTTTTTGTAGGGGAAATATTCCTTTTCTGTTGCCCTTGTATATCAGATGCTATTGTAAACCCAAGTAATGGAGGAGATACTGCTAAAGCACCTCTACCATAGTCCATTGTAATATCTAGCCAACTAGCATCTTTTAAATCTTTTATATTAGGAATTTTATTTAATTCTCTTGCTAAATAGGGGATTCCTGTTATTTCTATTAATGTACCTATAGTTGGGTCTATACTATCTCCCAAAAAGGGTTTTAGTTTGGTAGGTACAGGTATGCTCGTTGCCCCTCCAAACCTATTTGCAGGTAAAGGAGTTTTCCCAACTTTACTATCAGGACTAGAACCTATATTAGATAATACAGAAGCAGGGGATATATAAGATAATGCTTTAGCGTAAAAGCTTTTTGAAACAGGTTTAGAGGGTGCTTGTACTCGTTGGCTAGAAATAGATTTAGGGGCACTATAAACAGTAGTAGGCACTTCTAAAGAAGCATCTACTTTAGTTTTGTACCTAGGAGCCAACCTTGTTTGTTTAGCTTCTAATTCTCGTTCTTGTTCAGCTAAAGATTTTTTCTTAGGAGTTAGACGAGATTGCTTTCGTTCTAATTCTCGTTCTTGTTCTTCTGTTACCATTAGTTAACTTTCTAAACCTTACATAACAACTTGCTTTAAGTGTTGCCATTTTTACCTTGCATTAAAAGTTTTTATTTAATATTAAACATTCTGTTTGACTTGTAGCTAAACAGAATTTATTACTTGAAGAACCAGTTGTGATTAATCCCCCTGTTCCATCAACATAATATATAGTTCCTGCTGTTAGTCCTGTAAGTCCTGTAGCTTTACCTGATATTATATTTACAGTTACAGTATCTCCATCAGAAGCATTATTTTTTAAATAACCTATCCATTCTCCCCTGTTATTATCAATAGTAGGAGTAATGTAACCAAGGTCTCCACTACCACTAACATCAGAATTAAGAAAAGTTATCATATCAGACAAATCTCCATTTTTTGCAGGATACGAAGTTCCATAAGAACCTGTGTTAAAAGTCATAAAAGCTTTAGGGGTAAAATCTGTTTTAGCTGTATTAAAACTTGTAATTAAAGTAGCAGGACAATAATAATTTACTGTACATAGGTAATAACTAACTCCTGTTGAAGCACCATTGAAATAATTAGCACCTGCTAAAAACAGAAAATTATCTTTCATTTGTATTTCCATATAATTCAAATAATTCCAATTATTTGAAGCTATATTTCCTCCAAATACAGAATCACTAGCATTATAAAGTTCTATTCCCTCTGTGTTTGCTTTGTTGAAAGAATTTGTAGCTGAATTTGGAGTAAAAAAGTTTCCAAAAACTCTACCTTGACCATCTCCACCATACGAAGATGAAAGACCACAAAACCACCCAAAAAACATTCCTACATCAGAAGTTCCTTGATCGTATGTTAGTTCTTGCAAAGATGCCCAATTATAAGTTGTGCCACCACAAAATTGATTAATTGTTCCTGTGTTAATAGCTAAATCATTAATTCCATGGTCTATTGTTCCTCCAACAGTATAAGAACCAGTACCACTTGTCCTTGACAAATGTAAAAGACTCAACCCTGCATCTGTATAACCACCATTATTTAAACTAGGTTTAAGGAAAAGAGCATATTCATAAGAAGCTGTATCTCCATCATCTAAATATGCAATATTTAAGTCTTTAGAATCAACTACATTAGCATCTCCTACCCCTTGCCAGTAAGACGTATCCCAAGCACTAGGATAACCACTTGGTGAATTTACTTTTAATGACCTGTAGTAATTATTGTCCATCCCACAATTAACACTATTACAGGTATGGTCACTATTCATAGTGATGTTATAACTAACAACAACTCCATAATCATTTGTAAATCCACTTTGACCTGTATCTGCTTGAACTACATGAGCAATTACCCAAGTATTAGTTTGTTTATCAAAGATTGGTCTGCCTGTTTGACATCTACCATAGGTATAACTATAGTTACCATAACAAATTTCAAAATCTGTTTCTCCTGTGTTGATTGTACTAGGGTTAGTGCTATCAATATTAAAGGTTAATATTTTTGAAAAATTATCATTACCACTAGATGTTTGTACAACACACATATAATAAGGTAAAGTTGATTCCTCTGTATAAGCACAATTTCTTTGTAGAGTTTGTGCACTTGCCCAACCTTGATAAGCAGAAATATTAACTTCTGTGTTCCAAGTTATTTCATTGGTTATTGTATTAAGACTTCCAGTTTTACATTTAAAATAATTAGATTCATACCAACATTCGAGATATCTATCTTGATGTTCGTTGTAATGAAAATATCTATTATAAGCAGTAGCAGTTTGAGTAGCAGTATAAAGTGTATCGTTAGCTGAATTTTGTAAAGCTGTTATTTGTTCTACTTTTAATTCGTTACCATCAACTATACTAGCTACAACTTTTCCACCTGTAATAGAACCTTTAGCTGTAAGACTTACTGAACCACCACCACTTGGATTTACCCATTCTAAAGCACTACTTGTGCCTACTTGTAATATTTGTCCTTCTGTTGCAGAACCTACAGCTATATCTGTAGTAGGGTCTAAGTCACTTGCTGTTATTTGCCCTGAAGCTGATGACTTAAGAGGAGTACTTGCAGTAAGTGTAGCCGAACTATCTATTACTCCTAAAGAATCAACTGATAAATATGGAGCATTTGCAGTTAAGCTATCTAATCCTCCAACTGTTAAGAAGTCCATAGTTAGACCACTACTTGATACTTTTAAAAACTGTCCTGCTGTTCCAAGTGTAAATGGATATTTGTCTGTTACTGCAACTTCTCCATTAGTATCACTTACCAATATCTTGTCTGCTGTAAGGGTTGCACCTTCTAGTTTAACAGTACCATCTGCATCAGGAAATGTTATAGTCCTGTTTGCTGTTGGGTTTCCTGTAAGCTTAACACCATAGTTAGTATTGTTCTGAATTGTCAATGTTCCACTAAACACTTCATCACTTCCTACTGCACAAGTGTCTGCACTTAGACATGGTACGTTAGAATTGCCTACTGCAAAAAATAAAGCAAAAATGCTTAAAAATATAGCTAAGTTAGATTGCATTTTTTCAGCAGGTAAAAAATATCTTACTTTATTTAATGTTTCTTTCAATTTACTACTCCTAAAATTTTATTTATTACTATTTGGCAGGTTAATAACCCTGCACTTGTTCCTAATATTAGAGGAATTGCATAATATATAAATATATTCTTACTTGACATTATATTCCTCTAAAATACGATTTACCACTTATAACACCCATTACGCTAAGTAGCCAAACAAAACCAAACCACAAAGGAACAAGCCCTTGTGTAATTCCAAACAATAATGGCATACCTAAAATAATTGTAGCTATAAACACTTCTCTAGTTAGCATAAACATCATCATAGCAAATATGCTACCTATACTTAAAAAGATCATTGTATAATAAAAATCATCAGGAATGTCCCAACTTGCAGGTTTTCCATATAACCAATAAAGAAAAGAATTTTGAGCCCTATCAGGATTTGCTAAAGCTACTGGATTGCCTGAACCATAAAAATTAGGAACCCATGCTATGTCTGATGAATATTGTATAGGCATTTGAGATGCAGATTGTTGAATAGCATCTGTAGTAGTTACACTCATATCATTTGCTGAATTAGTAGTAGCTATACTCCATACTAAAGGAATACTTGCCCCTGCACTATCTATATAATTTCCTGTTGATTCTTCTATTTGTGAAGTATAAGGAACATTTGAACTGGTTTCATTTGTTTGATTAGCGTTCATCATATATCTTGCGTTTTGAGTATTAGTTGTTTTGTTTGAAAATTTAATATCATATAACATTGTTTTATAACAATTTTCACAAACACTTATGTTTATATTGTTTGTTGTTGCACCTAATAAATGTCCTACTCCTGCTGAAGTTAAAATTGTGTTATTGTTAGTAGAAGATGTTCCTTGTGAAGTATAACCACAATCTAATTGTGTATTTCCAGTTAAATCTAAATATGTTTTATACATTACGTTTTGCGTAGAATTTTTACCTTCAAATGTAGTAAATGCTGTTTCTTGAATATCAGAATCTAATTGACAAACTAAATAAGTATACAATACGCCTAACGATTCTTGTCTTTTTATTCTTAACCTATATCCAGTATTAGAAGTTTCATTATACTTAGAAACTAAATTAGAATAACAAGGATTTGTTACAGCAGTATCGCAAATTAATGTTTGGGCTTCATTAGTAGACATATTAATTCCTACTGTGTTTGTATAATCACTTGCTGAATTTAAAGGTTTAATATTTGCTTCAATTCGAAAATTGATAGTATAGTCTATGGGGTTAGTTGCACATGGAGAATCTCCATTATGGCAATCCATTATACTTGCTGTGTCTACAGGGCGATAAAAATACAGCCCTTGGTCTCTTTTAGCAGACTTGTTTCCTAAATTATAATTTGTAGTTGTAGTAGTAGCGTTTTGTATAAAAGGTTGAACTACATAAACAGGATTAGCACCTGAACTATTTAGATTTTGTGCAACTACATCAAATTGATTTGTATTAGCACCTTGATAAGCATTAATGTCCCAAGCTTTTCTAAAAATACCACCACCACTATTTGCTTTATCTATTTTTTCACTAAAAGACCAAGAATCTAAGGGTAAATTAACACGTAATGGAAAATCAAAATAACTATAACCTGAAACTGAATTATTACTTGCATTTACAGAAAAAGAATAACAATATTCTGTATTAGAAACAGTAGATGCACTTAAGCACTTAGCAAGTCCATCTCCTTTAATTATAATTGCAACTATTAACATTAAACTTGCTATAGCAAAGTTTCTTGTGTTTTTAGGGTCTAGTAAAACATTTATAGTATGTTTACCTATATTTGAAAAGGTAACGTGCCTTAAATTGTATAGTTTTTTTAAAATCTGAATACTCCTGACAATACTTTCATTAAATCTATTGATAATTGAATTATAAAAGGTGCCCACATAAATAACATTACATATCTAACTAAAGTAAAAAATGGGTGTTGGTCAAAGAAGTCAAAGTCTAAAGTTCCCATTCTTATAAGAGAAGTAAAGGCACCTAATGTAACATTAGCTAAATTATAAGCACTTTCTAATACTCCTGTTATTCCTGAAGCATCTGAAGATATTGAAGGGGAATCAAAAATAATTAGATCAGGATTTCCCCCATCAGCTAAAAAGGTAGAAAGTTCTCCTGCCCCTCCACTTTGTGTATAAGACATTTGAGATATTACTCCTAATATAACCATTACAAAATATGGAACAAGAAGTGTAATTGTAACTCTATAATTCATTAACCTGCCCTACTAAATATATAGTATGCACCAAACACAGAAATAAGGGCTATGAAAGTAAATACAAACGCAACACTTGGGAATCCTGCAAACATAAATACAAACAAAGGAGTTGTGCCTAATACAAGTACCATTCTTCCACCCCCACTACCCATTCCCTCTACGTATGTAAAAGCAAAAGATAAAGCTACAATAAAAACTAATATAACTACAACCCATAAACCTGTATTTACACCTTGAAAACCCATAAAAAATTGCCCCACATTATCAAAGCTACTTTTTAAAGCAGTATTTTCATAATTTGTATTTATGTTTGTTTGTAATGGTAAAGCACTAGAATTAGTGTGCGTTTCAGTTATTGCTTTAGTAACACCAATTTCATATATAGGACTTAATACTTCATTTGCTCTTGGAATACCTTCAGCTATAAAGGTTGAGCCTAAAACAGTTACTTTTTCGTTAGCACTTACTATAACATTATTTCCTAAATTTAAATTAGATTCTAAAGACTTTGTTAAATCTAAAATAGTATTTCTAAAATCTGTATGAACCAATGGCTCTGTATTAGAAAAGGGAGGATTTTGTTCTGCTACCCATTCTACAACTCTACAACTAGCTGTAGCCGAACTAACTGTAGACCATATAGATTTATTAGGATATAAACAAACCCTACCTGCTTCTGATAACCCAGTAATAAAATTACCTGTTTGTTCTCCAAATATTATACTGCTAGAAGATTGGGAAGAAGAATATAGGGAAACTAATCCATATCCTACTCTTGGCATATAAACTTGTTGTAAAGAAAAATCTTGTAAAGATACTGTAGAATCCCAACAATTATTCCATTGTCCTGAAGTTCTTGTATCTTTACAGTAACCTAATATTAAAGGATTTAATCCATAATCACTTACCCTTGCCCCAGTATTAGTTATTCCTGTAGCAGGGCTTATACTTTGAATATAAGGTGGGTTAGGTGGGTCTACATGGCAATTAGTATTATCTGCTAATAAATCACACCAAGTAGAACCCCAAGAAGTAGGCGTGTTGCCTGTGTTGTTTAATAAAGGTAAATCTTGCATAGGCAATCTATACCTTGCAACTACTAATACATCTCCAAAAGTATATACATTTTCAAAACCTTTTACTTCTAATATTCCATTTACATCTCCAGTTATAGATGGAGGATTGGCAATATAACAATTAACTCCAATAGCCCCTCCATTAAAAGAACAGTTAGGGTCAGAAGACCACCCATCTATTACAGGTTGTTGTGCATAAATAGAACTTGTGCTTGATATTGATACCAAGCTTACAAATGTAAATATAAATAAATAAAATAAACGTTTCACTATTGATTTTCTTGAAACAATAACCAAGCTTCTAATATTGTCCACATAGCCATACCTAAAGCAAAAAACCAAGAAATTCCAATCATAATTGAGGGCGTATTAGCTGTCCCTGAAACTTCTCCTGCTAAAAAGATTGCACATACTGTGCCTAATATAACAAATATTAAATTCAATTCTGTTTCCTTATAACTGTTTTTATAAAAAAATACTTAGGAAGAAAAGGGATCAATTCCTTGAAACAAGAAGCCGAAGTCCCCTTCCTCTCCTAAGTATCATAGAGGTAGTCCCTATATTAGTTTCCACCAAACTTATCCCAAGCAATTTTAGTAGCTAGGAAAATTCCTCCCGCTACGACCACCAAAGGGATAAGGTTTACTATTGCAATAGCACTAGCTGATAGTCCTGTTGTTCCTGCCGCAGTTGATACCGAAGTAACTATCGTTGGCAAAAGAGCAAGAAAAACTATTAACACAATTGTAGCACTTAAAATGCCTTTCATTTGCGCAGACATAGTATATCTCCTATCTAAACAATACCTTTCACGTATCGTGTAAAAGTTTGTTTATTTTGTATGTTTAAATACATAACAGTTCGACCATTTTCTAACTTGCTGTGAGCCAACGTGTTCCTCCTATTACTAAAACAACAGCCATTCCTATTACTACTAATAGGGGGAGGGCTCTTAATAAGGAATTTAGACCTGTACCTACTCCTGCGTTAATTTGAGGGTAAGTAACATTAAAGGTATAAGTAGTGTTGCCAGTTAGTCCTGCTACTATAACATAAGATTGATCTGTAGAAAGCGTAGTAGATGAAGTTCTGTCTATAACAGCAGGAGTTTGTTCTACTACAGTTATTCCTTCCATAGTTGTATTTGCAGAAGCAGATGGAACTCCACCTGATGTTTGCAGTTGCATATTACAACTCACAGCAGTATTACCTGTTGTGCAACTTAAAGGAACTGTAGCAGAAGTAAGTCTTGCCGATTCTCCAGTACTAATTATACTGGGAAGGAAAAAAGCAAAAGCTAACATACAAAAGATGAAAGCGAACGCAACTTTACCAAGGTTATAGAAATACATCTTGCCTTATAACTAATCTTATATATTTAGATATATACACTACAAAAATATATAATGCAATAGAATTGAGAATAGGTATCATAACACAAGATGTTGTGGAATAATATATTCTTTTTACAACAGCTTGTATATTCTTCCACTATTTGTACGCCTAGGAGCACCAAAAGTATCTTTAAGCCAAGTTCCTAATTTTTTATCTGTTAGGTTCATTTCGTTATTATTCATAACAGTTTGTATGTCTGTAAAATAAAGTTCATCATATCCTGCTTTTTTTATTTCTTCCATGACTGCAAAGAATTTGTTTTTAAGTTCTTGCTCTTTGTTATCTCTAATGCCTTGTGAAGTTAATGTAATTGCTTTAGTAGGGTCTACTAATTGATCTGTATCGTAATATTTAAAAAACCTATTTACTCTCCAAACTCTACCAATTTTTTTCATACCATAAGGGGCAACTGTTCCTTGTGAAACCATTTCCCAAAATAATATGTTATTTGTTTTATCAAACTTTGTTTTACAAAGAAAATCAGTTTGCCAAAGTAACCTAGAATTTAATTGCCTTACGTTTTGAGAAGTCCATATAATAATAATTTTTCTTTTTCTTAATTGCATAAGCATTTGAGTAAACAAATAAGACATTGTACCTGTAGCCCTGTAACTATCTTGCAAGGTTTGTATTTCATCTATAAATATAATAGCGTTTCTAAGCCTATCCCCTAAGCTAATTAAATCTTCAACTGGTATATATTCTCCAAAGGACAAAGCCCCATTATGAAAAACTTTAGCCCCTAAAACTTTATGTGCATGAAGCGTAAGGTAAGTTGCAAAAAGGGTTTTACCACTTCCGCGTATTCCCTCGACACCTAATACCGAGGAGTCTATTAGTAATTTACTTTCTTCTTTTTTGTTTGTTTCTTCAGTAGTCATGTTATTTAAATTTAGTTAAGTGTTCAAAATTTTCAGGAAATAAATGTATGTTACAATCAATACACGCTAATATCTCACAAGGATTTTTAGAGTTAAGTTTTAAACAAACTTTACATAATACCTTTTTAAATCTGTAACAAATATATGTAGGAGAATCTTTGTGTAGTTCTACATATTCTTCATACATAAGTCTATCTAAATTATTCATTGTATTATTTCAGGTGGGGGTGCGTCTCCACCTGTTATTGCAATTATCCCAAACATAATTCCCCCTAATATAGCAAGGTACGTTATAAGCCTAACTTCTTGCTTTGACCATAAACTGCTTTTAGTATTTAACATTCTTTCTGCTGAAGACTGATCTGTAGTTCTTCCAATGTCCATACTTTGAACAGAATTAAAATTAGATTTAAATGGTCTAAAGGGTTTAGGTTCATCAGGGTTTATAAAGTCTATAACAGGTATTAATTGTTTACCCATTTTATAAAAATAAGCAGGAGACATTCCTTCTTCTACGTTTACTCTGTTTTCCCATCTTTCAATCCATTCAAAAACTGAATCATCATATTTAACTAAATGATAAACCTTTATTAGTTCTTTGTTTAATTTTTTATATGTAAAACCTGCCCCCCCTACTATACATAATAAAAACATTATAAAACCAAAATAATATGTTGAAGGAAACACAAATAAAATTAAAGATATAATTACCAAAAGCCCAAAGCCTACTAAAGTAGAAATTGAATAATATTTTTTTAAATTAATATTATGCCCATTAGTTATTTGTGCCATATAAATTTTCTCCTAACTTAGTTGTAATATTAAATAATTTTCTTATTTGTGCTTTGTGTATTGCTTCTGTTTTTTTCAAAGCTTCTATCTCTTTACTTAATTGTTGTATTTGTAATTCTTCTGACATTTTCATAATATTTCCTTTCCTTATTTCTTCTTCTGTGCTCATTGTTTGTCTATTCCCATTTGTTTACGATATTTACCATAGCACTCACATAAACGCTTTTTTTTATCTAAGGTTTCTCCATCATGTATTTTTTTTAAAAACACATAAAATAATTCTTGCTCGGAAAAGATGCTAGTAATATTATGAAATCTCTGTGTCCCACAGTCTACACACACATTATTGTTCCTTTCCTTTTATTGGAGCCTGTGAAAATAAGTTACCACTTTCTCCCTGTCCTGAAAATCCATCAAGAACTGAAGTAAAGTTTTTCCCTACAGCTATTATTAAAAATACAGCCACAGCAAACCCTATACCTATTAATAACGTTTTATCTAAACTGGTTCTTTCTGAACTTTTTTTCTTTTTTTCTACATCTAGTTGTGTAGATAAAAAAAACTCATTTTCATAATCTCTTAGATCGTATTCATCAACAGGAGAATCTGACATATAACCTTCAGACAATGGAGACAAAGGGGTTCCATCTCCTACCCTTACTGTAACTATTTGTTCCCTCTTTGCCTTTAAAAACCCAAACAATCTTGATCTCCAAATATAACCAATAGTTTGCGTTTTCATTCCATAACATTCTTTTGGGCTAACATATAAAATTCTATTCTTTAACTCCCCTTTATGTATTACAGCAGAGCCATTTGGTAAAAACCTAAATATATTCATTTATTATCCTTTCTTTCTTGGCAAGAAGCTTGAAGCCCCTCTATCTATATAGGGTTGATAGTTTCCTGTTAAAATTCCTACCCCTTCTTTTCTAGCCATGCCACCAATGGATTTTGATACTTCTAAAAATTTATATACGTGTGTTTCTGCATAAGTCATATCTGTATAATCTATACCATCTTCTTTTTTATTATTAGGGGGCTCTTTCTTTTTGCTTTTATTTTCAACTCTTGCAATTCTATTTCTAGTGTTTTCTGCTTTAGCTAAAATAGTTGCTGTGTCCATAGCTTGTTCAGTATTAACTATAGAAGTTCCTAATAACTGATTTTTACTTTTAGCAGGTTCTAAATAAACTCTAGTGGTTTTAAAGAACCCATCTTGGTTTTGCTCATCAAGAGCAAAGCCATTCATTATATTTACCCCTGCATTATTGGGGTCTTGTGTTTCGTTTTCATTAACCATTTTTATACTCCATTCTGCCTATTATTTCATTTTTATAGAATCCCCTTAATTGTACAAAAATATCTTCTTCGGATAAGCCTTGATGTTCAAAGGCTTTATGTTGCATACTAAATTTAATAGCATCTGAATATATATATTTGATTCTATTATTAATATTTTCGATTTCTTTTTCATATTTTTTTACAGTTCTTATACATTTTTCAAGGGCACGTGTTTCTTTTGCTAATTTATCTATCATCTCATCTATCAATTGTTGCTGAAGCACTTGTATCTCTTTAAACCCATTAACCATTTTTATACTCCTTTAATTAAATAAAAATCCATATATTACAAACCCTATAAAAATCAAAACTCCTATAGACATTAAAAAAGAAACTATAGCAAAAGGCAAAGATAATATTTTAAAAATAAACATTATTCAGTTTCCTCTTTTATTTTATCCATAGCTAAATTTAATTCTTCTGCTGAAGGATTAATTTTTAAATACTCTAATGTTGTTTGCATAGAGGAGTGTCCTAATAAGTTTTGCAATACATTAATAGGGACTCCATTTCTTAAGCAATTCCTAGCAAATGTATGTCTAAGTGTGTGGGTTCCTTTAAAATTAGTTATCCCTGCTTGTATGCCGATTTTCTTATACCACGCCCAAACAGGCTTTCTAGTCTTAAAGTTAATATAAGGAACATTAGGTTTTGGTTTAAGGTAACTATTAATAAAACTAATTATATCTACTACAGCAGAAGCCATAGGAATTATTCTGTCTTTGTTACCCTTACCCTGAACAACTTTTATTTCTTTAGTGCTTTCCCCTAAAACAACATTTTCAGGCTTTAAGTCTAATGCTTCTTGTACCCTTAGTCCTGCATATAACTGAAGCTTTATGCAAAGCAAAACATTGTTTTTTCTAAAAGCTAACTTTTCAGCTTGAAACTTATTAGCCACCCTTACAAAAGCTTTTGTTTGATCTTGGGTTAAGTATTGGGGAAGCTTTTGGTAACGTTTCATTTGTTTTGTTTCCCTTTTTTATTTTTTGGTTGTAAGGGAAGGGACATCAAGGAACAAAACCCACCCCTTACATTTCAAAGAATAGCAGAAAAGAAACATAATGTATAGTTTTGTTTCCTAGCTATTTGGTTTTACAGTTCTTCCAATGTCCTTGAAGCAGTTTTTTTTCTTCATTTGTAAAAGGGGGGTCAGAAAAATCTACTAAGTCATCAAACAAAGAATGGTCTTCTCCATCATCTAAACATTTCTTATCTTCTAGTAAATTTCTAATAATAGAAATCATGTCACAAGGAACATCTTCTACAAAGTAAGAACCTTTAATGCGTCCATCTACATTTCTAATTAAGTATTTTAAAACAACAGATAACGTTTCTCTATAATAAAACTTATATTCAGCTTGTTTGTCTGCAGTTCTAATCCATTCTCCATAATCATGTTTGTTCATTTTATAATCCTTTCTGTATGCCCTGCCTTTCAGCAGGGCAGTTGTTTTTATTGTTCTTCATGTTTGCTTAGATAATCCCCATATTCTATTGAATTTTCAAAGTCATTATTTATGCGAACATGATAAAGCATTTTTTGAGCAAAGACATCTCTATCTAAGAACTCCTGAAAACTTGCAATTGCTTCTATCTTACTTGAACTAATAGTAATCTGAAACCTGTTCATTTCTATATCCTTTTCTATTGCCCCTGAAAGATCAGGGGCTATTGTTTTTTTAATGTTCCATATTCAGTTGTTACAGCAAACCTGCTTTTTGTTTCTTAAGATATTCTTTCCTCATATCTTTCATCATCTTTGGGTGGATAACTCCATCAATTTCTAAAGCTTCCTCGCAAAAATGATTTTTAGTTACTTGTAAATAACTAAAACAAAACGTACACATGAAAGTTAGCTTGTTCGTAGCTTTTAGCTTACGAACTATTTGCTTCCTGTTCATAAGAACCCTCCTTTCTATATTCAGTTTTTAATGTACAGAGAGATAGTTTTTTTCTTTCCCTCTTTTAATATTCTAACATCTACGACCACCCTTGTCAAGGGCACCCCCCTAATTTAAGGAGTATTTTGGCACTATCTTTGAGACTTAGTATCAATAATGATACTATCTTTGAGAATCAGTCTCATTTTAATTTTTTCCTTTCTTTTTTATGTGATGCTATGTAGTCGTCAAAACCTTTATATCATTCTTTTACCTCTTGTAGTTCTCCTTGTACAACGTGTTCGTTGATTCTTTTTTTAGCTGTGTTGAAATACTCAGCATCAATTTCTATGCCAACAAATTCTTGTACTTCAAAATATTTACACGCTATACCTATTGAACCTGAACCTAAATGTGTGTCCAATATTTTGTCTGTATCTTTTGCGTAGTTTTCTAATATCCACCTATATAGCATTACAGGTTTTTGGGTTGGATGTATTTTTCTATCAACATCAAAGAGATAGCCCTTGCTAAAGTGATGAAGATAAAAGGCTTGGGTGTTTTTGCAAATATTAGTCCAAGCAAGTTCTGCACTAGCCATATTATTAGTACCATTCATTTTGTCCCAAATTAAAAAAGCATCTGTGCTCGGTAAATAATCCAAAAAATAATTACCACCCCATATTATTTGTTTTTTACTTACTCTAAATAGTTCATCAAAATAACTCTTATCAGGTTTTATGTCCCATTTTGAAAATTTTTTGGTGCCAATATTATAACTCCAATCACCTTCGCCTTTTTTTAATCTTTTGCCTAGTCCATAAGGGGGGTCAACAATAGCAATGTCAAAGTAATTATCTTCATATCTAGGCATTACCTTCATGCAATCATCATTAATTAGGTTTATTTGTGTCATTTATCTTTTCTCTCTTTCTTGTCTAAATTACCCATCAATCTGTACCTAACCATTTTTTTATTCTCCTATGTTTGTTTTAATTTTGTTTCTAATGTTGAATAAGTTTTAATATTATTAAAAATGTAATAGTTATTATTAATATAAAACTTGTAATGTGTATGTGAATGTTCATAGTAGGAACAAGCAGGGCTTCAGGGGGAGCCCTGCTTTGTTTTTCTTATCCTTTTGTCCTTTGTCTTGCAATAGCAGGATTAAATGCTAATAATAATTTAGACATGTCAAGTTTTTTATCTTGCCCTAAATGTTTATTATAATTTTCCACTATTTTCATAGGTACAATTTTTGCTTTAATGCTTTTATCCTGATTAATGTTTGACTCTGAATTTAAAAAGTATGAATCCATTTGACGTATTACATCTACAAGCCTTGTATAAGAAAATTCCCCTTCATAGGTTCTTATAAAGCTATCAAGGTGCCTTAGACTCAAATTTCCATAGGCATTAGCTGAATATTCTAAAGGGGTATTAGCATAAGCTGAATAAAGAATTTCCAAACAAGCTTGTAAAGTACCTGTATTATAAACTCTTTCTAAACTGCTTATAGCCATACATACTCCAAATTTTATACGTGAAGGTTTAGGAACATCTATATCTGCAAGAAGTAAGTGATTATCATTAGCTATACGCTTAATAGCTGTAGCATCAGGTTCTTCATACCCTAACCTTGCTTTAAATTTGTTTGTATAAGTTAATTTTACGCTATCACTATTGTATGATTCAAAATATTCAGCCCTAACTTTCAAAGGTAAATCTTCTAAAATAATACATTCCCATTTAACTTTTTCTCCAAATAAATCTTGCAAAGCTGTTACTCTATGGTTCCCATCAATAATTTCATAGACATTAACAGTAGGGTCATAATCAAGAACAGCCCCATTTATTGTTTTAAGATTTCTATATGCTTCATCATCATAAGCGTTTTTATGTACTATAATTACACCTAATTTATTGAAATCAAACTTTGCTTTTATCTTTTTTAAGTTAGCAGGTATAACAGTTCTTCCATAAAACATATTTACAAAAGTCTTACTAAGATCAATAGTTTCCCTCTTTGCTATTTCATTTTCATTTAATACTATTTCCACTTCTATATCCTTTTCTATTGCCCCTGAAAGATCAGGGGCTATTATTTTAATTTATTATTTGTACCACTCGCTAGTACCTGTTTGTTTTTTACTTTCATCAACTTTTATATTCCCTACATGGTTTATATCAAGTCCATTAAACTTTCTCCATTTTACAAGGTCTAATACTAATTGATTCTTTTGAAGCACCCTAAAACAACTAGGGCACTCTGTTTGTGTAACTACTCCATAACCAAAGTCAGTTACATATATTCCACATTGGCAGAATCCACAAAAAACAATTTGCCCTTCATTTTTTGCCCTGCTACGTGGTTGCATAGCCCCTGAAGATTCAGGAAACCATTCAAATCCTTTTGGCATTATTCCCACCCTTCTTTTGCTTTTACTTGTTCCCATTTGTTTTGTAAAGCCCTAAACTTTGAAGGGCTTGTAGCCATAAGCATTTCTCCTATGGTGTAACCTAAATGTTTCTTAATGTCTTCAAACTCATCATACCTATCATTTAAGTAGTGTGCGTATTCCCATTCTTTTCTATTCATTTTCATTTTCATTC
>VMHT01131266.1_pt1 | contig 15438 bp, 18 predicted proteins | sample 4693611 | NCBI WGS metagenome assembly VMHT01 (sample SAMN12280063, study PRJNA550983) | marine metagenome | isolation source: seawater sampled from same location over 5 years 0.02-0.2 micron viral filtrate | place: USA: collected off the coast of southern California halfway between the port... ... | reverse complement strand
GTTTTGATTAAGTATTTTGTGAAAAGTTTTTTTGAATTTCGGGTATCTTCCGCAAGAACTAAATCAGCGCTACTTAAAACTTTTATAGCTCTTAAAGTAATATCCTCTAAATTACCAATTGGGGTTGCAACTAAATATAATGTTCCAGACATGACTAAGGTTATTTTTTATTATTGTAGTTTAATTTTCATCCTAGTTGGTTGTTCGTTAACTAGCAGCTTGTCTGACTCAGATTCATTGAGTGAGTCTTATTTTGAAAACGAAAAAATAAAAATAAGTACGTCGAATCTATCAGGTAATTTAGATGTTATCTTTTATAAAAATAATCAAAATTTACAGAAGTACTTTTTACAAGGAGTACAGTCTGGATTTTTTTATATAAATGCAAACAAAAAAAGAAATGCAAAAGTAAACTTTATAGATTTCTCCCAAACAGAAATTCTTGGCTGTGAAATATTTCGATCTAATACAAAAAAAATTATATTTGTAGAAGATGAACTTTTTGAAATTATAAGGAAATGTAGATTAGCAAATACTAAAAATATAGTTTTAATAAATTCTTCTCAGAAAAAAATAAATACCGAGCTTAATGTAATTAATCCTTATCAATCTTACTTGGATTATTTGATGTCTATAGAGTTGAATATTCTTCCTAAAGAAACCATTTTGATTACGGATAAAGAAATAAAATCAACCATGTCTTACCAAGTTACTGGAAAAAATAATATTGAAAAAGATATATCAAATTTATTCGAAATAAATAAAAGCTCCAACAGAAAAAAAGATTTGGAAAGAATTACCAAAAGAAAAATTTATCAAACTCCAAGGTTTCGAAACGATATAAAAAATATAATTATTGATACCGAAAATATAAAAATTAAAAGAATCATTCCTGCTTTTGAATTCAATTTAATTTTCGAGCCTCAGCTTTATTTTCTGCCAAGACAGTTAGATCTTTGGAAAAATGAAGAGAGGCAAAAATTAAACATAAGAGGTCTAGAGCATCCTGTTTTATTTAAGAAAAATCAAATTTTTAATGAAGGATTTTCAAGATTGAGTATAAATGAAAAGATTTTTTTCTCCTTAGGATTTGATTCACTGCTGCTTATGGGAAAGGGTATAAATTATAGATTTCAAGGAATGATGGGAACATACTTGAAGAAAAATAATAAAATATTTATTCAGCCGGAAAAAATAGGTCTGTGATTTTTATAATAATTCGATCTCTAAAGAAGTAAAACTGTCTTTTACACTAGGAAGATCCTGCATTCTTTCTATGTAGTCATACATGGGTTTTGAAGCCTTATTTTCAGGTATTTTTATTTGATAACGTTCTAATCTCAAGAGGATTGGGATAATGACTGAATCTAATACTGAAAACTCATCATTTCTAAAAAAGTTCTTGTTATCAAACATTGATAGTGAATTAGATATATTCTTTTGGAGTTTATTCTTTGCTTGTGTGATCTGGGCTTTACTAGAGGCAGAGCTTTCAATAATATCTAAGTTTTCAGCCCAATCCTTTTCTATTCTTTGTAGGATAAGTCTAAATTGGGCCCTTGAAACGGGATATACAGGTAAAAGCGGTGGATGAGGAAATCTTTCATCAAGATACTCTACTATCAAGCCTGAATGATAAAGTGATAATTCACGGTCTACTAACAGCGGTAAATTCCCATCAGGATTTATTTCTAATATCTCTTTTGGGAGATCGTCTTTATTAAGAACTTCTAAATTACAAGATATTCCTTTTTCTGAAATTACAATTCTAACTTTTTGTGATCTGTGACCTATGTCATCATGGAATAAAACCATAGCAGATCTGTTGCTTAATAAACTCATATAGTTATTTTAAATCCTTTTTGAATTCTTTATATGTTAAATATGCGAAAGCAGTGAATATAGTAAGAAATAATAAAACATATATTCCTATTCTCTTTCTTTGTTCCGCAGAGGGGTCTGCTACGTAAGTCATAAAGTTTGTTAAATCGTATATAAGCAGATCATATTCGGCTTTGGGCAAAGAGTTTTGTAAATCTTCCAAGACGTGAGGCATGTTAACGTTTTGATAAACTCTATTGTTGACGCCATAAGGTCTCGAAGAGTCTGGGTAATAGTTTCTTAAATAAGTATAAATCCAATCTGGTCTCCTAAGCCTTGCCTCTAAAGTTAAGTCAGGTGGATAAGCTCCAAGCCATTCAATAGCATCTTCTTTTTGAAGGCTAATATTCATTAACTCTCCGATCTTTGAACCATCATAGATTAGGTTATTTTCATACATCTCAAGTGGTATTAAGAGATCTTCCGCCACTCTCTTATATCTTGAATACTTTAAAGAGTGACATCCATAGCAATAGTTCATATAGGTTGAAAGGCCTCTTTGTAGAGAAGCTTTATCTGAGACATTTGACTCAAAATCATCGCATTCCATCGATCCACAACGGTATTCTCCTGCAGAAAATATAAAAGAGGAAATGAATAATAAAAAGAAACTTGAAAGAATTTTCAAATAACTGCCCCTACACGATCTGGCACAGGTTTACACTTCTCAAGTCTGGTGTAAATTGGCATTAAAAGAAAATAAGAAAAATATCCAATTGTAAAAACTTTGGTCAGTAGGTTTTTCGTTTCTGTAGGAGGAACGGAGCCTAAGTAAGCGAGTATAAAAAAACTAATAACGAATAATGCTAAGAAGATTTTACTGAATATTCCTTTATATTTAATTGACTTAACCGGACTTCTATCAAGCCAAGGCAAGGCAGCAAAAATTGCTATACCAGCGGCCATAACAACGAAGCCTAAAAACTTTGCAGTAATTCCGAACAAAGAGAAATCAATTGCCCTAAGCATTGCATAGAAAGGGGTATAGTACCATGAGGGAACAATATGCGCTGGAGTTGAAAGAGGATTAGCAGGTTCATAATTTACATACTCGATTATGTAACCCCCTCCTTCAGGAAAAAAGAATATAACTGTACAAAAGATTAGTAGAAATACGCCTAAAGCGTAAAAGTCATGAGAAATATCATAAGGAAAAAAAGGTTTAGCATCTAAAGGAACTCCATCTTGATCCGTGTGTTGTTTTACATCAATTCCATCAGGGTTATTTGATCCTATTTCATGAAGTGCAAGAATATGAAAGAAAACAACGGCGATAATTAATATTGGAAGAAGGACAACATGAAAAGCAAAAAGTCTTGAAAGAGTTATTCCTGAAACAATATAGTCGCCTCTTATCCAAATTGCTAAATCTTCACCAAAGTAAGGAATGGATCCAACGAGAGAAATAATAACTTGAGCTGCCCAAAAAGACATTTGTCCCCAAGGCAGTACGTATCCTGTAAACCCTTCTGCACAAAGCAATACATAAACGAACCAACCGCCTACCCAAATTAATTCTCTTGGTTTTTGATAAGAACCATACATCATGCCTCTGAACCTATGAAGGTAAATTAAAGCGAAAAAAGCTGAAGCTCCACCAGCATGCATGTATCTAATTAGCCACCCATAATCAACATCCCGCATAATGTATTCTATTGAAGAAAAAGCACCTTCAGCTGTATTAGTATAATTCATCATTAACCAAAGTCCGGTTAAAATCTGCATTACAAGAACAATTAGTAGTAGGAATCCAAACAGATACCAAATATTAATATTTGAAGGGGAATAATATTTTGAAAGGTGCCTTTCAAACAAATCAATGACTGGAAATCTTTTATCTACCCAATCAAGACCTTTTTTTCCAATAGTGTTTTCACTCATTAGCTGACTCCGTCTGAACCGATTACTAGTAAATTATCTTTTTCGAAAAAGTGGGGCGGAACAACTAAATTAGTTGGTGCGGGGACGTTTGCATAAACTCTTCCTACTAAATCGAATTTTGATCCATGACAAGGACAAAAGAATCCTCCCTGCCATTCGGAGTCAAAATCTTCTGGTTTTGCTTCTGGATAATATTTAGGAGCACAGCCTAAATGAGTACAAACTCCAGTAAGTACTGCTAAACCCTTCTTTCTTGATCTTATATCATTTTTTGCATATTCTGGTTGAGAAGGGTCTTCCATATCTGGATCAGCAAGTCTTTCGAGATTATTAGTAACAAGAGAAGTATTTTCTTCTGGAATATTTACAACAAAAACCGGTCTACCTCGCCACTCTACAGTCATCATTTCGCCGGGTAATAATTTAGAGATATCTACTTTTACAGGGGCTCCTGCTGCCTCAGCTTTAGCACTTGGTTTGAATGCGCTGATAAAGGGTACCGCAGTAAAAAAGGCTCCAATTAAGCCAAGGAAAGAAGTTGTATAAGTAAGGAATTTCCTTCTTCCAGGATTAGGAGGACTTTTTGGTTGCATATTATCTCTTGCTGAATTGAGGTGCTTTTCTAGCTTTTCTTAATCCAACTTTTTTTCTTTCTACTTTTCTTGAATCCCTAGTTAAAAAACCTGCAGTCTTAAGAGCACTTCTGAAATCTTTGTTCTTCTTTTCAAGGGCCCTAGAAATTCCATGTCTAATGGCGCCCGCTTGTCCGAAAGATCCTCCGCCGGAAACCTTAATTTTAAAATCAAAATTACTGACGCATTCAAGTAACACTAAAGGCTGCTTTACAAGTATTTTAGCTACTTCTCTGCCAAAATATTTATCTAAAGGTAGATCATTTATTAATATATTGCCTGAGCCTTCTGAAAGATAAACCCTTGCTGTTGCACTTTTTCTCCTTCCTGTAGCGTATATAATTTCAGTCATAATTTTTTTAAGATTATATCTTTAATTCCTTAGGTTTCTGGCCTGAGTGAGGATGCTCTGTTCCAGAGTAAACCTTAAGTTTCCTAATAATTTGATTTGATAATTTATTTTTTGGAAGCATTCCCTTAACAGCCTTTTCTATTATTTTCTCAGGTGAATCTTCAACCATTTTCCCAAAAGATTTAGTTTTTAAGCCTCCTGGGAAGCCTGTGTGATGATAATAATTTTTTTGTGAGAATTTATTACCTGTTACTTTTACTTTCTCCGCATTTACAACAATTACAAAGTCACCTAAATCTGCGTTAGGAGAATATTTTGCTTTATTCTTACCTGATAGGATTTTTGCAATAACAACTGCCAATCTTCCTAAGACTTTATCTTCTGCGTTGACTAGGTGCCAACTATCTTCTATGTTTTCTCTAATATAACTTTTAGTAATCATTAATAAGTACCTGAAAGGCGAGAATGATAACTCAGAGAGGTTATAATTGCCATTAACTATGTTCAAAAAAACCTATTTTGTAATATCTTTATGGATAATCCTTGGCTCTTTTTCAGGTTTCTTTTTTTCAAGTTTTATTGGTAAAAGTGATATCTACATCCCCTTCTATCATGGCCTATCAAATGTTCTGGAAAGAGCCTCCCCGTCGGTAGTTAATATTTGGAGTATAAAAAAATGGAAAGGGTGGCAAGAACAATCTAATGAATTTGGATTTAGAAAGTGGAGACAAGTTGTGAAAACAGGATTTTTTCCTAATGGCTCTGGAGTGGTAATAAAAAAAGATTTGATAGTTACAAATTTCCATGTTGTGAGCGATGCTTTTAACCAAAATCAAGAGCTATTAGTTGAAAATCATTTAGGAAAAACTGTTTTAGTTCAAATTTTAGGTTTTGACGTAGAGTCTGATATTGCAGTTTTAGGAATTCGGGAGCCTCTAGATTTAAAACCTTTTAAGATAAGAAAAAATATTGATGAAATTAAAATAGGTGAATCTGTAATAGCCATAGGAAATCCACAAGGCTTAGGTCAATCATTTAGCAAAGGAATAATTAGCGCAATTAATAGGACTTTCAAAGACAAGAAAGGTTATTTTATTCAAACAGATGCTTCAATAAATCCAGGTAATTCAGGCGGAGCTTTAATTGACCAAAGAGGCAGACTACTAGGAATAATTAATTTTATAGAATCTACTTCGGGAGGAAATCAAGGTTTAAACTTTGCAATACCTGCAGATACTGTTTTAGATGTTTTTAAAACAATTACAGATTAATATCTTTTATTATTTTCTTCTTAATTTTAGTGCGTTAGCATGGCCAAAGAGCCCTTCTAACTCTTCAATAAAAATAGAATTGTCTAAAAGACGATTATATTCTTTCTTATTTTTAATATTCTTAATATTTGTAACTGAGCTTCTTACCATAAAATCTTCAAGACTAACTGGGGAACTAAATTTTGCTGAAGAATTTGTAGGTATTACATGGCTTGGTCCTGCTGCATAATCACCTAAAACAGCTGAGTTATTTTCTCCTATAAAAATTGCTCCAGCGGAAAGGTTTTTAAGGATAGATTCCTTGAAGTCCTTTACAACAATTTGTAAATGTTCTGGCCCAACAATATTACTAATTTGCATTGCTTCAGAGAGAGTATCAACATTAATAAATAAACCATTTCTTTCTAGAGATTTTTTTATTGTTTGTTTTCTTGGTTCTAAAGCAATTTGTTCATTAAGGGATAAGAAGAGATCATCTGAGCTCATCTTTCCTATTTGAATGAATATACACTTTGAATCATCTCCGTGTTCTGCTTGAGCTATTAAATCTGCGGCAAGCTTATTGAAATTGTCTTTTTTATCAGAAATTATTAATACTTCAGAGGGACCCGCAAAAGAATCAATTCCTACATCTCCAAAAACTTGTCTTTTTGCTTCTGCTACATATTTATTTCCAGGGCCAAAGATCTTATCTGATTTAGAAATAGTTTCTGTACCGTATGCCATTGCTGCAATCGCTTGCGCTCCGCCAATATTATAGGCATTTCCAATTCCAGCGATATGTGCGGTAGCTAACATTAATTCTTGTGCTTTTATTAAAGAACTAGGAAAAAATAAGTTAATTTCTTTAGAGCCTGCTAATTTAGCAATCAAAGCAGTCATCAGAATAGATGAAGGATAAACTGCCCTTCCTCCTGGGGCATAAATTCCAATTTTTTCTATCGGTCTATAAATTTGGCCTAGAAAGCTAAAAACATTATCTGTGATCTTATGATCATAAATTTTTATTTGTTTATGAAAATTTATAATTCTTTTTTTTAAAAAGTTTAAATTTTTTTTTGTTTTAGGATCTAATTTTTCGTAATTTTTTTTAAAATCAGATTTTGAGAAAGTTGCACTAGATACATTTTTAAATTCTGTTTTGTCAATATCATTTGATATTTTTATAAGAGCTTTGTTTCCGCTTTTTTTTACAGAAGAAATTATCTTCTCAACAACTTTATAAACTTCAGGATGAGATTTTGTTTTACTTTTTTTCATCAAAAGCTGCTTTGCTTTTGAAAAGGTAAGTTTCTTAATTTTTATATTTGCCATTTAAAATTTCTTCAATATCAAACACTATCCTTTCTATCATTTTATTGTTAGTTTTGAATGCTGACTTATTAACTATTAATCTTGTAGATATATTTTGAATGATTTCTAATTCTGACAAACCATTTTCCTTTAAAGTTTTTCCAGATTGAACTAGATCGACTATATAGTCAGAAAGTCCTAGTATTGGAGCAATTTCTATCGCGCCTTTTAATTTAATAATTTCAACGTTTTGTAGTTTTGAAGAAAAAAATTCTTTAGCTGATTTTATATACTTTGTTGCAACGATTGGCTTATTAGAATCAGAAACTTTATTTAGCGCTGCTAAGGAAAGTCTACATTTTCCGAACTTTAAATCTAAGCGTTCATAAAAATTTTCTTTATCATCTGTTTCATTTAAAACATCTTTGCCAACAAATCCAATCTCTGCGATTCCTTTATTAACGAATTTTGGAATATCCCAAGATCTAAGAATTGCAATTTTTAAATTCTTAACAGAAGTATCTAATATTAACTTTCTTGAGGAATCATTAAAAGATATGCCTATATCAAGTAAAATATTTTTGACGTCTTTTAAAAGCCTGCCTTTTGGAACAACTATTAACATCAGCCAGAAACCCTCTCGATTTTTGCTCCTAATGCATTGAGTTTTTCTTCAATTCTTTCATAGCCACGATCAATGTGATAAATCCTATCAATTTTAGTTACCCCTTTTGCAACTAGGCCAGCTAAGACTAAACTTGCAGAAGCTCTTAAATCTGTTGCCATTACCGGAGCGGAGTGAAGAGCATCTGAATTACCGTTAATAATTGCAGTGTTTCCAGCCAAAGAGATGTCCCCTCCCATTCTTATCAATTCTTGAACATGCATAAATCTATTCTCAAAAATAGTTTCTACAACTTTAGCTTGACCTTGTGCAATAGTATTTAAGGAAATAAATTGAGCTTGCATATCTGTGGGAAACAAGGGGTAAGGAGCCGTGGAAATGTCAACTGACTTCAAACTAGAGTCCATTTTTAAGTTAATTGAATCGCTTTTCGTAGTTATTTCTGCTCCAGCTTCTCTAAGTTTATCTAAAACACTTTCCATAGTGTCAGGCCTAGAATCTTTAATAGTAATATTGCCTCCTGTCATTGCAACTGCGGTAAGATATGTTGCTGTTTCAATCCTGTCAGGAATGATTTTGAAACTGGTAGGGTTTAGTTCTTGTACTCCTTCAATAAGCAATTCCTTAGTGCCAGCTCCACTAATTCTTGCTCCCATTTGACAAAGGCATTCAATTAAATCACTGACTTCAGGTTCTCTAGCAGCATTTTTAATGATGGTCTTACCCTCTGCTAAGACTGCTGCCATTAAAACATTTTCAGTTCCTGTAACGCTTATTGTATCAAAAAGAATTTCTGCTCCTTTTAAGCCATTTACCGCTTTTGCTTTTATATATCCTCCCTCGGTAACAACCTCGGCGCCTAATTTTTTCATTGATTCGAGATGAAGGTTGACTGGTCTACTGCCGATTGCACAACCTCCTGGTAAAGCAACTTCTGCTTGGCCAAATTTTGCTAACAAAGGACCTAAAACCAGAACAGAGGCTCTCATTGTTTTTACTAACTCATATCGGGCAATATGATTATTTAAATTAGAAGTATCTATTTCAAAATTCATATCATCATCAAGAGAAATTTCGGCGCCCATAGATCCAAGGACTTCAATCATGGTTGTCACGTCTTTAAGGTGAGGGACATTACTCAAAGATAGTTTCCCTTCCAATAATAATGAACTAGCTAAAATTGGAAGAGCAGAGTTTTTAGCTCCTGACGCTCGCATGGTGCCATTTAATTTACCGCCCCCCTCAATCAATAATTTATCCATCAATCATCAAGGCTTAAAGAATCTTCTTCGATATCCCAAGAATCAATTGCTTTAAATAAATCGTTGTTATTTTTTTTAACTAAAGAAGCAAACTGTTTTCTATACAAAGAAACTATATCTATGCCATCCAACACTATTCCAACAACTCTCCACTCTTTAGATTCATTGATTTGAATTTTTTTCATTTTGTAAATTAATTTAAAAGTTCTTCCTGAAAAACTTGTATTTAATTGGACTACCGCAAGATCCTTTCGTTCATTAGGATGAAAATGAGACTCCAAAGATATATTTGAAGCTTCTATATTGCTTAAAGCTCCAGAATAAGAATCTAACAGAGTAGTTTTAAATTTTGTGTTGAAAGCTGAAATTTCATCAGCTGAGGCAGAAAGAAAAAGTTTTTTTCCCATAACCCGTTTTGATATTTCTTCTGGAGGAATTAGCTTTGAAAATCTTAATTCAAATTGATCAAGAAAGCTTTTTCTATCAGTTTCTAATAAACTTTTATTCTCACTGAGATAGTTAAAAATTTTATCATGTTGATGGTTCACGTAATCTACTACCTCTTGATCTGAAAAAGAATATGTAGAAAAAAAATAGAGAAAGAATAAGAAAAAGTACTTTTTCATTTATAATCAAAAATTAATGTTCTAGTCTACTATAAGAAATAAATAATCTCTGATGAAAAAGACAAAAAAAAATAATTTTTTTGAAATTGGAAAAAAAATAATTTCTAACGAGATTAGTGCTTTGAAAAAAATTTCATTAAATTTAAATAAAGATGAATTTAATTCTTTCTGTGAAAGTCTAATCAATACATCAGGTAATTTAATTTTTTTAGGCATAGGAAAGTCTGGAAAAGTATCAGAAAAAATCTCATCAACCTTTTCAAGTCTAGGAAGACCTTCATTTTATATAAACGCTGCAGAAGCAAGTCATGGAGATTTAGGCGCAATTACAAAAAAGGATACATTGATAATTTTTTCTTTTTCTGGAGAAACAGAAGAATTAGTGGATTTGTTACCAAGTTTAAAAAAGAAAAAAATAAAAATATGTTCAATTACCAGTAGTAATAATTCCTCAATATCTCTTGCATCAGAATCTCATATAAATCTTAATGTTTCTAAAGAAGCCGATATGCTTAATCTAGCACCGACCTCAAGTACTACCGCTATGATGATGTTAGGAGATGCCATTTCTCTTTCAGTGGCTGAATTTTATGGTTTTAAAAGGTCTATTTTTGGAGAGAATCATCCAGGAGGAAGCCTTGGAAAAAGTTTTGTAAAAGTAAAAGACATCATGGTGAAGAAAAATAAATTGCCTTTTATAGATGGAAGTAGTTCTATCCTAAAAGCAATGGAGAATATTTCGAAAAAAGGATACGGCTTGGGTCTAATAACAAATAAAAATCAAGTTAAAGGAATTTTTACTGATGGAGATTTAAGAAGAATTGTTAATAAAGGTGTTGATCTTTCCTCCACGTTAATAAAAAAAGAAATGATTAGAGATTTTAAGGATATTAGTGAAAATGAGTTAGTAATTGATGTAGCAAGAATTATGGAAGAAGAAAAAATATATTCTTTAATAGTTAAAAATTCAAAGAATTCGATTACAGGCATTATCAGAATGCATGAAATTCTTTCTGCAAAGATAATTTAATGCCTAAAAATATTATTTTATATTTTGTTGTTTTACTCTTAATAATAGGGTCTATATTTTTTTTATCATCTTCCTTTCTTAATTTACAACCTGATACCAATGTAAAAAAAAATTCTGAACTAATTTTTGAAGCAAAAGACATATCTATTAATCTAAATTTTAAAGAAAGCGAACTTCTTCTTAAAGTAAATTCTAAATTGATAAATTCAAAAAAAAATGAGAAAAATCTTTACGTTTTTGAGCCAGAAGTTTCTATTACCGGCAATGATAAATTAATTAAAATAAAATCAAAAAGAGGGACGATTTTATATGATAAGAATTTAGTGGAACTAAATGAAGGTATTTCAATGAATGGAAATATTATCGGTAAAAAAATTTTTGGTGAAACGGAGAAATTAGTTATAGATTTAAATAAAAAAAACCTTTATTCAAATGAAATATCTTTTTATTTTGAAGATTTTAAATTTCTTTTGGATGAAATAATTTTGGAAAAACAAGGGATGATACTTAAAGGAAATCCAATTAAGTTAATTCAAGATGGAAAAATAAACTCAGAAACTTCTATTGTAAAAATAAATTTAGATGGAGAAATAAGTTTTCCTGGAAAGTTGATTATAAAAGCAAGTAATTAAAATGTTTATAGAAGCCAAAAATATTTCGAAAGTAATAAAAAATAATACTATTCTAAATAACATCAAAGTTTCTTTAGGAGAAAATAATATATATGGTTTATTGGGACCTAATGGAGCAGGAAAGACATCTTTATTTTCAATTTTATCCGGTCTAAATCAACCTTCTAAAGGTGAAATATATTTTGATTCATTGAAGGTTAATGAATTAAATTTTGAAGAAAGATCTAATCTAGGAATAATTTATCTTCCTCAAGAACCATCTGTTTTTAGAGAATTAACTGTTAAACAGAATATCCTTGCGGCTTTAGAAGCAAAAAAATCTAATAAAGAAGATAAAAAAATTATCTTAGAAAAGATTTCTCTTGAATTTAATTTAGAAAATATTTTTTTTCAAAAGTGTGACACTCTTTCAGGCGGTCAGAGAAGGAGAGTAGAAATTGCAAGAGCTGTTGCTTTAGAACCTAAGTTTATTCTTTTAGATGAACCTTTTGCAGGAATTGATCCTTTAGTAATTAGCGAAATAAAAGATCTAATTAGAAATTTAAAAAGTAGGGGAATAGGGATTCTCATTAGCGATCATAATGTGAAAGCTACTTTAGATATCTGCGATCATATATACGTTATAAATGTTGGAGAAATAATTGCTTCTGGTTCGCCAGAGCAAATCATAAAAAATGATCTTGTAAAAAAAGTTTATTTAGGAAATTTATATTCTTAATTGGTTTATTTTCCATAAGTAAGTTTTATTCTTAAATACCTTAGAAGGCCATATATTATTGGCCAAAAAAAACTAGAAATAAAAGTTAAAGCTATCAGTTCAGCAAATATTGATGTTGAAAAATAATTTGAAATTAAAATAAAATAAATTTGGTAAGTAAAAATCATTCCTGCAACTATAATCGATTGTTGAATGCGAAATAAAGCTCTAAAACGATGAAAATATCTCTGAGTTAAATAAGAAGCTAAAAGAAAAATTATAACGTGAATTCCCAAAAAATATCCTAAATAAAGATCTAAAATAAAACCTGAAAACATTGTCCAAAAAAAACCTGTATTTCTTGGAGTAGCTACATTCCAATAAATTAAAACCATTAGCGTCAAAGGAATACTTAATCTAAACCAAAGTAGACTGCTTAAAATAATTTCTAGAATTGATGCTCCCAATAAAGTGAGGCCTGAAGAAAAATATAGTGAAAATATAGATGTTTTCTTTTCGTTTAAATTAATCATGGCTCTGTAAAAAGAAAAGTAGAGCCAATCTTAAAATCAAAATTATTTTGAATCTTAATATTAAGAAAATTTGACTCTGGACTTTCTGAAATTGATGATACTCTTCCGATAGAAAATCCTTCTGGAAATTTACCCCCTAATCCAGTTGTAACCATTTCATCTCCCAATGAAACATCTCCATTTTTTTTAAAATCTTCTACAAAGAAAGATTTAGGCTCTCCTGAGCCAGTAATTATGATATTTTCTAAAGTTCTTAAATTCTTTGCAGGAATTTTTAACGATAGATCATGAAGAGGTTTTACTTTAACTGAATTATTTAAAATTTCTTCTATAACTCCTATTAGGCCAAAAGCGTTAAAAACTATCATGTTTTTAGAAATATTCTCTGTTCTAACTTCTACATCTATTATTTCATTAGGAAATTTTTTATAGTCTTGCACTTTTCCAAAAAAAATATTTTTTCTATCAAAACTTTTACTTAAACCAATTATTTTTTCAAGCTCGTTTAAAGAATTTTTAGTATTTATAAGTGAAATATTTGTATTTTCCAGATCGATGATTTTCTTTTCAAGAAAGTTAATTTTATCCATAAGCCTTTTTTGCGATGAAAAATATAAATTAAATGCTTGGTAGGTATCACTTGCTAAATACTCTAATTGAGTTAAAGGAGAAAAAACATAAGAAATTGATAGTCTGATTTTGCTACTTAAATCTAAAGAATAATCAGCATATAGTATTAAAGAAGTGAGAAAAATTGCCGGATAAAGTCGGCTTGCACGCATTGATCCTGTGGTGAATATCGCTGATTGAGCAATATCAGTTTGTTTATGTTCTCCGCTGAACATAGAACTACTCAGTAGATAAAAGATCTACATCAAATTTATCAATAATATCTAAAGCTATTCCTCCGCCTTTAACAACACAGGTTAGGGGATCATCAGCGACAATGACAGGAATACCTGTTTGTTCTGAAATCATAATATCTAAGTCGGTAAGCAAGGCACCGCCGCCTGTCAAAACTATCCCTCTTTCAGATATATCTGCACTTAGCTCTGGTGGAGATTGTTCCAAAGCATTTCTTATGGATTGCAATATTGAAGATAAAGGTCCAGAAATAGCTTCGTAAGCTTCTAAACTTGAAAAATTTATTGTGTTTGGAACTCCTTCTGCTAAGTTACGACCTCTTATTTCCATTGTTCTATCTTCGCTTTCAGGAGTAGCACATCCTACAGTTTCTTTGATTCTTTCAGCAGTTGACTCTCCAACCAAAACTCCATATTTTCTTCTTATATAAGAGACTATAGATTCATTAAATCGGTCTCCTCCTGTTTTTAGTGAACTTGAGAAAACAACTCCATTTAAAGCAAGAATAGCTATTTCTGTTGTTCCTCCACCAATATCTACAACCATTGAACCAGATGCTTCTTCTACAGGAAGGCCTGCGCCAATTGCTGCAGCCATAGGTTCTTCAATTAGTCTTACTTCTCTAGCTCCAGCCTGAAGAGCCGATTCTCTAATTGCTCTTCTTTCAACTTGAGTTGATTGACAAGGAACACAAATCAAAATTCTAGGACTTGGCTTGAAAAAATTTTCTCCATGAACAACCTGAATAAAATGTTGGAGCATTTTTTCTGTTACTTGAAAATCTGCAATAACACCATCTTTTAAAGGTCTAATTGCATCGATATTTCCAGGTACCCTTCCAAGCATTCTCTTAGCCTCGGACCCAACTGCAACGACTGATCGATGTCCTTCAGACTTCTTAATAGCAACGACTGATGGTTCATTAAGCACAATCCCTTTACCTTTGGCAAAAATTAGAGTGTTTGCTGTACCTAAGTCGATTGATAAATCAGTTGAATAAATCCCTTTAAGTGCCTTTAAAACCATAATATTTTAATAATTTTTATATTTCGATTAGTAGTTGATTTTAACTTGATATAAAATCTTCCTCTCTTAGTGTCATTATAATGAAAATAAACAAACAAGACCTTAAAAACATTTCTTTATTATCAAAGATAAAAATTGACGAAGATAATTCTGCTTCCTTGATCACAGATCTTGAATCTATCTTAAATATGGTAAAAAAAATGGAAAAGATTGATACCTCTTCAGTAGAGGAATTAAGTCATCCTATCACTACCACACAGACTTTGAGAGAAGACGAATTAAAAGATGAAATTGATAGAGAAAAACTTCAAAAACTTTCTAAAGAAAAAGACTCTGGATTTTACATAACACCAAAAGTAATTGAATAGAATGACAGAATTAGTGAAGTTATCTCTTTCAGAACAATTAGAAGGCTTAAAAACAAAATCTTTTTCATCAAAAGAACTTACTGAAGCTTTTCTAAAAGAAATAAAGTCTAAATCTTCCTTAAATACTTTTATATCCGTGTATGAAGAAGAAGCTCTCAAAAACTCTTCCATTGCAGATAAAAACCTTTCTAATAATAGGTCTCGAATTCTTGAAGGTATTCCTATAGCGCACAAAGACATATTTTGCATTGAAAATAAACAAACGACTTGTGGTTCAAAAATGTTAGAAAATTTTATTTCACCCTATTCTTCAGAAGTTTATTCAAGATTAAATAATTTAGGCGCTATAACTTTGGGGAAAACTAATATGGATGAATTTGCTATGGGATCATCTAATGAAACAAGTTATTTTGGTAAAGTTTTTAACCCAATTGATAAGAAATATTCTCCTGGAGGATCATCAGG